>LFFM01001066.1_pt1 | contig 19526 bp, 15 predicted proteins | sample 643131 | NCBI WGS metagenome assembly LFFM01 (sample SAMN03777445, study PRJNA286221) | soda lake metagenome | biome: soda lake; feature: Kulunda steppe; material: water; isolation source: sample Tc-Br brine of Tanatar trona crystallizer | place: Russia: Kulunda steppe | collected 2011-07
CAGGTATCGGAGCCGCGCTCCGAGGGACGGGGAGTCGCCGTCGATGCCCGCCGCTTCGATACCCGTCCCTTCGGTACCTACCCCTTCGGAGTTAGCGGTTCGGCCGTCGTCGCCCCGGGCGTCGGTCGCGCCGTTCGGGCGGGTGTCGGGATCGGTCACGGCCGTGGTCACAGGGTGTCGGCGACCCGTTCGGCCGTGAGCTGTCCGCTGATGAGACACATCGGCACGCCGATGCCGGGCGTCGTCGTCGCCCCGGTGAAGTAGAGGCCGTCGACGGTTCCCGAGGCGTGTGGCGGCCGGAACAGCGACGTCTGCCGGAGCGTGTGTGCCAGCCCGAGCGCGGACCCCTGATAGCTGTTGTAGCGGTCCGCGAAGTCGTCGACACAGAACGTCTCCTCGACGACGATCCGGTCGCGGAGGTCCGTTCCGGTGTTCGCGGCGATGTCGTCGAGGACGACGTCGCGGTAGCGGTCGCGGAGCGCCGGGGTGTCCGTCAACCCGGGCGCGATGGGGACGAGCGCGAAGAGGTTGCTGTGCCCCTCCGGCGCGACCGTGTCGTCGGTCTTCGAGGGGACACAGAGGTAGTAGGCGGGGTCGTCGGGCCACGCGGGGTCGTCGAAGATCTGCTCGAAGTGTCGGTCCCACGCGGTCGGCAGGACGAGCGTGTGATGCGCCAGCTCCTCGACGTCGCCCTCGACCCCGAGGTACAACAGAAACGCCGACGGGGCGTACGTCCGAGACTCCCAATACGCGTCGGTGTACTGCCGCTTCTCGGGGGGCAACAGCTCCCGTTCGGTGTGTGCGTAGTCCGCGTTCGAGACGACGAGGTCCGCGAGGTACCGGTCGCCGTCGCCGCCGTTGGCGCTCACCTCGCGGGCGTCACCGTCGGCGGTGCGTCCCTCGTTGGCGTCGCCGTTCCCGGCGACGTCGACCGCGAACGCGCCGCGCCGCCCCTCGATCGCCGTCACCTCGGCGTCGGTGACGAACTCGACGCCGAGGTCCGTGGCGAGTTCGACGATCCCGTCGACGACCGCGCCGATCCCGCCGTCGGGGTAGTAGACGCCCATGTTGAAGTCGACGTGGCTCATCAGGTTGTACAGCGCCGGCGTGTTCGTCGGGGAGCCGCCGAGGAACACCAGCGTGTACTGCATCAGCTGCTGGAGCTTCGGGTGTTCGAAGTAGTCCTCGACGTGTCCCTGCATCTTGCCGAGCAGCGAGAGCCCCCACGAGTAGCGGAGCACGTCGGGGTCGACGTAGTCGCGCAGACGGGGGCGGTCCTCGTAGACGAAGTGCTCCATGCCGACGTCGTAGGTGTACTCGGACTTCTCGAGGTACGCGTCCAGGGCGTCGGCCGCGCCCGGCTCGTACGACTCGAACAGCTCCTTGTTGCGTTCGAGGTCCGGGACCACGTCGACGCGGTCGCCGTCCTTCCAGAACACGCGGTAGTGGGGGTCGAGCTGTGAGAGCGTGTAGAACTCCTCGGGCGACCGCCCGAAATGCCCGAAGAATCGCTCGAACACGTCGGGCATGAGGTACCACGAGGGGCCCATGTCGAACCGGAAGCCGCCCGTTTCGAGGCGGCTCGCGCGCCCGCCAAGCTGTTCGTTCTTCTCGAGAAGGGTGACGTCCGCGCCGGCGTCGGCGAGGTAACAGGCCGTCGAGAGGCCGCCGAACCCGCCGCCTATCACGACGACGGATTCGCCAGCCACGGCGTCGATGTCGGGGGCCGTGTCCATGGGCTCACGTGGACCGGCGTCGGTATAAACACCGGCCAGACGCGGGCGGCGAACGGGCCCGGAACGGTCCCCGGTCGGTACCTTATAAGTCGCCGTCGGCCGTAGCCGGAGGCGGACATGGATCCGACGGTCGCGATCACGGGGGCGACGAGCGGGATCGGGCGGGCGGTAGCCGACGCGTTCGTCGAGGCGGGCGCGTTCGTCGCCGTCTGCGGCCGCGACGGCGACGCGGTCGACCGCACGGTGGCAGCGTTAAACGGGGAGCGGGAGCCCGCCGCCGGCCGGGAGCCCGCCGTCGACCGCGAACACACCCGCGACGGCGACGGCGACGGCGTGGACGACGGCGACGGCGACGGCGACGGCGTCGCGACCGAGGCCACGGGTCGTGCATGGGGGGCTCGGGTCGACGTTCGCGACGAGTTCGACCTCGAACGATTCTTCGAGCGAGTCGCCCGCGAGGCGGGGCCGATCGACGTGGTGCTCGCGAACGCCGCCGTCCTTCACGGGTCGCCCGGGGACCGGCCCGCGGACGAGACGTCGTACGCCGACTTCGACGACACGATGCGAACGAACGCCCGCGGGGTGTTCGCGACGATCCGCGAGGCGCTCCCGCACCTGGCCGCCGACGCGCGGGTGATCGTCCCGTCGGGGTCGGTCGCCCACGAGTCGAAGCCGGGCATGGGCGCGTACGCGACGTCGAAGGCCGCGGCCGAGGCCGTCGCACGGGGGTTCGCGGCCGACGTCGACGCCACGGTCGGCGTCGTCGATCCCGGGCTCGTCGCCACGGATCTCACGGGGATAGAGCGCGCCCGAAACCCCGACAGCGTCGCGCCGCTTTTCGTCTGGGCCGCGACCGACGCGCCCGCCGCGGACCTCAACGGCGGCCGGATCGGGCTCCGGGAGTGGAAGGCGGCGACGCGGTAGGTCGGAGCCGAGCGTGTCGCAAGGGGGAGGAACGAGGACTCGAACGGAGGAACCGAGGCCGGCGGGAGCGACGCGGTAGACACGCGTCGGCGGGAGCGACGCGGTCGGCGTGCGCCGACGGGAGCGACACGGTAGGCGCGCGTCGGCGGGATCGATCCCGGCGCTAGCGTCCCGGACCGAGGTATCCCCATGCTTGCAGCCGGTCGCCGTCGCCGTCGGTCCACCGTTCGCCGATGTCGTCGCGGTAGTACATGTTGGGCATCACGATGTCGTCGATCCGGTCGTACGCCTGTTCACGCGCCGCCTGCATCGTGTCGCCCTTGCCGGTGACGACGATGGGCATCCCGTTGTCGCCCGCGACGCGCCACTGGCCGTCGACGTTCTTCGCGTCCTCCAGGTGGATCCCCTCGCGGCTTTCGGTCTCGAACACCACGGCCGCGTTTCGGGAGTTCTCGTCGTACGTCTTCTCGTCGTCGAACGGGAACGGCGGCAGAACGATCCGAACGGCGATCTGGTACCCGTTGTGCACCGTTACTCCCGGATCGTTGCCGTGCGCGAGCTCGTAGAAGAACTCGCCGGTAGACGACTCGATGGACTCCTCTTGCAACGCGATCGTCGGGTACCCGAATCGCGGCGTGAACTCGAGCGGGTAGATCCCGTTCTCGTTCACGATGCAGTTGATGTCGATGCTCCCGACGTATCCCTCGTCGGCGAGCCAACCTTCGAGCTTTCCGAACGTCTCTTTGAACAGTTTGTTCTGGCCGGCCCAGAACATCGACGTTCCCATCTCGCCGGTCTGGGGGCCGATGTTTCCCGGAAACAGTTTCTTGTGCTCGAAATTGAAATTCACCTGATCGATGAACTCGTTGCCGTTGAAGAACCCGCAGATGGCGATCTCCACGCCGTCGACTTTCCGCTGCAGCTGGAACCCCTTCATCCGGTGGCCCCACGCCTTCTTGTAGGCACGGAGCACGTCGATGACGTCGCTGCCGTCGTCCTCGTTCCCGACGTACAGCAAGCGCTTGACGTTCTGAACCTCACCGAGCGGTTTGATGACGTACGGAGCCGGGTTCTCCTGTACGTGCTGGATGCCCGCGTCGAAGTCGTGGAAGATGTGGTGTTCGACCGTGTTCACGCCGTGTGCTTCGAGGATCTCCATCGCGTAGCCGCGGTCCTCTTCGAGGTGATCGGTGTTCGGCGTTCCACCGACGACAGCGTTGCCTTGCTCACGGAGTTCCCGAGCGAGCTTTCCCGTCCCGACGTCCGATCCCACCCAAATGTCGTCGAAAACGATGACGTCCGCCCACTCGACGTCGGCGCGCCAGTCGTCCGTCTTCGGCACGAAGCCGTCGCCGATCTCCGCGTCGTGCTCCGACTCGATGTAGTACTTGACGTCGTGTCCCTCCCGGTGGACCTGCCACGCGAGGTCGGTTATCAGCGCGGCGTCCGCGGAGACGAACAGGAAGTGCTTGGAGCCCATACCGCCACCTTCCGTCGGCGTTCATATAAAATCGGTTACGGTCGCGTAAAAGCCGGCCGGGGTCACTTAAAAAGCAGCCGCGATCGCGTTCCCGACGTCGTTCTCGCCACGCCTCGTCGCTGAAACCGGAGTTTCCGGTATCTCCGAAGGAAAGTTTATTATTTAGAAACAGCGGTTTCAGTTGCCGATACTTTTCCGCGCGAATAGCTGCTTTCTTTAACGTCCACGAGGAGAACCACACGAGACACCCGAATGTCCGACGACCCAATCCACGAGACGGGCGACGCCGACGCCGCCGAACCGGGCGGCCGCTCGCCGACGACCCTTGCCGAACCGACCGCCGACACCACCCGCCTGCCGGGGACGCGCTCACACGACACCCGTGAGCGGAGCCCGGAGGTCGCCCGACAATGAGCGGGCGCAACCAGGACTGGTGGCCGAACCAGCTGAAAGTGGAGATCCTCGACCAGAACGCCCGCGACGTCGGGCCGATGGGGGACGACTTCGACTACGCCGCGGAGTTCGAGAAGCTCGACCTCGACGAGGTGAAGGCGGACATCGAGGAGCTGATGACGACGTCACAGGAGTGGTGGCCGGCCGACTACGGTCACTACGGTCCGCTTTTCATCCGGATGTCGTGGCACAGCGCCGGCACGTACCGAACCGCCGACGGACGCGGCGGCGCGGCCGGCGGTACACAGCGGTTCGCCCCCCTCAACAGCTGGCCCGACAACGCGAACCTCGACAAGGCGCGCCGGCTGCTCCTGCCGGTCAAACAGAAGTACGGTCGCCAGCTCTCGTGGGCCGACCTGCTGGTGCTCGCCGGCAACGTCGCCCTCGAGTCGATGGGCTTCGAGACGTTCGGCTTCGCCGGCGGGCGTGAGGACGCCTTCGCGCCGGACAAATCCGTCTACTGGGGGCCCGAAAACGAGATGGAGGCGTCCGACCGCTTCAGCGACGACGGCGAGCTCGAGGACCCGCTCGGCGCGACCGTGATGGGCCTCATCTACGTGAACCCCGAGGGACCGGACGGTCAGCCGGACCCGACCGCGTCCGCGGAGAACATCCGTGAGTCGTTCGGCCGGATGGCGATGAACGACGAGGAGACGCTCGCGCTCATCGCCGGCGGCCACACGTTCGGGAAGGTCCACGGCGTCGACTCCGGCGAAAACCTCGGCGCCGAGCCCGAGGCCGCCCCCATCGAGAAGCAGGGTCTCGGCTGGGAGAGCGAACACGGCACCGGCAAGGGCCCCGACACGATCACCAGCGGGATCGAGGGCCCCTGGACCGACGCGCCGGTCTCGTGGGACATGGGCTACCTCGACAACCTCCTCGAGCACGAGTGGGAGCCGGAGAAGGGCCCCGGCGGCGCGTGGCAGTGGACCCCGAAGAGCGAGGAGCTCCACGGCACCGTCCCGGACGCACACGCCCCGTCGGAGATGCGGACCCCGATGATGCTCACGACGGACATCGCGCTGAAGAAGGACCCGGAATACCGGGAGATCGCGGAGCACTTCCGCGACAACCCCGACGAGTTCCAGGCGGCGTTCGCGAAGGCGTGGTACAAGCTGATCCACCGCGACATGGGCCCGCCGTCCCGGTTCCTCGGCCCGGAGGTCCCCGACGAGGAGATGCTGTGGCAGGACCCGATCCCGGAGGCCGACTACGACCCGATCGGCGAGGCGGAGATCGAGGAGCTCAAGCGCGAACTCCTCGACTCGGAGCTCTCCGTCCCCGAGCTCGTCAAGACGGCGTGGGCGGCGGCGTCGACGTACCGCGACAGCGACAAGCGCGGCGGCGCGAACGGCGCGCGGATCCGCCTCGAACCGCAGCGGGGCTGGGAGGCGAACGAGCCGGAGCGGCTGGAGGCCGCCCTCGAGATCCTCGAGGGGATCAAGGCCGACTTCAACGATTCGCGCGACGACGGGACCCGCGTCTCGCTCGCCGACCTGATCGTGCTCGGCGGGAACGCCGCGGTCGAGCGGGCGGCGGCGGACGCCGGCCACGACGTGGACGTGCCGTTCGAGCCGGGGCGGACGGACGCCTCACAGGCACAGACCGACGTCGAGTCGTTCGAGGCGCTGGAGCCGGACGTCGACGGCTTCCGCAACTACCGGGCGGACGGCCACGAGCGACCCGCGGAGGAGGCGCTCGTCGACAGGGCGGACCTGCTGGACCTGTCGGTGCCCGAGACGACGGTTCTCGTCGGCGGCCTGCGGGCGCTGGACGCGACCCACGGCGGGTCCGACCTCGGCGTCTTCACCGACAGTCCGGGGACGTTGACCAACGACTTCTTCGTGAACCTGCTGGACATGGGGATCGAGTGGGAGCCGGCCGCGGACGACGAGGGCGTCTTCGAGGGGTACGACCGCGAGACGGGCGAGCTCGAGTGGCGAGGGTCCCGCGTGGACCTCGTCTTCGGGTCCCACGCCCGGCTTCGGGCCGTCGCCGACGTGTACGCGACCGACGACGCGGACGAGAAGTTCGTCCGTGACTTCGTGGACGCGTGGCACAAGGTGATGAGCCTCGACCGGTTCGACCTCGAGTAGCCGCGACACCGACCAAGGGGGACCGCTCCCTCGAACCGACCGACCCGCGTTTCCGTTGCGCTTCGCTTGAGTTCGCTCCGCCTGATTTCGCTCCGCTCGGTTTCGTTCCGCTCGGTTTCGGTTCGCTTCGCCGATCGACCCGTTCCGTCACCGGCAGGACGGTCGCCGACTGAGGCGTTTATCCCGATGAAGCCGCTACGGTGAGGTATCGAATGGTCTCCCCGTCAGCGGTGCTCGGCGTCGACCCCGACGCCGACGAATCGACGATCAGGCGCGCCTTCCGCGAACGCGTCAAGGAGGTCCACCCGGACCAGGGCGGCAGCGTCGAGGAGTTCCAGCTCGTCAAGCGGGCGTACGCGGCGCTGCGCGAGCGCGACCGGAACGGAAACGGCGACGTCGCGGACCTCGACGCTGACGAGCGCGGGACGCCGGACGGCTGGGACGACGCGGCCGGCGGGGGCAGCGACGGGGAGGGTGACGGCACCGCCGACGTCGAACCGGTCCGCGTCGAGTTCCTCGACTACGCGGTCGTCGACGACTACGGGTGGGGTCTCGACGACCCCGACCTGTTCGAACGGGCCGCCGCCGCGGACCTCGACCCCGCCGACTACGGACGGCTGCTCGCGGAGCCGACGGAGAGCCTGCTGGAGGCCGCCGAGGCGCGCGGGTACACGTGGCCGTTCTCCTGTCGGGGCGGGGCGTGTGCGAACTGTGCGGTGTACCTCGCCTCGGGGGAGCTCTCACAGCCGGCGAACCACATCCTTCCCGACGAGCTCGCGGACCGCGGCTTCCGGCTGTCGTGTAACGGGTACCCGATCACCGACGAGCTCCAAGTCGTGTTCAACGTCAAACACTTGCCGGAGCTCGACGAGTTGAAACTGCCGCCGGGGCCGTTCAGGCGGGCTCGCTCCGAGTGATCAGCACACCCGTGAGAATGTCACTCAAAAAACATTTAGTGCATATTTATAGGTATGTGGAACCTACCGTTCGGTAACCGGAGGGGAACCGCGCGGTCGTCGACCGATCGCGCGTGCGTCCCCGATGGAGGTACACAATGCAACTCAGCAAGCTATTTAACGACGAGAAGGCGGTGTCCCCCGTTATCGGGGTCATCCTCATGGTCGCCATCACGGTGATCCTGGCGGCGGTCATCGGCACGTTCGTCCTCGGCCTCGGCGACTCGATCGGCGACAGCGCCCCGAGCGCGAGCTACGATTGGGACCAGAGCGGATCGGGTGCTGACGTCACCTCGGTTACCCTCACGCACGTGAGCGGTCAGAACATCGACGCGGACCGGGTGACCGGGACGGTCGGCGGTGCCGCGATCACATTTGGTGCGGATCCCGAACAGCAACTTGGTGCTGCATGGGCGGACAACGGCCAGATATCGTCCGGCGACTCGGTCGACTGGCTGGATGGTGATGATACGATCTCCGGCAATGATGAACTCCGCGTCATCTGGACCGCATCCGGCGGCGGCTCCTCGTCGACGCTGACGACCTACACGGTCCAGTAGGCTCCCGGTTCGGTTCCGACTGACGCGCCCTTTAAACCCTAACACGCGACCCGCGAGCCGCCGCTCAACCCGCCGTCGGGGTGCACGTCGCCATCGCCGTCGGAGGTGGCGCGCTTGTCCGCCACCCATGTATATATAGGGCCCCGTACCGACGCCGGATCCAACCGTGTACGGACTGACCGGCAAGGAGTTGCGGTTCGCGCTCGTCGTCAGCTCCGCGCATTTCACACAACACGTCTACTACCGCGTGCTCCCGCCGCTGATCCCGGTGTTGGCGGTCGCGCTCCAGTACCCGCTGTGGCAGCTCGGGCTGTTGATCTCGCTGTACTCCATCGGCATGGGGCTGGCGCAGGCGCCGCTCGGCGTCCTCTCGGACCGGATGGACCGCCGCTTCCTCCTGCCGACGGGGCTCACGCTGACCGGCGCGGCGTACGTCCTGTTCGCGGCCGCGCCGACGCTCGGCGCACCCTTGCCAGCGCTGACCGCGTTCGGCTACCTCTTCGAGGGCGGCTACCTCGTCATGTCGCTCGCGATGGTCGTCGTCGGCGTCGGGCTGGCGGTGGTCCACCCGACGGGCTACCCGATGATCACGGACAACGTCGACGCCGGCTCGAAGGGGAAGGTGCTCGGCGTCTTCGGCGCGTCCTCCAAGCTCGGCGACGCCGCGGCCCCGACCGCCGTCGCCGTGTTGATCCTGCTGCTCGCGTGGGAGCAGATCATCCTGCTGTTCGGGGTCGCGGGCGTGGTCTACGGCCTCGTGCTCGCGGTGGTGCTCCGGTCCGACGAGTTCGAGACGCGGCCGGCCGGCAAACGAGGGGTGGACGACGCCGACGGCGTCGCCGACCCCGACGACGATGCCGACTCGACCGGCAACGGTGCTGACCTCGGCGACGACACCGACTCGATCGACGACGTCGGGTCCGACGGGGACGGTCCCGATCGGGCCGGTACGACGGCGGACGGCGACCGGCGGACGTACCTCTACCCGATGACGGCGGTGTACCTCTACTTCGTCACGAGCGGGCTGTCGACCCGCGCGCTCAACACGTTCCTGCCGGCCTTCCTCGTCGCCGTCTACGCCTACTCCTACTCCGTCGACGCGATCGGCGTTCACGTGGGGGCGGAGTCGGTGGCCAACGTGTTCTTCGCGCTGCTGCTCGTCTCCGGCGCGGTGATGCAGCTCGTCCTCGGCGGCGCGACGGACGCGTACGACTCGCGAGTCGTGCTGCTCGGGTGTATGGCGGTCGGGACGGTCGGGATGGTCCTGCTCGCGCTGGTGCCGCTACACCCGCTCCTGCTGGCGGTCGTGATCGTCGCGCTCGGGACGGGGCTGTACGGGGTCAACCCGGCGCGGGACGCGCTGATAAGCGACCTCTCGCCGCCGGAGCGCGAGGGGCGCACGTTCGGCTACGTGTTCACCGCGGTGACGCTGACGGGCGCGCCGATGCCGGCGCTGATCGGCTACCTGCTCGAGACGCTGGGGATGCGCCAGGGCTTCCTCCTGCTCGCGATCGGACCGATACTCGCCGGGATATGCGTCGCGCTGTTGTACTCCGAGCGCGTGTACGTCCCTCATCCGGCCGCCGACGCGACCGGGGACGCGGCCGACTAAGCTCACCTACGCGCCGAACTCGACACCGGTGAACTCGAACCGAGCCCCTCCCTCGGGTTGGGTGGTGATCTGCAGATCCCACCCGTGTGCGTCGACGATCTCCTGAACGATCGCCAATCCGAACCCCGTCCCGGTGTCGGAGGTCGAAACCCCCCATTCGAGTACCGCCTGGCGTTCGCTCGGTGGGATCCCCGGACCGTCGTCTTTCACGAAAAAGCCCGATCGGTCCTCCGCGAGACCGACCGTAATCGTGACGTCCGCGTCGCCGTGATCGATGGCGTTTCGAAACAGGTTCTCGAACAGCTGCGCGAGTCTCGTGGCGTTCCCCTCGATGGTGACATCCGCCTCGACGTTGAGGCTCGCCTCGGGGTGGGCAATGGAGGTCCAGCACCTCTCGGCGAGGCCCTGCAACGAGATCGGCTCAACCCCGTCTACTGTTGTCCCGATTCGAGCCAGCTCTAGTAAATTCGTGATTATCTGGTCCATCCTCGTCAACGCGTTCGATACCTTCTCCAGTTCCTGGCTGTCCTCTCTGGATCGGTTGATTTCCAAATAGCCGTGAGCGACGTTCCACGGGTTCCGAAGGTCATGAGCAACGACGGAAGAGAACCGATCTAGCTGGGCGTTCTTCCGCTTCAATTCCTGCATCTGCGCTTTCCGATCCGAGATGTCTCGAGTGTACCCGACGATCCTGGTCACGTCACCGTCTACGATGACCGGTTTGGCGTGTGATTCCACCCACTTTTCATCCAAGCCAGCGGTATCGATTCGGTAATCTACTTGAATGAATTGACCCTCCGAAACACGTTCCATCGCCATCAGCACCCGCTCACGATCGTCGGGATGGATCGCCTGTACGAACGTTGTCGGGTCGTTTTTAACCGCGTCTACCGGTCGTTCGAAGACCGTCTCATACGCCGAGTTGATGAACAGGACCTCCGTCCAGTCCCCCTCGAATACGTACAAGACATCGTTAGCCTGTTCGCTCAGTTCGTGAAGGTGCTGTTCGACTTGTTCGGCCCGTTGGACTGCCCGACGTTGCTCCACAGCGGTGACGATCTTGTTTGCCAGTAGCCCGTACTGTTCCGTGAGAACACCCTTGATCATGTAATCCGTGACGTCAGCACTAATCGCACGGCTTGCGACTTCCTCGCTTCCCGTGTCGGTGAACAGTATGACCGGCACGTCCGGGATCTCCTTCCGAGCAGCTTCGAGAACTTCTAGGCCCGTTCCATCGCCCAGTTGGTAATCACTAACAACGCAATCCGTGTCGTCTCCGATCAGGTCGAACCCCTCTTCAACAGAGCGCGCAGCTTGGACGCTGAGCCGTTCGTTCTCACGTTCGAGATTCGCCGCGACCAACCGGGCAAAATCAGGCTCGTCGTCGAGGTGAACGACCTGGATCGGTTCCGCCATGGGAAATAGCGTGTTTGGAAATAGATAAAAACACGCTTGCGAGGTTCCTCAGACGTGTGATCGATTGGCTCGATCTCAGTAGTACGATCCGTCGATCTGCGGTGACTCGTGCCGGACGGGTTGATAAGTGAATGTCGACCCGGCCATCGACGATCCTCGTGAGCTCGTCGACGTGAACGCGTGTGAAGCCGTACGGCGATCGCCCGCCGCAGTCGAGGCGGTCGCTCGTGGGCTGTAGAATACGAAGTTAGGTGGCTGGGGAGTTCCCGGCCCCTAACACGCCACGGCAAAGAGCCGTGGACGCTGTAGGTGGGCCAACACGGATTTGAACCGTGGACCTCCCGGTTATCAGCCGAGCGCTCAACCTGACTGAGCTATTGGCCCAGGTGAGCGCATTCAGTCGTTGCGCGGGTAGCAGTTTAAGGGTTTCCTTTCGTGAGCGCCCCCGCCGTCGGTCGGTTTCGGGAGTCGTTCACACGCCGCGCGCTCACTCGCGACGGTCGCCCCGACGGTTCCCACCGCGGTCTCCGCCAGCGTCGTCGCCATCGCCACCAGTATCGTCGCCGTCGATCCCGTCGTTCCCCTCCTCGACGGTGAAGTCCACGTCGACGACGTCGTCGCGGTCCGCACCGCGGCCGCCGGAGCTGCCGGAGCCGCCGCGAGCGCCACCGTCGTCGGGATCGAACGGGCCGTTCGGACCGCTCCCGGGGCCGGCGGGACCGAAACCGCCGCCGAAGTCGCCGCCGAAGTCGCCGCCGAACCCGGCGGGGCCGTCGCCGTCGCCGCTCGGGAACCCGCCGACGTACACGTTCCCGGTGGTGAACCCGTCCGTCTCGCGATCGATGTACGGCACGACGACGTACTTCTTGAGCGCCATTCGGATCGGGACCCGCGAGAGCGGAAGCGCGAGCAGGAACCCGATGGCGTCCGTGACGAGCCCGGGCGTGAGCAGCAGCGCGCCGGCCGCGATCAGGAGGCCGCCGTCGAGCAGTTCGTCCGTCGGGGGCTCCCCACGGGCGAGCTTGCGCTGCATCCGGCCCAGCGTGGCGCGTCCCTCCGCGCGCAGGAGGAGCATGCCGAGGACCGCCGTCAACACGACGAGCGCGACCGTGAGGACGGCCCCGAGCCGCGTCGCGACGTAGATCAGGAACAGCGCGTCCACGAGGGGGACGACGAGGAGTAACGCGAGCAGCGTTCGCGGGCGCATACCCTCGCTTCCGGGCGGGCACCCATAGCCCTTTTCGTCGCGGACGGCCCGCGACACGGTTCGAGTCGTGATCACTACCTCGAACGCGCTCGTCCGCGACCGCCACGGCTTTGAGCGACGGGGGCGACCCCACCGCATGGACCTCGTCGGCGCGCTCGGTCGCGACCCGCCAGAACGCGACTCGTTGCCTCGATGGGCCGCGCCCCTCCCGGCCGCACTGGAGGACGTCGCCTATCGGTTCGTCTGGGTCATCGTCGCGATCAACCTCGCCGGCACCGCCTTCGGCTTCTGGTACTACCGGTTCCAGTTCGGCCGCGTCCCCCCGGAGCTGTGGGCGTTCGTCCCCGACAGCCCGCTCGCGACGCTGTTTATCGCCCTGGCGCTCGCGTCGTGGGCGGTCGGGAAGCCGAACGACACCCTCGCGGCGCTCGCGTTCGTCGGGAACATCAAGCTCGGACTGTGGACCCCCTACGTGCTCGTCGTCTTCGCGCCCGGCTTCCTGGCGACGTCGTCGACCCCGATGTACGCGTTCCTGCTCGTGAGCCACCTCGGCATGGCGCTGCAGGCGTTCGTCCTCCACCGGATGACCGACTTCCCCCTCAAGGCGGTCGCGGTCGCCGGCGCGTGGTACACCGTCGACCTCCTCATGGACTACTTCGTCCCGGTGATCGGTGACGTCACCCATACGTCCCTCCCGTACGCCGGCGGCGAGCCGTGGTTCACGACGACGGTCCTGCAGGTCGCCGCGGCCGGCGCGGTGGTGTTGACGGTGGTCCCGCTCTGTCTCGCGCTCGGAACCCGGATAGCCACGCTCCGGACCCGCCACCGTCCCCACTCCCACGACTGATCCGCGTTCAGCACGCGGTGCGGTCGAACACCCTGCCCGTATCGGAGGCGACACGCGGTCGAACGCTTGACCCGCACCAGCTGCGGCGCGGAGCGCGGGGCACGGGGTGTGCACCCGCGACACGGCGCGTTTTATCCCGCTCCGTCGCCTTCCATGCGGTATGAGTGCGTACGACGCGATATCGGACCTCACGGTGACGGTCGAATCCGTCGCCCGGAGGCGGTACTCCGCGGCGACGACGAGCGGGTTCGAGCGGACGACGACGGAGTTCAGGCTCGCGGGCGAGGGCGTGACCGGCCGCGGCGAGGACGTCGGCTACGACGCCGCCGACCACGACGCGCTCGCGGCGACCGACCCGATAGACCTCGAGGGGGAGTGGACGATCGCCGAACTCTCCGCGATTCTCGACGAACGCGACCTCTTCGCGGGCGGGGGCCCGGAGCGGGAGAGTGCCCGCGCCTATCGACGGTGGGCCGTCGAGAGCGCCGCGCTCGATCTCGGGCTCCGACAGGCGGGCGTGAGCCTCGGCGAGCGTCTCGGGATCGAACCCGACCCGGTCCGGTTCGTCGTCTCGACGCGCCTCGGCGACCCGCCCACGACCGACCGGGTCGAGGAGCTGCTCGCGCTCGATGCGGACCTGGAGTTCAAGCTCGACCCGACGCCCGACTGGCCCAGCGAGGCGTTCGTCAGGCTCCGTGAGACCGACGCCGTTCGAGTGCTTGATTTAAAGGGGTGGTACGAGGGAACCGACGTGGACGTCCCCGCCGACCCGGAGCTGTACCGCGACGTCCTCGCGGCCTTCCCGACGGCGGTCGTCGAGGACGCCGCCTTCACGCCCGAGACGACGCCGCTCCTGGAACCGCAGGCGGACCGGCTCGCCTTCGACTACCCGATCGACGGCGTCGAGAGCCTGCGAGCGCTGCCGGTCGAGCCGGGGTGGTGTAACGTGAAGCCGTCGCGGTTCGGCACCCTCGAATCGCTGTTCGAGACGATCGCGTACTGCGAGCGAGAGGACATCGCGATGTACGGTGGCGGGCAGTTCGAGCTGGCGAGCGGGCGGACAGCGATACAGACGCTCGCCGCGCTGTACTACCCGGACGCACCAAACGACGTCGCTCCCGGCGCGTTCAACGACCCGGAGGCGTCGCCGCCGTATCCGACGAGCCCGATCGCGCCCGCCGACGCCGCGGTCGGCTTCGAGTTTTAAAAGCCGCCCTCGGGAGACGAACGCAAACGTTAGGAGACGAACTTCAACAGGTCGTCGCGGCTGTGTGCGTGGAACCGATCGCGGAGGCACTCCTCCAGCGCGTCGATGTCGCCGCGTTTCGCACAGATCGGCGCGATCGTGTCGGACCACTGTTGCCACGGCGGGTAGAGCCCGAGGCGGTCACAGATGTCGTCGAGCCGCTCGTCGAGGTCGTCGATCTTGTCCGTCTTGTTCACGGCGACGATCGGTTCGATCCCGACCTCCTGGAGGAAGCCGAACATCTCGACGTCGTGGGGGATGTTGCCGCGCTCGCGGTGGCGGTCGATGATCTCGACGGCCGACTTGCCGTCGACGACGACGACGCCGGCGAGAATGTCGTCGGCGTGCGCCTCGAGGTACTGGACGATGTCCGTTTTGATCTCCTCGCGGCGGTCGGCCTCGACGCCGGACATGAACCCGAATCCCGGGAGATCGGTGAACATGAACGACTCGCTCGCCCAGTCGTAGTGGTTCGGCTTGCGGGTGACGCCCGGCTTCCCCCCCGTCGAGAAGTCGTGGCCCGTCAGCTCGCGCATCACCGTCGATTTGCCGACGTTCGACCGTCCGACCAGCACGACTTCGGCGTCGCGGGCGGGCCGGTCTTCGTACTTGAACATAGCCGTAGGTGCGGGTCTCAGCCTTTTAAACGGCGCGACGGAAGCGTGGTGCGGCGGGGTCGGACGGCGGGGCGCACCGAGGGAGCGACCGCTACGGGATGGTTTCGGTCGCGTCGTCGACGGCGGAGCCGGGCGTCGACAGCCGATCGCTCTGGTCCGCGAACGCCGTCCCGAACATGCGGAACACCGCGACTTGCCCGTAGAACTGGAGGAACGGAACGAGGAGCAGTCCGACGATCGTCACCGCGAGCACGCCGGTCGCGATCCAGAGGACGAACGTGACGACGAGCGGCATCAGCACCGCCACGAGGTACTCGACGCTGAGCAGCGTCGGCTTCAGCAGCGACGGGTCGAACGCCGCTTTGGCGTTCCCCTCGACCGCGTAGGCGGTGAGCGCCGCGGGCACCGCGTAGTATACGACGAAGATCACCGGGAGGAACCCGAGCGCCGCCAGCAGGCCGAGGCCGCCGATGAGTGCGCCCGCGTCGCCGCCGATCGCCCCGCCCGTCCCGATGACCAGGACGACGAAGACGCCGTACGCGATCAGCGGGAGGAGCGTGTACGCCAACCCGATCACCGTCGCGACGATCCCGCGTACGAGCAGCGTCCCCCAGTCGGTGAACTCCGGCGGGGTGTCCGACCCGGTGACGGTCGACTCCAACACCTCGACGAGGTAGCCCAACAGCAGGAACCCCGGGATCACGAGCCACGAGAAGAACCCGAGGACGCCGCCGATGATCACGCGTCCGATCCAGTCGCCGCGTACGGGGTACGACAGTCCGTCTTCGAGCATACTGTACGCGCACAGAGGAGACTCGCTTAAACGTTCCGTCGGACGCCGATCGGGTCGTCTGTACTGGATCTCGGCGGGGGGAATCACATAAGGGGTCGTCTGCTGTAACCCCACAAGGGTTCGTCTGAAACAACCTCAGACTGACGACAACTACATCACGCAGGAGGCTTCAACCCCACAAGGGTTCGTCTGAAACCACCAGATCGCCGGCCTCTCGTGGATCGGCATCGCGCTTCAACCCCACAAGGGTTCGTCTGAAACTCGAGAGCGGTCGCTCTCCGAGCGTCGAGCGTCCGAGCTTCAACCCCACAAGGGTTCGTCTGAAACTTCCGCTGCCGCTGTGGCGCGGAAGCCCTGGCGCGCGCTTCAACCCCACAAGGGTTCGTCTGAAACCACCATGAGCAACCACGCGATCGCACCGAACACGTCTGTGCTTCAACCCCACAAGGGTTCGTCTGAAACGTCGTCAAGAACGGCATCCTCGACCTCCACACGGGCGCTTCAACCCCACAAGGGTTCGTCTGAAACATTTGAACACCAGAGACATAGGATTCAATAACAGAGTGCTTCAACCCCACAAGGGTTCGTCTGAAACCACGTTCCGGAGGCTGGCGATGGCTTTTAATGAGTGCTTCAACCCCACAAGGGTTCGTCTGAAACAAATGCCGCCTGATCATCAAGATAATCGTTATCTTGCTTCAACCCCACAAGGGTTCGTCTGAAACCGACGGCCGCCGGTCTGGGCGCGCGTGTCGAAAACGCTTCAACCCCACAAGGGTTCGTCTGAAACGATGATGCCCTCTTCGGGCCCGAGGTACGGCATGCTTCAACCCCACAAGGGTTCGTCTGAAACGCCGAGACATGCACGAGCGGGACTTCTACGGACACCAGCTTCAACCCCACAAGGGTTCGTCTGAAACTCGTCGGAGCACAAGGGCACGCGCACGCGGAAGGCGCTTCAACCCCACAAGGGTTCGTCTGAAACTTAACGACGACTTGGAGTTCTTCTTTCGGGAGCGCGCTTCAACCCCACAAGGGTTCGTCTGAAACAAACCACAGTCTCAAATAGAGGTTTACAACGACGCGCTTCAACCCCACAAGGGTTCGTCTGAAACACGGTCGCGAATGTCCTCCGTCACGACGCGGTCGCTTCAACCCCACAAGGGTTCGTCTGAAACTTCGTGGCGGGGTTCATGGCGTCGGGAGAGGGAGGCTTCAACCCCACAAGGGTTCGTCTGAAACTCCTGCTGGAGATAACTAATGTCCGGCCGCTCGACGCTTCAACCCCACAAGGGTTCGTCTGAAACTCTACCGGGCTACCGTAGGATACGACGCCGGGATAGCTTCAACCCCACAAGGGTTCGTCTGAAACGCGAGCGCGACCCGCGGACAAAGCCATATCTGCTGATGCTTCAACCCCACAAGGGTCCGTCTGAAACATCGACGCTCACCGTTCCGCTCCCTGACTTTATTGGCTTCAACCTCACAAGGGTTCGTCTGAAACCGTCGCTGACAAGAGGATTTCGCCGCCCTCCTCTTGCTTCAACCCCACAAGGGTTCGTCTGAAACCCATCGACGAGCAGGCCGACGACGAGGGCAACGTCGATGCTTCAACCCCACAAGGGTTCGTCTGAAACGCTCTCACGGAGCCGACGACGTCGAGGGAGATCTCCTCGCTTCAACCCCACAAGGGTTCGTCTGAAACGAGCTCGAAGGTCTCGACTCCCGCTCCCTCGAAGCTTCAACCCCACAAGGGTTCGTCTGAAACACCCCGGTTCGACTCCGGGGGCGGGCATGCAGTTATGCTTCAACCCCACAAGGGTTCGTCTGAAACACCGCGGCACTCATGGCACCCTGAAACTTGGCGGTGCTTCAACCCCACAAGGGTTCGTCTGAAACGTTGCGCGACGCATCCGTTCGGTCAAGGCCCACTATGCTTCAACCCCACAAGGGTTCGTCTGAAACGGGACGCCGGGGTGAACGAGGTGGAGGCGGATGACTGCTTCAACCCCACAAGGGTTCGTCTGAAACATATTCTGCGTACCGGTGTTATTATGCAGGACACAGGCTTCAACCCCACAAGGGTTCGTCTGAAACCGCCCGGAACGACTCCAGAATGAGGTGGTGATCCGTGCTTCAACCCCACAAGGGTTCGTCTGAAACCCGCCGACGCCGAGACGGCGCGTCTCGACGAGCTGACCGCTTCAACCCCACAAGGGTTCGTCTGAAACACGATGAACGGAAACGTCGTCGACGAGCGAAAAATGCTTCAACCCCACAAGGGTTCGTCTGAAACCTGATAGGTGAGCGCCCCCGCAAACACCAAGAGTACGCTTCAACCCCACAAGGGTTCGTCTGAAACGAGGTACATGGCGTACCCGACCATCGACGCGATGCTTCAACCCCACAAGGGTTCGTCTGAAACTCACAAAATGGTGGTGTTGCCGCTGCTCAGCGCGCGCTTCAACCCCACAAGGGTTCGTCTGAAACGCCGTCGCGAACGGCTACGTCGGGGTTCGCTTCGAGCTTCAACCCCACAAGGGTTCGTCTGAAACAGTCAGGTGGTACCGGGAGTATTGGACCCTAGACGGGCTTCAACCCCACAAGGGTTCGTCTGAAACGACCACGTCAAACGACGGATCGAAGTCTGAGGGTCGCTTCAACCCCACAAGGGTTCGTCTGAAACCGCTGTTCGGCGACGGTGACGACGGTGTCGTTCTCGCTTCAACCCCACAAGGGTTCGTCTGAAACCTTTGGCTTTGTCGTTGCTCATGAGTATCTATCCGCTTCAACCCCACAAGGGTTCGTCTGAAACCGCGGCCAGACCGACGCCTTAGACCACTCCAATGTCGAGTGCTTCAACCCCACAAGGGTTCGTCTGAAACATCGGCACGTCTTGGAACACGTCGGGGATGTCACGCTTCAACCCCACAAGGGTTCGTCTGAAACCGGGATCGATACGTCGAGGGGGAGATCTCCCTCGCGGCTTCAACCCCACAAGGGTTCGTCTGAAACTAGTTCTGTTCTTGGTCGACGGCGAGGTCGAGCGACCGAAGGCTTCAACCCCACAAGGGTTCGTCTGAAACAATATACTACTTCGGAGGCGCTTGACTTTGAGGAAGCTTCAACCCCACAAGGGTTCGTCTGAAACGACTTCCTCGGCTACGTCCTCGACACGTCCGAAGCTTCAACCCCACAAGGGTTCGTCTGAAACTGCGGCGACGGTGCGAAGCCGCGACCGATCGCCGGCTTCAACCCCACAAGGGTTCGTCTGAAACGAACGGGCGTGAACATCGCGAAGTTTAACCGACGCGAGCTTCAACCCCACAAGGGTTCGTCTGAAACCGCCCGGAAGGATTCGAGAATCAGGTGATGATCCGTGCTTCAACCCCACAAGGGTTCGTCTGAAACTGATTTCCTTGGACGCGCCGTCCGGCCCCTCCGCGAGCTTCAACCCCACAAGGGTTCGTCTGAAACCGACGACGACGGGCGCGTCGTCTATTCGACCGAGGCTTCAACCCCACAAGGGTTCGTCTGAAACAACTGTTACCACATCCAACACTATACAGTTACAGTATGCTTC
>LFFM01001067.1_pt1 | contig 19516 bp, 20 predicted proteins | sample 643131 | NCBI WGS metagenome assembly LFFM01 (sample SAMN03777445, study PRJNA286221) | soda lake metagenome | biome: soda lake; feature: Kulunda steppe; material: water; isolation source: sample Tc-Br brine of Tanatar trona crystallizer | place: Russia: Kulunda steppe | collected 2011-07
GTCGTCCGACAGTTCGACGCGGGCGATAATAAACCGTGGCGCCGAGGGTCCGGAGGGGCTATCGACGATCGCGGGTCGAATCGCGGTTCACCGGGGCTCGGAGGCCACTTCGATCCGTTCGTGGATGTGGCCCTCCCGTTCGGTGAGATGGCGAGGCGTTCGACCGTTTTTGACCGCGAGCACCTCCGCGACGATGCTGTGGGCGATCTGATACGGCGAACCGCCGCCCAGATCGAGCCCGATCGGCGTGTACAGCGAGCCGAGTTCAGACTCCTCGAAGGTTCTCCCTTCGGCCTCGAACTCTTCGAGCATCTCACCGAAGCGTTCGTTCGGCCCCATCAACCCGACGTAAGGGGCCTGCGAATCGAGCAAAGCCTCGACAGTCAACCGGTCGTCGACGAAGTTGTGTGTCATCACGACTGCGTAGGTGCGTTCGTCGAGATCGAGCGCCTCGCCGATCGTTCCGGGAGACGTGGTCACGGTCCGGTGGGCGGCGGGGAACCGCGATTCGAGATCGAGCGCCCCTCGGAACCCGACGACCGTGACGCGGAAATCGTTCCGTTCGGCGAGTTCGGTCACGGGCCCGACGTCGTGGCCGGTGCCGAAGACGACGAGTTCCGCCGGCGCGGCGAGCCCGTCGACGAAGAGTTCGATCGTCGCTCCGTCCCGGTCGATCGAGAGCGTTCCCGCACGGCCGCGTTCGGCGAGGTCGCCGGCCGCATCCGAGAGCGCTTCCGTCGGCCATCCGTCGGCCTCCGAGCCGTCCGAGTCGCGGAATCGGTCCTCGCTCGGGGTGTAGTACGCCCGATCACCCATCTCGAGTCCCGATCCGTCCCCGGAGAGGACGGTCAAAACGGCGATGTCGGTTCCCGTCTCGAAGGCCTCGACGGCTGGTCGGTACGTTTCGTCGAGCGGTTCGAGGAGCACGTCGATGACGCCGTTGCAGCCGACGCCCAACCCCCAGACGTCCTCGTCGTCTTCCATCAGGTCGTAGGTGACGAGCTTCGGACGAGCGCTTTCTCGGACGGAGTCGGCTGCCGACAGGAGTTCGTCCTCCAGACAGCCGGCGGTGATCGAACCGACACCCAGCCCCGAATCGTCGAGGAGCATCTTCGCTCCCGGACGGCGGTAGGCGTTGCCCTCGACGTCGACGATCGTGGCGAGGACGTCGGTCCCGCCGGCGTCGAGCCGTTCGTGGATTCGCTGTACGACTTCGGTTTCCGGAACGCTCCAGTTGCTTTCTGACATGTTATGCGAGGTGAATATCGGTCGATCGTTCGGTCGCGTTGTACACTTTTCGCACCCCCCGATCGTGAAGGTCGGTGCCGCAGGCCCCCTCGACGACGGCCGCTCTGACCCGATCCGGATCGGCGATCTCGGCGCCGGCGACGACGTCGACGCCCCGGTCGAAAAACGGCTCCGGGAGCATCGACGCGGTCGCGCCGACGACGACGAGCGTGGCCGAGGCGGGGGTCGTCTCGAGATACGCCTCGAGACCGCCGTAGACGAGCGTCGACCCCGTCACGAAGACGACGTCGGCGTCACGCATCGCCGCGCCGGTTTCCGAGGGATCGAACTGTTCGACGGTGACGGTTTCCGGCGCCGCGATCGGTCCGGACGCCTCGCGCTCGATGACGCGGACCTCGATCGCGTCGAACTTCCGGAAGGCGGGACGGAAGAGCCCGACGGTAACGACCGTCTCGACCGAGGCGGCCAGAAGGGCCATCGGATCGCCCGTCCGCCACTCGAGGTGCGGGACCGATAGCGCATTCAGCGTCGCCACGGCCACAGATCGGTGGATCGATCCGGGCCCCGAACCGGTTTCGGGGTGTCGGACCGGGGCGAGCAACGCCTCGAGATCGTCCCCGGCTACGGCGTCGGCCGCCGCCGACGGTCGGTGGGCGAGGCCGGCGAGCCGTCGCCCGTCCTTCGCGAGGAGTTCAACGAGTACGGCCGAAGAGCCCACAGAGACCCGGTCGAGTCGAACACCAGAGAGCGCGTTCCGTTCCCCGAGCGTTTCGAGCACCGCCTCCAGAACGCCGCCGGTCACGCGGATCTCCCCCCGCCGGTGCGGCGGCTGTCGTGTTCGTACCCGATCCGACCGGAGAGCCCGCGGCGCTCGATCTGCCCGGCCGCCTCCGCGAGATCGGCCGCCTCCGCGAAGCCGAACAACCCGTCGACATAGGGCTCGACGGTCGACATGCCGCGGGATTCGGGCTCGAACGCGGGCGAGACGGCCAGCGGATTGAGCCAGACGACACTGTGGGACCGGTGGGCGAGCCACGTGATACCATCGGCGAGGCGCCCCGGATCGCCGACGTCGAGCCCGTCGCTCACCACCACGACGGCCGTTCGGCGATCGACCGCGTGGGGGGCGGTTTGCCGGAGCGTGCTGAAGGCGTCCCCGATTCTCGTACCGCCGCCCCACTCGATCTCGGCGGCCCGAAGCGCGGCGGCCGGATCGCCGCCGGTCCGAGTGAACGTCTCGGTCACCTCGAGCAACTCGGTGTCGAAAAAGAACACCCGGACGTCGAGGGCCCGGGCCACGAGGCGCTCGGCGAGCGCGAGTAACGCACCGCGGTCGATCGTATCGAGGACGGAGCCGCTGACGTCGACCAACAGACAGCAGCGGAGTTCGCTCGTCACGGGGGCGGTGTGGGGCAACTCCAGCGGCGCGCCCCCGGTCTCGAGACTCTCACGGAGCGCGCCCCGGGCGTCGATCGCCGATCCCCGAACCGAGCGTCGGCGGCGCCGGCCGGGCCGCGTCGCCAGGGCGTCGACGAACCGGTCGATCGCCGCCAACTCCCCGTCCGACGGCACCGGGATCGCGGTGTCGACCGGTTCCCGCTCACCCCGGGCGCTGTATCGGCGGCTGTCCGAATCACCGGACGAGGCCGGGCGATCACCGGACGCGTGGCGTCGGTCGGTCGGGATCCGGGCGGCGACGTCCCCATCACCCGTTCCGTCCGTCTCGGGCGGATCGGCCTCGGCCAACGTTTCGGGATCGCCGTCGTCGGTGTCGTCCATGAGATCCGCGTCCGTTCCGCCCTCGGATTCGTCGGTCACCTCCGGGCCATCGCTGGCCGTGACGATCCGATCGAGACCGCCGCGCAACCGGTGCCAAAAGTCCGGAAACGCCTCCTCGAACGCCGCCGAATCCGCCCTCTCCGAGAGCAGCGTCGCCCGCAGCGCGGCCGAGACGTGCGCCTCGTCGTCGAGGCCGACCGTCGCGAGCGCCCTCGCGGCCTCGAGAGTCCCCGAGGCCGGGACGTCGACCCCCTCGTCTCTGAGTGCCGCGACGAACCGAACGAGTTCCGTGAGCAGGTGTTTCCGCGCGCCGCCGAAATCGGGGAGCCCGTCGCCCCCGCCGGCGCCGAGATACCCCCTGCGGCTGTCGCCGTGGGGCCCGTTCGCCTCGGTTGGGTTCTCCGGAGCCATCCTCACTCGACCCGATCCGTTGCGGCCGAGGCGGCTTCCTGGAGCCGTTCGAGTAGTTCGGTATCGACACGCGTTACGTCCTCGGCTTCCTTCAGCAGACAGCCGAGCGTGCGCTCGATCTCGTCCGTCGACAGCGGTCTCTCGCGGTCACCGTGGCGGAGCTGTGCGACCGCGCGGGCCCAATCGAGCGTCTCGGCGACGCCGGGGCGTTTGAGGAAGGACTCCTCTCTGAGCCGTCCGGCGACGGCGCACACCTCGGCGGCGATCGCGGCGTCGAGTTCGGGCACCTTCCGACGGACGATCTCGTACTCGGTTTCGAACGACGGCGGCTCGACGTGGAGGTAAAGACAGCGCCGTTTGAGCGCGTCACTGAGTCCCCGCGTCCGGTTCGATGTGAGGATCACGACCGGCGGGACACTCGCCCGGACGGTTCCGAACTCCGGGATGGAAACCTGAAAGTCCGAGAGGAGTTCGAGCAGAAACGCCTCGAACGCCTCGTCGGCCCGGTCGATCTCGTCGATGAGGAGCACGGGTGGCCGATCGCCGTCGGCCCGGAGCGCACGCAAAAGCGGTCGCTCGAGGAGATACTCCTCGTCGAAGACCGAGCCGGATCGGTCCTCCGAGGCGGCGACCGAACCCTCCTCGGCCTGGACGGCGAGCAGCTGTTTCGTGTAGTTCCACTCGTAGAGGGCGTTCTCAGCGGTCAACCCCTCGTAACACTGCAGTCGGATGAGTTCGGTGTCGAACCCGTCGGCGAGCGTCTTTGCGAGCTCCGTCTTGCCGCTTCCCGGCGGTCCCTCGACGAGCAGCGGACGGCCGAGCCGCAAGGCGAGGTTGACCGTCGTCACGGTCCGATCGTCGGCGACGTAGTCGGTCCGGTCGAACCGGTCTCTGAGCTCCGCTTCGGTCAGCGAGTCGAACGACTCCCGTTCGATCTGTTCGCTCACGCGTGACCCCCCGGGCTTTCGAGATACGACTCGGGGTCGTTTTCGAACGAATCCGCACAGCCGTGACAGCAGAAATGGTACGTCTCGCCGCCGTGTTCGACGGTCGCCGCCGAACTCGCCGGATCGACGTCCATCCCACAGACCGGGTCGACGACCGACCCGTCCTCGCGCTCGTGGCCGTCACCGTCGGTCGCGTCGGCCTCGCTAACGGTCGTGTCACCGCCGTCAGCCGGCTTCTCGAGGCCGGCGGCCGGCGTGTCGGCGCCCGATGTCGCGTTGCGAATATCGACGAGCTCCGCTAGGAGACTCGCCGCGATCTCAGCCGGCGTGCGTGCGGCGATATCGACGCCGGCCGGGGCCGTCACCGCCGCTTCGACGGTCTCGACGTCGACGTCGGCGATGCCGGCGGCGAGTTCGGTTTCGGTCCGTGCCCGTTCGTCGCTCGCGATCAACCCGACGTACGGCGCGTCCGCGAGCAGCCCGATGGCGATCCCCCGGGCGTCGTACTCGCCCATCGAGGCGACGACGACGAGCGGATCGGGGCCGAGACTGTCGGCAACCGACGCCGGATCGAGTTCGTCGACGACCTCGATATCGTCGGGGAGATCGGACGGGCGGTCCTCGTCGGACGAAACGACCGTGATATCGAGCGTCAGCTCGGAGGCGAGGCGAGCCAGCGATCCGGCCACCGGCGAATGGCCGACGATCACGAGTTCGGTCGCCGGCGTCACCGGCTCGACGAAAAGCTCCAACACGCCGTCGCTGTGGCAGGTCATCGGGAAAGCCTCGAGCCCGGGACGGTCGACTGTCTCCGGGTCGGGCGCGATGCCGATCAGACGCGGCGTCTCCGATTCGATCGCCTCACGGCCCTGTCCCGAAACGATCGACTGCGCGCAGGCCGCGCCGCCGATCCAGCCGTGGAGTTCGCCGTCGGCGGTCACGATCGCCGAATCGCCGACGTTGGCCGAGGCGGGCGCTTTCCGTCTGACGACTGTCGCCTTCGCGTACGGTTCACGGCGCCGTCTCAGTTCTGCCTCGAGGGCGGAAACGTCGCCGTCGTCGATACCACTGTCGGCGCGTTGCCCGTCGGTCGGCCCGGAACGCCCGTGTTCTGTCTCGTCGTATGTCATCGATAATATCTGTAGTGGATGCCGAACGGCTCCGGCCGAGTGGCCGGAACTCAGTCGTCGGCCGGACTGTCCTCGACGTCGAACTCGAGGTTGTGTGCCGGGCTGTGGTCCAGACCGGCGCCATCGAGCGTTTCCCAGACCCTGTCGGGGGTCATAGGCATCTCGATGTGGCTGACGCCGGCGTGGCTCATCGCGTCGACGACGGCGTTGACGATCGCCGGCGGCGAGCCGACGAGCGGCGATTCGCCGACCCCCTTCGCGCCGATCGGGTGGTGCGGCGACGGCGTGACGGTGTGACCCGTCTCGAAGTTCGGGATCTCCATGGACGTGGGGAGCAGGTAGTTCATGAAGTCGCCGCCGGTGACGTTACCGTTATCATCGTAGGTGACGTGTTCCATCATCGCGCTGCCGATCCCCTGGGCGAGGCCACCGTGAATCTGGCCCTCGATGACCATCGGATTGATGCGGTTGCCGCAGTCGTCGATCGCGACGAACTTCTCGAAGTCGACCTCGCCGGTCTCGCGGTCGACCTCGACGACGACGATGTAAGAGCCGAACGGATAGGTCATCTCGGGCGGATCGTAGTAGTTGATCGCCTCGAGACCCGGATCCTCGCCGGCCGGCTTGTTCATGTACGCGCCGGCGGCGATCTCCGTGATCGTGATCGAGCGGTCGGGCGCGCCCGCGACATGGAACTCGCCGCTCTCGCGGTCCCACTCGATGTCCTCCTCGGCGGCCTCGAGTTCGTTGGCCGCGATCGCTTTCGCCTTCTCGCGGACCTTCCGCGAGGCGACGGCCGCGGCTGCGCCCGCGACGGGCGTGCTCCGCGAGCCGTAGGTTCCCAGGCCGTAGGGGTCGGTGTCGGTGTCCCCGTGTTCGACGGTGATGTCGTCGACATCCATGCCGAGCTCCTCGGCGACGATCTGGGCGAACGTGGTCTCGTGGCCCTGGCCCTGCGTCTGGACGCCGACCCGGACCGTCGCGTTGCCGGTCGGGTGGACCCGGATCTCGGCGGAGTCGAACATCTCGACGCCCGCGATGTCGCAGGTCTTTCCGGGACCCGCACCGACGACCTCGGTGAACGAGGAGATGCCGATACCGAGGAGTTTGTCGGCGTCCTCCTCGATCCGGCGCTGTTGCTCCTCGCGGTAGTGCTCGTAGTCGGCCATCTCGAGGGCCTTATCGAGCGCCTTCTCGTAATCGCCCGAGTCGTAGTTCCACCCCGTCGGACTCTCGTAGGGGAACTGGTCGGGCTGGATGAAGTTCTTCCGCCGAATTTCGGCGGGATCCATGTCGAGTTCGTCGGCCAGCACCTTCACCATCCGCTCGATGAGGTAGACGGCCTCCGTCACGCGGAACGAGCACCGGTAGGCGACGCCGCCCGGCGCGGTGTTGGTGTAGGCCGCCGACAGCGAGCCGTAGGCGGTGTCGATGTCGTAGGAACCGGTGAAGATGTTGAAGAAACCCGCGGGGAACTTCGACGGCTGGGCGACGGCGTTGTAGGCGCCGTGGTTCGCGAGCACGTCGGTCCTGACCGCCTGAATCTCGCCGTCCTCGGTCGCGGCGATTTCGCCCGTCATGTCGTAGTCGCGGGCGAATCCGGTCGTCTGAATGTTCTCCGAGCGCTCCTCGATCCATTTGACCGGCTCCTCCAGAACGTACGACGCCGCGGCGGCGACGACGTAGCCGGGGTAGATCGGTACCTTGTTGCCGAACCCGCCCCCGATGTCGGGGCTGACGATCCGGACCTTGTGTTCGGGGATCCCCGAGACCTGTGAGAACAGGGTTCGGTGGATGTGCGGCGCCTGCGAGGTCATGTGAACCGTCAGTTTGTCCTTGCCGGGATCGAAGTCGGCGACCGCCCCGCAGGTCTCGATCGGTGCGGGGTGGAGTCGCTGATAGAGCATCTCCTCTTCGACGGTGACGTCGGCCTGCTCGAAGACCTCGGCGGTGGCTTCCTCGTCGCCCGTCTCCCAGTCCAGACAGTGGTTGTCCTCCTGGCCCTCGATATCGTCTCTGATCAGCGGCGCGTCCTCCTCGAGCGCCTTCTCGGCGTCGACGACGGGGTCGAGCACCTCGTAGTCGACCTCGACTTTCTGGGCGCCGTCCTTCGCCGTGTAGCGGTCCGTCGCGATGACGGCGGCGACCTCCTGGGACTGGAACTTGACCTTGTCGTTGACGAGGACGTCCTGGGTGTCGTCCATGAGCGTCGGCATCGTCGCGAGGTCGTGGGCGAGGAGGTCCTCGGCCGTCAACACGGCGACGACGTCGTCCATCGCTTCCGCTCTGGAGCCGTCGATCTCCTTGATTCGGGCGTGGGCGTGCGGGCTCCGGACGATCTCACAGTGGAGCATCCCCGGTTTCTTGATGTCGTCGACGTAGTTGCCGCGGCCGGTGATGAAACGTTTGTCTTCTTTCCGCTTTACTTCCTCACCCATTCCACCGCGGCCGTGGCCGCAGTGTTTCTCCGGATCGGGTCCGTCGTCTTCGGGGTGTTGATACTCCGTGTCCGCCTCGGGTACGTTCTCGTGTTCGCTGCTCATTCGGAATCACCGCCGAGGTATTCGCGTTCGAACTGATCGCCGGGGCCGGCGTCGTCCGCCGAGGGGCCGCCACAGCAGTCTTCGACGCCACAGAAGGTGTCCGCGTCGGCGGACTCGGAGTCGAAGGCCGTTTCGGCGTCGCGGCCGTTCTCGGCGACGGCACCGCCGTCGGTCGCGGTCCGGCCTTCGAGTTCGTCGGCAGCGTATTCGATCGACTTGACGATGTTCTGGTAGCCGGTACACCGACAGAGGTTGCCGCTTATCGCCTCGCGGATATCGTCCTCGTCGGGGTCGGGGTTCTCGTCGAGCAACGCCTTGCCGGCCATCAGCATGCCGGGGGTACAGTACCCACACTGCAGGCCGTGTTCCTCCTTGAACCCTTCCTGAAGCGGGTGCAGTTCCGGACCCGCTTCCGGCAGATCCTCCATTCCTTCGACGGTGAGAATCTCGGCGCCGTCCGCCTGGGCGGCGAACATGAGACAGGACTTGATCGGCTCGCCGTCCTTGACGACCGTACAGGCGCCGCAGTTGCCGGTGTCGCAGCCGATGTGTGTGCCGGTCATGTCCAGTTCCTCCCGGATCGCATGGACCAGCAGTTGTCGCGGTTCCACCTCGACGGTGTGTTCGGTTCCGTTGACTGTCAGCGTGATCTCCGTTTCGTCTGTCACTGTGTAACCCTCCGTTTGGCCGCTCCGGCTCGTTCGGCGGCGTCCCCGAGCGCGCGCTGGGTCAGGACGTCGACCATCCGTTCTTTGTATTCGGCGCCGCCATGTTCGTCCGATTCGGGGTGGGACTGTTCGGCGGCGAGCTCGCCGGCTTCCGCGAACAGCTCGGAGCCCGGCCGTTCGCCCTCTAAGTGTTCCTCGGCGTCCGTCGCGCTGGCGTTGGTGATGTCGACGGCGGTCATCCCGATTCCGGCCGTCTCGATCCGACCGTCGTCATCGAAGACGAGCCGTGCGCCGACGCCGACCATCGCGTAGTCGCCGGTCTTCCGTTTCAATTTGTGATAGGCGCTGCCCTCGTTCGGTCCGGGCGTCGGGACGCGCACCTCGGTGATGAGTTCGTTCTCGCCTAAGGTCGTATCGTAGGGCAACAGGAAGAACTCGTCCGCCGGGATCTCCCGGTCGCCGTCGGGGCCGTGTGCGACGACCGTCCCCTCGTGAGCCAGGAGAACGCTCCCCCAGTCGCCTTTCGGGTCCGCCTGTGCGACCGAGCCGACGATCGTCCCACGGTTCCGGATCTGTGGGTCGGCGACCAGCGGCGCGGTATCGGCGAAGCTCCCGTAGTTCTCGTCGATCAGCTCTGAGTCCTCGATGTCGGCGTGACGCGCGAGCGCACCGATCTTGAGGTAGCCGTCCTCCTCGTGGAGGTAATCGAGCGAATCGATCCCGTTGATGTCGATCACGACGTCCGGGTTCGCCAGCCGAAAGCGCAACATCGGGACGAGACTCTGACCGCCGGAGAGGATCGTCGGATCGTCGAGACTGTCGAGCAGACTCGTCGCCTCGCCGATCGTCGTCGGTTCGTAATGCTCGAACGGCGCCGATTTCATCCGAACATCCCCCTGATCTTGTCGGTGACGCCCGAGTCGGTCTCCTCGACGTCGCTCATCTGCGACTCGATCTCGGTGAAGAAGTTGTTCACGATCTTGTTGGCGACCGGGTTGATGACCCGCCCGCCCAGCTGTGCGATCCGGCCGGAGATATCGGCCTCCGTCCACCACTCGATTTTCGACCCCTCGCCGTCCTCCGCCGGACGGATCTCCATGCCGGAGTTCATGCTGAATCCGCTCGAACTCGCCGAGCCGGAGCCCGAGGCCGTCATCTCGAAGGTCTCGTCGTTTCGGTCATCGATCGTGACCTCCGTCTCGAATTTCGGTTTGACGCTGCCGACGCCGACCTGCATCAGCGCGGCGTACTTCTGGCCCGCCTTGAACGCCCGGGCAGCGACCGCGTCCGGATCGGCCTCGGGCAGCGTTTCGACGTCTTCCTCGGGTTCGTAGCTGTCCCACTCGAAGTCCTCGTCCATCGGGGTGATGTACTTACACCCCTTGAGCGCGTTCCGTACGGCGATCGGGTCCGAAAGTACGACCCACGCCTTCTCCGGCGGGACGTCCGCCAGTTCGAACTCTCCGTCGAACTCCATTATGCGACACCTCCGGTCGAACCGTTCGTTTTCCTCTCCGGCACAGCCTTTTTATATCCCGTCACTATGAGCATACTATTACCACGAGCGGGGCTATCTCGAAGCACCATAATAAACGTTATTGAACATAAACGAATGATCGAGCACAATGCGAACGAAAACGACTCCGACGACGGGAGGCACTGATGACTGACAAAGACGCAGAACAGGGGGGTGCGGTCGACGACCACGGCGACATCCTGCCGCTTTCGGAGGCGGTTTCGCGGGTGAAAAAGCTCCGAGATCGCTGGCTGGACCGTTTCGAGATCGAACGGGTCCCACTGGGAGAGATCACCGGGCGAACGCTCGCCGAGCCGGTAGACGCCCCCGAGGACCGGCCGGCCCGAAGCCACGCGACGATGGACGGCTACGCGTTCGACGCGACCGGGGGATACCCCTACGACCTCCACGACGTCGAGGTCTACCCGGAGCGGGATCCCCCCGGAATCGAGGCCGGCGAGGCCGTCCGGATATTCACCGGCGCGCCGCTTCCCCCCTCGGCCAACGCCGTTCTGAAACAGGAGGAGGCGACCGTCGAGGACGGGAAGCTGTCGGGGAGCGAGATCGAACCCGGAACCTACGTCTACGAGCGCGGCAGCAACGTCGCCGAGGGCGAACGGCTCTTCGAGGCGGGCGAACGGCTCGGAGCGAAGGACGCCCTGTTGCTCGGCGATCTCGGGATCGAGTCGGTTCCGGTCCGAAAGCGGCTCTCGGTCGGATTGCTCGCGACCGGCAGCGAGATCCACGAGGGGCGACAGACGGATCTCGATTCGCCGATGCTCGAAAACCTCGTCCGGAGTTGGGGTCAGAAAGCGAGCTACGAGGGGACGGTCCCCGACGACTACGAGCGCGTCCGGGGTCGGATCGGCGATCTCGCCGAGACCCACGACGTCGTCATGACGACCGGCGGGACGAGCGTCGGCAAAAAGGACTACGTCGTCCGTGCGCTGTCGGAGCTAGGTGAGGTCCGCTTCCATCGCGTCCGACTCCGTCCGGGGAAACCCATCGCGGTCGCCGAACTCGAGGCCCACGACGCGATCGTCTTCGCGATCCCCGGCAAGCCCGTCGGCGCACACGCCGTGACGGCGCTCGTCGCCGGGCCGTTCTTTACCGGCCCGCGAACGCTTTCGACGGTCGAGGCGACGATCGCCCGCGACGTCGGGATCGCTGTCTCCGGCTTCACGTACGCGATCCCGGTGCTTCTGGACGGTGGAGAGGCGATGCCGCTCGGCCACGCCGATTCGGCGCTATCGGTCTACGAGGAGACGTTCGATCCGAGCGTCGTCTCCTCGAGCACGCGGGCGACGCGGGCCGACGGCGTCGTCCTCACCGAGACCGAACTGACGGCCGGCGAGTCGGTCGAGGTCGTCCCCTACCCCGTCGTCGAGCGATGAGCGATGAGCCCCCCACAGAGGACGGAGTACCCATCGTCGAACCGCCGTTCGATGGAAGTCGATCGGAGAATGAAGCCTCGGTCGGCGGGGTCGTGCTCGCGGCGGGCACGAGCAGCCGGTTCGGCGAGTCGAACAAGCTCCTCGCGACCGTCGGCGGCGAGCCGATCGTCAGCCACGCCGTCCGGACGCTTCTGAACGCGTCGATCGAGCCGATCGTCGTCGTTCTCGGCCACGAGGCCGACGCTGTCGAAGCCGCGGTCGCCGATTTCCCCGTCGAGACCGTCTACAACGACCGATATGCCTCCGGACAGTCCTCCTCCGTCGGAGTCGGCATCGCGGAACTCGCCGCGAACTCGGCGGTCGACGCGGCGGTCGTCGCGCTCGGGGACATGCCGTTCGTCGATCCCGACACCGTCGGAACGATCGTCGCGGCGTATCGCGACGGGGCCGGAGAAGCGCTGGCGGCAGCCCACGACGGCGTCAGGGGGAACCCCGTGCTGTTCGATCGCCGGTTCTTCGAGGCGCTAGGCAGAATCGAGGGCGACATCGGGGGGCGACGGATACTGCTCGAGAGCGATTCGGCCGCCCTTGTCGCCGTCGACGATCCAGGCGTCCGTCGGGACGTCGACGAGTCGGGGGACCTGCCGGCGGAGTGAGACGGACCCGTCCGATCGGACGCTACTCCTCGTTCGAAACCTTCCGGACGAGGATATCACCGTTCTCGACGTGCCATTCGACGCGATCCCCGGCACCGACGTCGAGGAAGTTCCGCACCGGTTTGGGGACTGTCGTCAGGTTCTTCTCCGAGACCTTGGTGTTCGAGAGGACTCCCATCGTTTCGGCACACGGAGGGGAGAAGTACATAGTTTACGCTATGAGTATACAAAGAGTAAGGCCCGAACGACAGCGGATACAGAGAGACGAGCTCAAACCGCCGAGTTCCAGCGGTGTGCGCCACCGTCGGAGGCCCTCTCGAAGTCCAGATCGAACCGGTCGGACTCGAGCAACACCGGCCCGGGAACGTAGGTGTCCTCGCTTCCCTCGACGGCGGTGAGCAATCGCCGACGGCACATCGTCTCGAGGACGTCTCTGACGGTCCGCTCGCGTCCCGGCTGAAGGTTCGCCTCGCGGATCACGCCGTCGACGTCGACCCGGCCTTCGAGAAACGCCAGCCGGATCGCGGAGACCCACGCCGGCTCGCGTTTCATCTCGCGACACATCGATACAGAGAGACAGAGGTCGGAGTCTAATATAGCTTTTTACACCGGGAGATGCGTGAAACCGAACCCGACTAGACGCCTCGGTCCTGGAGCTTCTCCTCCTCGGGCATCGTCTCGTTGGCCTGCCCTTTCATCCCCTTGCCGGGGGATTTGGCGATCTCCTTGAGCGTGTCGGGGTCGTCGTAGTTGTTGACCGCCTCGACGATCGCTTCGCCCATCGCTTGGGGGTTCTCGGCGCCGAAGATTCCCGAGCCGACGAAGATGCCGTCACAGCCGAGCTGCATCATGAGCGCGGCGTCGGCGGGGGTCGCGATGCCGCCCGCGGCGAAGTTGACCACCGGGAGCCGACCCATATCGGCCGTCTCGTGGGTCAGGTGACGGGGAGCACCGTGTTCGCGGGCCCACTCGTCTCGCTCCTCGTGACTCATCCCGTTCAACTGGCGGATCGCCCGCTGGATGTTGCGCTGGTGAGTGACCGCCTGGTTGACGTCGCCGGTGCCGGCCTCGCCCTTCGTCCGGATCATCGCCGCGCCCTCGTCGATCCGGCGTAGCGCTTCGGGGAGGTTCCGGGCACCGCAGACGAACGGCGAAGTGAACTCCCGTTTGTCGATGTGGTACCGTTCGTCAGCCGTCGTCAGCACCTCGCTTTCGTCGATCATGTCGGCGCCGGTCGCCTCGAGGATCTGCGCCTCGGCGGTGTGACCGATCCGGGCTTTCCCCATCACCGGGATGGAGACCTCGTCGATGATCTCCTCGAGCATCCCCGGGTCGGCCATCCGGGCGACGCCACCGCGTTTGCGGATGTCGGCCGGGACCGCCTCCAGCGACATGACGGCCACCGCGCCGGCGTCCTCGGCGACGCGTGCCTGTTCGCGCGTGACGACGTCCATGATGACGCCGCCCTTCTGCATCTTCGCGAAACCGCGCTTGACGAGGTCGGTTCCGCGCTTGAGTTCCTCGAGATCCGTCTCACTCATACAGACATGTAAGCGCCCGACCCACTTAACCGGTGTCTTTCCGCACCTGTATACCGGTATCGCGCGACGTTTTTATCCCTCGACCGAGAGGGACTGGTATGGATCTCCGCGGGCTCTTCGAGTCAGACGTCCCCCGTGTCGACCTCCCGTGGTACGTCGCACCCCTTCCGGAGCCGATCGAGAACCTCGCGCTCAGCCTCGCGTGGCCGATCGTCGCGATCAACCTGCTCGGAACGGCGTTCGGGTTCTACTATTACGGGGGCCAGCTCTCTCGGACCCCCGTCGAGATGTGGCTGTTCGTCCCCGATAGCCCGATGGCGACGCTCTTTATCGCCCTGGCGCTGGCCAGCTGGAAACTCGGACGGCCACAGCAGTGGCTCATCGCGTTGGCGTTTTTCGGGAACGTCGTCCTGGGCGGGTGGACCGTCTGGGTACATCTCGCCTTCTACGATCAGTTCGGCTATCTCGGCGAGCCCATGCGGCAGTTCCTCATCTGGAGCCACGCCGCGATGGTCCTCCAGGCCTTCTTCCTCCACCGGATCGGGACGTTCGGGACGCGGGCAGTCGGGGTAGCGACACTCTGGTATTCGGTCGACACGACGGTCGATTACTTCGTTCCGGTTCGGGGCGACCTCCATCACACCGTGTTGCCGGTCGCACGCGACGAGCCGATGTTTCTGGGGGCCGACGCCCTCGGTGTCGCGGCGACGGGTGCGGTCCTCCTTTTGATCCTGTCGCTGTATCTGGCGATGGCGACGCGGGTCGAAAAGGAGCGAGCACCCCGATAACGATCAACAGGGGTCTTATCGGGGATAGCGAAAGGACGACATCCATATTGTATTTGACAGATCGGGTTATACGAGATATGGCGGATGGGTGGGGCAAGCGGGCTCCTCATACTGGTGGACGAAATCAAACGAAACCGACTCACGATCCATCCGCCGTTCGCTCCGTCGAACGGCTTGATCCTCGTGAGTCGTATTTACGTTCTTTTGTCCATTAGTATCAGATGGTGGAAACCCGGACAGCGCATAGAACGGTCGTCACCATTCATAGAGGATCGAGAGTTCGTGGTCATTCGGGCACGGTATCCGCACTTCTCGACGCCGTTGTGGTTCTGTATCCTCGTCGTGTCGTTCCGAGGTTGGGACGATAGAGACTATCTCCGCGGACGTAGGTAACCCAACTCGAATCACTTCCGAACACTCTGTGCAGGTGACAGATGCCGCGGAATCGCCTTCTTGTGGCATATTTCTGCATACGAACGGATGCACAATGACATTGGTACCGTACAGATCAGGTATGAAAGTGCTATGACATGATTTTGATTGCTAGGGGCTGACACGTAGTGAGCGGAAGCTCACCCGTTCAGCTGTGGGAGGATGTCAGTATGGGCGCTATATCGTTACCCCGACGACCGGTAACGGTATCGCTGATCGGATGTTTGTTGCACCCAGTCAGCGAAGAGCCATCATCAACTCGGGCGATCACCGCCCAACACTTATTAGTGGAATCGGTGAAATCCGATCCATGAACCTCGAAGAGTACACGGTCCTCGATCTGACGTGGCTGTTGCCCGGACCGTACGGAACCATGCTGCTCGCGGATATGGGCGCCGAAGTCATCAAGATCGAGGAGCCGACCCGTGGCGATTACGCCCGCTGGATCGAACCGGAGGTCGAACCGACGGATTCGGGGGCGCTGTATCACTCGGTCAACCGGAACAAAAAGAGCGTCACTCTCGATCTCAAAGACGAGGCGGGTCTCGAGGCGTTTTTCGAGTTGGCCGCGGAGGCCGACGTCGTCTTCGAGCAGTTCCGGCCGGGGGTCGTCGATCGACTCGGGATCGGATACGAAGACGTCCGGGAGGTAAACCAGGAGATCGTCTACTGTTCGCTGTCCGGGTACGGCCAGGACGGCCCCTACAGCGACCGGGTCGGCCACGATATCAACTACGTCGGACTGTCGGGACTGCTGGGCGAGACCGTCTCCAAGGACGGGACGTTCCCGGCCGTACCCGCCTACCAGATCGGAGACAAGGCCGGCGGGATGTTCAGCGCCTTCATGATCGTCTCGGCGCTGCTCGATCGGGAGGCCGGCAACGGCGGCCAGTATCTCGACGTATCGATGACCGACGTCGTCACGTCGTTTTCGACCGGACAGAGCTGGCGGGCGTTCATGAGCGAAGCGCTCCCAGAAGCGGAGCGCTCGCCGGCCGCGATGGAGGCGCCCTGCTACAACGTCTACCGGACGAAGGACGGCAAACACGTCTCGATCGCGCCGCGAGAGGAGAAGTTCTGGGAGCGGCTGCTGGAGGAACTCGGCCGCGAAGACCTCCTGGAGTATCAGTTCGCGACCGGCGAGGAGGCCGAATACGCGGCCGAGGAGCTCCAATCGGAGTTCGAGAAACGGACCCGCGAGGAGTGGGAGGAACACCTCTCCGAGGAAGCGATGTTCGCGCCGGTCAACGAGTTCGAGGAGACGTTCGAACACCCACAGCTGCAAGCTCGAGGGATGGTCGACGAGATGGACGTCGGGGGCGGCGAGACGTTCTCTTATGTGGGGTTCCCGGCGAAATCCTCGAAGGGGATCGACGACATGCGCTCGCCGGCCCCGGAGTTCGGCGAACACACCGAAGAGGTGCTCTCGCGAGTGCTCTCCGAGGAGGAGCTGGCGGCGCTCGAAGCTGACGACGTCGTCTGATCAGTCACGGCGAGAGCGACGCGTCCCGATCGGGACGGCCGTGTTCGGGCCGCATGAATGGTTTTACGTCGATGCTACCGAAGGGGTACGTATGGAGTATCAAGATTCCGAGACAGCAACTGAGTTGGCCGAGCGCGCACGAGAGTTCGTCGACGAGGTCGTCATCCCGCGCGAGCGCGAACTGGAGGGTGGGACGAAGGTCCCCGACTCGGTCGTCGAAGAGCTCCGCGAGAAGGCACAGGCTCGAAACCTCTATGCGCCCCAGATCGCCGAGGAACACGGCGGGATGGGCGTCGACTTTCGGGACGTACTGCCGTTTTTCGAGGAAGCGGGCCGCAGCCTTTTGGCTCCGGTGGCGATGCGCGTCGACGCCCCCGACGAGGGGAACATGCACACCCTCGAACTCGCGGGGACCGAAAGCCAACAGAAGCGGTGGCTCGAGCCGCTACTCGAGGGCGAGTTGACCTCCGCCTTCGCGATGACCGAACCGAGACAGGGCGGCGGCGCGGATCCGAAGATGATCGAGACGACCGCCGAGCGCGACGGCGACGAGTGGGTGATAAACGGCCACAAGTGGTGGACGACGAACGGCGGCGAGGCGGATTTCTTCATCACGCTCGCACGGACGGATCAGGACGTTCACCCGTACAAGGGCTGTTCGCTTATCGTGGTTCCCGAGGAAGCCCCCGGACTGAGAGTCAAACGGGACATCCCCCACGTCGGCGACGACATCACGTCGAAGGTCCACTCGGAGATCCGGTACGATGACGTCCGCGTTCCGGTTGAAAACCTGCTGGGTGCGGAAGGCGAGGGGTTCACGATCGCACAGAAGCGGCTCGGGCCGGCCCGGCTCACTCACTGTATGCGGTACTCCGGAATGGCGGATCGAGCCCTGAACGTCGCGAAGGCGTACACGAGCGAACGCGAGGGGTTCGGCGGCCCGATCGCCGACAAACAGGGCGTCAGATTCGAGATCGCGGAGGCCGAGACGAACCTCCACGCCGCGCGGACGATGGTTCGACACGCGGCCGACGAGATCTCGCGAGGGAACGAAGCCCGGATCGAGGTCTCGATGTGTAAGTACTTCACCGCCAATGTCGTCGAGGAGGCGATCAACACGGCGCTGCAGTTCTGTGGCGCGAGCGGACTCGGCAAGGATCTACCGATCGCGGATTTCTACGAGAACGTCCGACAGTTCCGGATCGTCGACGGCCCCGACGAGGTGCACAAACGCGTCATCGCCCGGAACGCCTACGAGGACGTCGATCCCGAGGAACTCGGGCCGTTGGCGACGTTCGGCGAGGACTGACGGGTCGAAGAGAAGCAGAACTAAACGGACGACCGTCGGAGAGACTGGTATGACAGCGGACGAAACGGCCGTCGACCGACTCGTCGACGAGCGGGCACTCCGGGAGTACCTGACGGCGACCGTCGGTCCGGCGGCGAGCCTCGCAATCGAACGTCTCGGGGAGGGCCACTCGAACGAGACGTTGATCGTGGAGTGGGGTAACCGCGAGCTCGTCTTGCGTCGGCCACCGGCCGGCGAGACGGCACAGACGGCCCACGACGTTCTCAGAGAGCACCGAATCATCGACGCACTAGCGGACACCGAGGTACCGACCCCGACGCCGGTGGCAGCCTGTGAGGACCGATCGGTGATCGGAAGCGAGTTCTACCTCATGGATCGCCTCGAAGGGACGGTCATCCGCGAGGAGGAGCCGGACCGGTTCGGCGAACCGGACCGCAGACGGCGGGTCGCCGAGGAACTCATCGATACGCTCGCCGCGGTTCACGGGGTCGACTACGAGGCGGCCGGGCTCGGAGATCTCGGCCGGCCCGAGGGGTTTCTGGAACGACAGATCGACCGGTGGGGCTCGCAGTTCGAGTGGGCACACGGAACGACGGCGGTCGGGCGGTCGGTCCCACACGTCGAAGAGGTGCGGACGTGGCTGGAATCGAACGTTCCGGAGTCATCCGAACACGCGCTCATCCACGGCGATTACAAGCTCGATAACGTGATGTACGGTCCGGGACCGGAGCCGGAGTTGATCGCCGTCATGGACTGGGAGATCAGTACGATCGGAGATCCGCTCAGGGATATCGGCTGGCTGTGCTGTTTTTGGGACACCGATCCGCTCATCGAGGGGCTCATGCCGACGTTCCTCGATCGACCGGGATATCCGGACCTGAAGACACTTCTCGAGCGGTACGAACGGCGCTCGGGGATCGAAATCGCCGACCTCGATTTCTACGTCGTGTTGGGGCTGTACATGCTCACGGCCGTCGGCGAGATGTTCTACGCTCGATACCGGAAGGGCGACAGCGAGGATCCGCTCTATCCGCGGATGGAAACGCTCGTGCCGGACGTCAGCCGCCGGGCGAAAGCGATCATCGACGGTGAGCGGTCGATCGGCTTCGAGTAGCCGGGCGGGAGGACGAAGGGACCGTCCCGAAGGAAAATATACCGACCGTCCGAACGGGCCGTCATGCAACGTTCCACGATCGCCGCGGTCGCGGCCCTCTCTCTCGGAATCTTGCTGATGGACGCGTTCCGGAGCGGATCGTACCTCTGGGCGGCGTTCGGACTCTTGGCAGCCGGACTGTTTCTCTTTTTCACCTACATGCGCGAACAGGAGCTCTGATCGTCGCGGTGGGAAACCGTAGTGTGCCACCATCTGACCGTAACGAACCGACAGGACTCCGTTCGATCCGTCACTGGACGTCGGGATTGTTCTTCATACCGGAGTATCGCGGAAAAAACTATTAATGATGAGATATACTACGCCACTATGCACGACCGGATACTGCTCCCGATCGAAGCCCACGAAGGGACCGATCGGGCCGTCGAGTACGGTATCGAGTTGGCCAAGCAGAACGACGCGACGATCCATCTCCTGCACGTGACCGAGAACCTCTCGAGTCGAGGCAGCTTCCACGAGGGATCCTTCGGCGGCGATATCGATCAAGACGATCTCAACGA
>LFFM01001068.1_pt1 | contig 19514 bp, 17 predicted proteins | sample 643131 | NCBI WGS metagenome assembly LFFM01 (sample SAMN03777445, study PRJNA286221) | soda lake metagenome | biome: soda lake; feature: Kulunda steppe; material: water; isolation source: sample Tc-Br brine of Tanatar trona crystallizer | place: Russia: Kulunda steppe | collected 2011-07
ACAAACCACAGAACAAAGCCATCGTTCCGAGGAGCGTGACCGACGAGGACGGACCAGCGACGGAACTCCGCGACGACTCGGCCGGGGAGATGCCACCCGCTCTCGAAGCCGCGACGACTCGATCCCCGGTATACGTCGATCGAACGGTGGCCGAACGCGACAACGAGTGGGCAAGCACCATGCTTACCTACGGGTACCACTCGGTCCTCTCAGCGCCGATCGTCGATCGAGGCACCGTCTACGGTGTCATCGAAGTCGCGTCCACGGACGTAGATGGGTTCGACGCGCACGATATCGCGGCTATTCGCTTTCTCGGTCGCGTTGCCGGCCGTCGGCTGAGAAACCTAAACACTGACAGCCACGGGATTCAGGCCGTGGAGACGGTCGAAGCCAGCGTTTCGTTCGGCGACGCGCGACCTCTGTTTCCGTCACTCCCGACAGACACCTCCATAGAGGTGCTTCGGGTCCTCACTGTCGACAGTTCGGAAAGACGATTACAACTGGCCGTCGACGGGTTCTCCCACTCCGAGTTCGAGGCGTATCTCTCGGAGACACCCGGCCTCTACGGGGCGGATCTTGGCAGCTCAACGGGGACGAAAGAGTTCGAAGCCGCTGTTCGAGTCGATACGGATCGCCGCGAACCCACCGACGTGTTCTTCGAGAGATGTGCCTCCGAGGGCGCCCGCGTGTCACATGTCCGGGCCGATCCGGCCGAGGAACTCGTCGCCATCACCGCCGACGATCGTTCGGATATCTCGGCGGTCGTCGACGCACTCACTGCTCGTTTTGAAGCCGCTACCCTCGTCGCCAAACGAACCGGATCATCCGACGACGCCCGGCCGTTTGATCCGACAGAATCCCTTACCGATCGCCAACGGGAGATCCTCCAGGTCGCATACGACGAGGGATACTACGATCGGCCGAAAGGGATCAACGGCGAACAACTCGCCGAACTGTTCGACATCTCCCATTCGACGGTCCACGAGCATCTCGGAGTCGCCGAACGCAAGCTTGTCGACGAAGCTATCGGGAAGGGGACTCCCGACTCGAATTCGGATTAACTCGATTTTCCAGCTCGGTATAATTCAGTCGACAGCCGCGATCGAAATATTGAAACCCCGGATATATCCGGGCAAACCGGTACGACTGCGATCTGTGGGGGTGCGATATCAAAATACATAGCTACGTGATATTCCTCATGTCTCACAGCACCATCGAGCGGTACGATAGCGATCCGGGCCTAACGCCTTTAGATTTCGTTATCCAACTGGTTGCCAAACATCGAGACACCGACGAACTCGATCTCCCGATACTATACCAATCGATCGACGGGAATCTGATCGATCGCTTCTTGCGCCGGCCGCCGGCGGCGGGCGAACTCCGGTTTCGGTGGGATAGTGTGACGGTTACACTGTCAGCCGACCGAACCGTCGAAGCTACTTCTATCGGTGGAGAAGGCGACACGCTGCCATCGAACGAGGAACACGCGGAGTCCGCACGGTCGCCTGATAACGGATGCGGGCCCGGTACCGAAATTCGGGTGACGAACGAATGAGCACGATCGACGGTGCGGAGACCTTCGAGTACAGGACCGAACTCGACCGACTCTATCAGCTATCGCGGTGGCGGGCGATGAGCCAGTCCTCCGAGGGAGTTTCCCGGACCGGATGGGTCCCGTCGGAAGCGACGGTCATCGAGCAGAAAAAGCGGACCGAGAAGGCCGCAGAGGCCGCGTTCGCTTCCGGACTCGACCCGGGCGAGCTCTGTACTGCGGTCGCACACGGGACAACGGGCGAGTACGTTGCAGAGTTTCTCGGACAGCTATCCATAAACCGTGATGACATGGTCTGTGTTCGTGGGGGAACGAAGGAGATCCGTCAGACGGTGCTTTCCGAGCTCTTTGGCATGCTGCCGGTCGATCCGGTTACCGTTCGGGTCTCCTCTGTGGTTGGCTTCCGCAACGAGACGGTGCCGCAACCGGACGGCGGGGCCGAACTGTCGCTCTACGGTCACCGAAACACCGATTCGCCGCCGGAACAGGGCAGCATCGACCCGGCGGAAGCAGCTGCAACGGTTATGGCACTTCTCGTGGATGCGGATCCCGAGCCACGACTTCCGATCATCGACTTTGCCGATATCGCGCAAACCAGTCCATCCGTATCGTGGGGATGCGAACTCATCGAGTTGGTGCTCTCGGGCATGAACGACACCGGCTTCGGTGGCGTCATTCACCTCCCGGGTGTAGACACGCTCGGGGACGCCGAGTTCGATCCCGAGACGCTCGCCTCATATACGATCGATCTTCGGGACACCGATGCTGGTACCGAAGCGCGGGTACTCGGTGCCGATGCGGAATCGCTCTCTGAGAACTGGTGGCTGCTTTGCGAAGCATAACCACAAATGTCACGTTTTCATTCACGCCATCGCGGCCGCGCCGAAGCCGAGCGAAGGGAGGCCTTCGCACGGACGGTCGGCTGTGAACTCCGTGATCCGCTGATGATCGCCGATGCGACGCTCAAGCAGGCTCAGTCCGATCTCGATCCGGAACACTTCGCGACGATCAAGGAGGCCCACGCGCGCATGTCGCGACGGCTCGACGATCTGTCGGCGTTTGCCAGACGGGGAAGCACCGTCCGAGACACACGGTCAGTCGATCTCGGCACGGTGGCACGGCGTCGCTGGGGGCAGCTTCGGACAGCGGATGCGACGCTGACTGTCAAATCGACGTACCGGCTACGGGCCGAGCCACAGTTGTTCGGTCTACTGCTCGATCAGCTGTTTCGAAGCCTGCTCGAGTACGCGTTGGCGCCGTCCCGACCGACCGTAACCGGGCCGACCGTCGCTAAAACTGCTCGCTCGGATATGGGGCGTGCCCCTGAAGCGCAAGCGATCGTCGTGGCTCCGAGCGAAACTGTCGACGGCCACGGATTCTACGTCGGGGTCGATAGGGACGGCTCTCAACCCGTTACGGATGGAAAACACGTCTTTGATGACAACGCGGTTGGATTCGAGATCATAGCAGCTCTCAGAGTTGCACGGGATATCGTCAGTAGCTGTGGATGGTCGACGGAACTGATACGCGACGAAAGCGGCGTTCGGTTTGAGATCGCCACGTCCGACACGAGCGTCGACTAGTATGGTCGCCCTACTCGAAATGGGCTGTGTGGCTCCCCGCGTGCTGGTATGTGAAACCGGTACTACGATTTTTAACGGGGAACAGGCGCAAAACCCACGAATTCAGCCGTGGGATACGCGCTGTAAGCTTGATTCGTTACCAAACCGTCACAACTCTTGAGCGCGGAAAACTGGCAGTCGACCCGGTGTTTGCCACGGCGAGAGCCGCAAACAACGACGCAAGCCGACCGCGCCGACCGACACAAAACAAGCTAATTTGAGGCCCCACACAGGGTACGAGGATCGGCTTCGTGGCGGAGCCAGCGTCGTCGGTCACAAAGCGTCGACTCACAACTCCAGGATTGACCTGCCCGGCCAACACCGGGTGGGAACCCCACGACTTTACCCGTGAGAGCACGTCACATCCCGGTGATTCCTCGGAACCATCGGCGAACTGATTTCGATCCGCAACGCTGGACCGACGAGTCATTTCGCCCATTGGTTGACAGTCTCGGCGGCTTCGATGCATGCACTCTGGTTCGTGGAACGATCGTTTCCGCGATCACAAACGGGGTTCAAGCATCGTACGCATCGAAACAGGGCCCCCGGTTGTCGGCCGACAACAGACGCCTCAGCGAAAAGCCGGCCGGCTATCGGTACAGATACCAGAGCCACCCGACGGTGATGAGGAGACTTGCGAGCAACACGACCCACCCCGAGGCGTCGATAACGACCGGGTTGTCCTCGAAGGCCTGCAGTACGAGATTCATACGCCCGGATTACCGCCGAGGGATATTAATCGGTTCCATTCGGCTCCAGCCGGATCACTCGCCCCCGACACCGGTCGGTTTTTTACTCGCCACGGCTGAAACCCGGTATGCGACGAATCGGCCTCGTGGTGAACCCGATCGCCGGGATGGGCGGTCGGGTCGGCCTGAAAGGAACGGACAACAAGGTCGAGGAGGCCCGCCGTTTGGGTGCCGAGCCACGGTCGCCGGATCGCGCTCGCGAGGCGCTCGATCAATTAAACAGACAACCGGAAGCGGTCGAGATGTACACGTACGGGGGATTAATGGGGGAAACGGAGGCCGTCGCCGCCGGCTTCGATCCGGTCGTGGTTGGCCGCCCGGAAGGCGACGAAACCAGTTCGGCGGACACCCGGACTGCTGTTCGGCGGTTCGTCGAGGAGGGCGTCGATCTCGTCCTTTTCGCAGGTGGCGACGGGACCGCCGTCGACGTGGCCGAGACGCTCGAAGAACTCGATGACGACACCCCGATACTCGGCGTTCCGGCCGGCGTGAAAGTCTATTCGTCGGTGTTCGCCGTCACCCCCCGGGCCGCCGGGCGGATCGCGGCGTCGTTCGACCGGACCGAAACGCGTGAGCTCAACGACATCGACGAGGACGCATACCGGGGCGGGGACGTCAACACCGAACTGAAGGCGATCGCGTCCGTGCCGGTCGGCGAGGAGCTTCAGTCCTCGAAACAGATCGGTGGAGGCACCGTCGAATCGCTCGCCGAAGCCGTCGCCGCCGAGATCAAAGCCGACGACGGGACGTACGTGTTGGGCCCGGGATCGACGGTCGACGCGATCAAGAGGGGCCTCGGGATCGACGGGTCGCCGCTGGGAGTGGATGTCTGGCGCGGAGGGCGAGTCCTTGCCCGCGACGCCAGCGAGACGGACATCCTCGAGTCGCTCGGGGAGCGAAACGTCGTCGTCGTGTCGCCGATCGGCGGGCAGGGCTTCGTTTTCGGCCGGGGCAACGACCAGATCTCCCCGGCGGTCATCCGGCGATCGGAGATCGAAGTGGTCGCCTCGAAGCAGAAACTCTCCGATATCGGTGTGTTGCGCGTCGACACAGGAGACCCCGACCTGGACGAGGAGCTTCGGGGCTGGCAACGCGTCCGGGTCGGAAAGTTCGAGAAACAGCTACTGAAAGTCGTTTAAAAGGGCGCTTCGAGTCCGTCGTCGCCCGCGTCCGGATCGGCGTCGACGCCGAGTTCGTCAGCCAGTTCGCCGCGCTGGTGAAGTTCCTCGAGAATATCGCTGCCGCCGATGAACTCCCCGTCGACGAACGTCTGTGGGATCGTCTCCCAGCCGCTGTGTTCCTCGAGGGCGGCCCGGTAGGCGTCTACCGCCGAAAGAACGTCCTCGGTCACGATGTCGTCTTCGTCGTGATACTGCCCGAGCACGTCGAGAGCCTTCTGGGAGTACCCACACTGGGGCATCAGCTTGTTCCCCTTCATAAAGAGGACGAGTTCGTTTTCCTCGATGAGGCTGTCGACGCGGCTCTGGACGTCTTCCGGGCTGTCACCGGTGCTGGGGTCGAATGTCATAAACACGGATTCGAGCGCGAGCGGCAAAACTGTTGTGTCGGCGAGCGGAGCGCCGTCCCCGGGTCAGTTTCCGGTTTCGATCCCCCCGCCCTCACGTTCCCACTCGGTGAGGCTCCCTTCATAAAACGCCACATCCGGGTAGCCGAGCGCACGGAGCACGGTGTAGGTGTGGCTGATCCGACGTGCGGTGTTACAGTAGAGTACGACGCGGCGCTCCGGGAGGATCCCGCGTTCCTCGAGTAACGGCTGCAGCTCCCGTTCCGGACGGATCGTCCGGGCGTCGGTGTCGACGAGTTCACGCCAGTCCAGGCGAACGGCCCCGGGGATGTGTCCCTCCTCGTACTCGTGCTCCTCGCGAGTGTCGACGACGACCGCGCCGGGGTCCCCGAGGGCGGATTGGACGGCATCGAGGCCGATCAACGGGCCGTCAGCACGGAATCGAGCCGGATACGCCACCGCCTCGCTCGCCGGCGCGTCCGTCGTGGTCGGCCGGCTTCGGTTCCACACCGAGTAGTCGCCGTCTACTAAGTGCAGTTTCGAGGGGTCGTGGCCGTACAGCTCCGCCGTCACGAGCAACCGAGCGGCAAAGACACCGTGAGTGTCGTCGTAGGCGACGATATCGTCTTCCTGACTGATCCCGACCGAGCCGAGCAACTCGCCGAAGGCGTCCGCGCCGGGCAGCATCCCGGCTTCGGCGGCGCCGTGCTCGTCGGCTCGAAAGCTGTCGAACGGAACGTTGACCGCACCCGGCACGTGGCCGATGCCTTCGTATTCCCACGCATCGCGGACATCGACGACTGCGACTCCGGGGTCCTCGAGGCGCGCGGCAGTCCAGTCGACGTCGACGATTCGGTCGTTCATGCGCACACGTTCGTCGCCGCGGATTAATGATTGCTGATAGCGCGATCGTGGTGACTCGGTCGAGAGACGTGTTCCTGTCCCGGCTGGCGGGTGCCGGAGCTCCCGTTAATTCATGTGTAACTAATTGCTACGTCCGGTCAAGCCTCATACCATGCGTTTGAAACTGCTCTCGATGCTCATCGTCGTTATCGTCGTGTGTGTCACCCTGCCGATGGGCGTCGCAGCGCAGGAAGACGGGGACGAGGAGGTAACTCTGACTGTCTCCGTCGTCGATCCGGATGGCGAGTTGATCGGCGGGGCCCCTGTCGAAGCGACGTGGGACGACGGTAACGAGACAGCGGCGGGAACGACCGCGAGCAACGGCCGGGTGTTCATCGACGTCCCGCGGGGTGTAGACGTCGAACTCGATATCGGGGACAACGACAGGTTCGTCAGGAACCAGCCGCTTGTCGTGGAAGACGCCGACGAGAGCGAGGTCGAACTCGAAGTGTTCCTTCAGGGAGTCGCGACCGTGACCGTCGTCGACTCGGCTGGAGAGGCCCTCCCGGATGCGACAGTGACGCTCACGGAGGACAGACGGACCGTTTCGTCGGGCGAAACCGACGACGACGGCGTCTTCGAGAGCGACCCCGTCGAACGGGGCGAGTACCGCATCTCGGCTGTCAAACCCGGATTCTTCGAAAACGGGTCTGACCTAACCGTCGAAGCCGAGACCGAGACCGAAATTGCACTCGAGGAAGGTCGCGTCACGCTCGATATCGAGGTCGTCGACGACCACTTCGATCCGCCGCGTACGCTTTCGGACGGCAGGATTCGGATCGATGCCGAGGTGTTCGACGCCGACGTCAGCGCGAGCGGCGGCTCCGCATCGCTGAACGTCCCGGTTAACGCCCGATACACTATCGTGGCGGTAAAGGAGGGCTACGACGGAACGCAGCGCCACCTGAACGTCAGGGAGGAACCGCGGTCGGTCACGGTGACAGCCCAGCGGAACCCCGAACTCACCCTCTCTGCGGCGAACACCAGAGTGATCGTCGGCGAGTCGACCCGCCTCGAGGTGCGGAACGCCTACGACGAACCGGCCGCCGGTGTCGACGTCCGAATGGACGGGGAGATGATCGGTGAAACCGACGAACGCGGAGAGGTTTCGGTCAGCATCGACACGGTGGGCGAGCGGACTCTCATCGCGAGCGACGCGCGCGTTGAATCCGACCCGATCAATATAACGGGCGTCGACCCCGACGCCGAGTCGGACTCGCCGACCGACGAGGCCACCCCCGAAGACACGCCCGGATTTGGAATCGTCGCTGCCGTGGTTGCGATTTTGCTCACCTTCGCGGCGTACGCGGGACGCGCCGACTGATCGCCGCCGTTCTCACCGAAACCAGCAAAATAGGCGCGTTCCTCGTCCGAACGCGTCCGGTTCGAAAGGCCGTCAAACGCGCACTGCACCGGGCCTCCGAACGATTGCTGTGTTCTGTCGACTCCGAACGCGTCATGTGATCGGGTCGGTCTGTTGCCGTCAGCGGAGAGGGGCGGCCGAGTGTGCCGTCAGGGTTGGATGTTTACATATAGAGACCGTAGAGTCGGGCGCAATGAGTGATTCAGAGTACGCAAACGACGTATTAGTATCGGCCGATTGGGTCGAGGAGCGCCTCGACGAGTTCGAAAGCGACGACCCCGCCCACCGACTCATCGAGGTCGACGTCGACACCGAGGCCTACGACGACTCCCACGCGCCCGGCGCGATCGGGTTCAACTGGGAAACCGACTTACAGGACCAGACCACGCGGGACATACTCGACAAGGACGACTTCGAGTCCCTGCTCGGCGAGCACGGCGTCTCCGAGGATTCGACGGTCGTCCTCTACGGCGACAACGCGAACTGGTTCGCGGCGTACACCTACTGGCAGTTCAAATACTACGGCCACGAGGACGTGAAACTCCTCGACGGCGGCCGGGAGTACTGGATCGAGAACGAGTATCCGACGACCACCGAGGTCCCGGAGTTCTCCGCGGTGGAGTACGACGCTTCGGGGCCACGGGAGTCGATCCGAGCCTACCGGGAAGACGTCGAAAACGCGATCGATCGCGGCCTGCCGCTCGTCGACGTCCGCTCGCCCGAGGAGTTCAGCGGCAAGGTCCTCGCCCCGCCGGGACTCAACGAGACGGCCCAACGCGGCGGTCACATCCCCGGCGCACAGAACATCTCGTGGGCTGCGGTCACGAACGACGACGGCACGTTCAAAACGGCCGACGAGCTCCGGGAGCTGTACGCCGAATACGGAATCGACGGCGACGAGACGACGGTCGCATACTGCCGGATCGGCGAGCGCTCGTCGGTCGCATGGTTCGCGCTTCACGAGCTGCTCGGGTACGACGACACGGTCAACTACGACGGTTCCTGGACGGAGTGGGGTAATTTGGTCGGCGCACCGATACAGAAAGGCGAGGCCGAGTAAGCGGAGCGAACGGGGGCCTCGAGGCGGAGCGGTGAGCCGTGGCGATCCGCCTCGCTGTAGCGGATTGGGCGAACGCCCCGGCTCCAGTCCCCGCCGCTTAGCCGACCGTCGCATACTAATTACGGGAGACAGTAACGACAGCTATGACCCCCGAAGAGTTCGTCGACGCTGTCCGGACCGAAAACGAGACCGCGCTCTCGCGGCTCGGCTCGTCGAAATCGCTGTACGCCGACACGCGAGGCGAGATGAACGCCGAGGACGTTCTCGCCGCCGCGGCGACGGCCGAACACCACGCGGCCGAAACCTACGACGAGTGGGCGGGCGCCGAATCCGGCGAGGTCTCCGAGGCGTTCGCCGAAGCCGCCCGGGAGGAGCGCACACACTACGAGACGGTCGCGGGCGAACTCGATACCCACGAACCCGGGGACGCCCCCGCAGTTCAGGCGTACCTCCGGGGGCTCGACGGGACCGCCGAACGCCTCGGCGGGTTCGTCGGCAGGACGATCGCGGCGGAAAAATCCAAAGAGCAGGTGACCGGATTCTTCGTCGGCGACGCCGATCCCCGGACCGCGGCCCTGTTTCGGGGGATGGGTGAGGACCTCGATTCCCAAATGAAGCGGACGAAATCGCTGTTGGCAGCCGAATGTGTCGACGACGAGGCACGCTGGGATCGAGCCCTGCAGGCCGCAAACGGGGCGATCGAAGCGGCCTACGACGAGTACACCGAGGCTCTCGAGTCAATGGGTGTCGACCCGAAACCGGTCTGTTGAACGCGGAGCGATCAGGGTTCCACCGGCCGATCGCCAGCATCCACGTTTATACCGTCCGGGCAAGACTCCCCGAACACTATGCGAGCAGTCAGAGTTGCCGGCCACGGCGGCCCCGAGGTACTGTGCGTCGAGGAAACCGATCGCCCCGAACCCGACGGCGCGGAGTTACTGATCGAGGTTGAGGCCGCCGGCGTCAACCCTGTCGATACGTATTTCAGGGACGGTTCCTACGAGCCTGTCGGGCTCCCCTTCACGCCGGGCGTCGATTTCGCCGGAACGGTCGTCGACACCGGCGAGGGCGTCGCCGCCTTCGAGGCCGGCGACCGCGTCTACGGCACCGGTATCGGAAACGGCTCGTTTCAGGGTTCCTACGCGGAGTACGCGACCGTCCCGACGGATCGAGTCGTCGAACTCCCCGACGGCGTCGGGATCACGCAGGCTGGCGCTGCCGGCGTCGTCGCCTGTACGGCCTGGCGAGCGCTGGTCGATCACGCGGACCTCGACCCCGCCGAACGCTGCCTCGTTCACGGGGGCTCCGGCGGTGTCGGCCACGTTGCTGTCCAGATCGCCGCCGCAGTCCACGCGCGCTGTCTCACGACCGCCGCGCCGACGTACCACGACGACGTCGCCGCCCTCGGGGCCGACACGGTCCTCGATTATGGCCGGGATGACCTCGTCGAGGCGGTCCTCGATGCCTCCGGCGGCGGCGTCGATGTCATCGTGGACCATCGGCTCGACGAGTATATCCAGTTCGACGCCGACGTCGCAGCCGCCGACGCGACTGTCGTCGGGATCGGCGAGAACGATCCCGCCCCTGGCTTTTCGAACGTCGCTGGCGGGCGCGCGAAGGACGTTTCCTATCGGTTGATGAGCATGTTCAACACGCCCGACCTACGGGTTCCGCTTCGGGGGATCGCCCATCTGATGGAAGCCGGCGCGCTCGAAGTCGAGGTGGCCCGACGCTACGGCCTCGAGGAAGCGGCCGACGCCCAGCGGGACGTGATGAAAGACAGCTTCCTCGGCAAACTCGTCATCGAGCCCTGATCGGACGGGCGTGGCAAATAAGGAACCACCCCGGCAACCCGATCGCGTACCGTGATACGCCCTTGCGAGTGGTCGACACCGAACGTCGACCCGCGGGGTCGGCCCGCATCGACAAACGGCACCCCGGCGTCGCACTGTCGCCCAACAACGTGTGAATCGTCGTTGGAATCTCAGGCACCGATGTCGGTTCGCGACATCACGAAGCGTTCGCGGTCCCGTACTCCCATCGGTCGGTGTAGGCCTCATAAAACCGCGTCAGCATGCCGGCGTCGGACACGAGTTTGATGGCAGCCGCCGGATTCCTCGCGACGCGTCCGACGACTCGCGACGGCGACCGCGTGATGTCATCGATCGTGAGTCCATCCAGGGCCTCGGCGACGGCCGCGAGCAGTTCGGGATCCTCGTGTTCGACCCACGCACCGCGCATGAGGTGTGCGAGACGGTATTCGGATTTCATCAGATCGTACAGACGGCCGGGGTAGGCGGCTTCGTTGCCCTCCTCGATCAACTCACACAGCAGATAGGCGGATCGGATGCTCTGACAGATTCCTTCACCCTGATACCGATTCGCGATGCCGGCCGCGTCACCGATCAAAAACACGTTGCGATCCGGATCGTAGACGGCACTCGGGTCGAGGCTCGGCCCCCGGGGAATCGTGTAGATGTTCACGTCCTCGCGTGCTGGTACCGGGAATCCGTTGCGCTCTGCGGCGGCCTCCAGCGCGGCCATATAGTCGTCCGGACGCTGGTCGCCGGCCCACCCGATCCCGACGTTGGCGTGGGTATCCGATTTCGGGAACGACCACGAGTACCCGACGTACCCCTCGAAGAAGATGCGCGGACGGTTCGCGTACGACGAGAAGTCACCCTCCACCGTCGCGTTGAGTGCGACCATATCTGCGGTGTATTTTTCGGTCTCTCCTCGGGCTTTGTGCGTGAGCGACGGTTGCCCCGATGCGTCGAAGACGTACTCGTAGTCGTCGACGATCCGCTCGTATCCGGACGGCGAGATAGATCGCCCCGTCTCGAAGCTAACACCGCGGTCCGCGAGCAGTTCGGCCCAGCGTCGCTCGACGACCGCGCGTTCACAGATGTATCCCGGTTTACAGCCAAGCTCGGAGCTGCCCAACGGCGCTTCCTCCGCGGGCCGATCGGTCCCGGAGAACACTCGTAGTTCGAAGCCGTCGATGTCGTTCACGAACCCGTTTTCCGGGGTCTTCTCCAACGGCACGAGGGTCGAGTCGTTGATCGCCTCGCCGCAGTTGACGCGTTTTTGTTCGTACGTCTGTCGTTCGAACACCGTGATTTCGTCGATCGCACTCGTTTCGGAGAGACGGTGGGCGGTGGCGAGACCGGACACGGCACCCCCGATGATAGCCGCTCGCTCGTCGTCTGTAGACATGCATTATCCCACGGTAGGTTTTATTATCTATTTATCGGAGTGGATGTCGAGCACGCAGACGGGACGGCAGAACGACCCGTCGATCGGGTTTGCTTGTCGACCTTCCCGAGCTCCGGCGGACGGGTTCGGGGGTGAGTTGACTCGGCCGCGGCGGACACTGCGCGTCGCCATCGGGGGCGTTTTATAAATAGAACGGCTATCTGTGTGCACGCAATGACTGATGGGTCCGACGCCGCGAGCGCGGGATGGTTTGCCGACGTGATCCCCGGAGATACCGAGGCCACAACCGAGGCTATCACCGGGGGACGCGCCGAGGAGCCACGGGAGTGGCCGCGTCTCGCCGTCGAAGCCAGATACGCCGACTCCGAGCGGGAGTACTACGAGCGACTCCACGACGCGACGATGCGCGCGGCCCGGACGGAGATCCGCCGGCGCGAGCGGGCCGACGACAAACAGCTGATTCACGCCGTTCGTGCCATGGACGATTGCGAACGGGTTGGGAACGAACTTGCCGAACGGGTCGCCGAGTGGGCCGGCAGCCGTCTCGACGATTCCGGGACGGGCGTTGCCTACGCGCGTGAGCTGGCCGACAGCGAGGCGGACAGTATCGAGGACGGCAGGCTACATTCGCTCGCCCGTCGGGTTCGCGACCTCGACGAGGAGGCGACATCGCTCCGGAGCCACATCGAACGGACCGCCCCCCAACTGGCGCCAAACCTCGCTGCCCTCGCCGGCCCGGTGCTTGCGGCGCGGCTCATCGCCCTCGCGGGCGGGTTGAAACAGTTGGCCCGGAAGCCGGCCGGAACGGTGCAGGTTCTCGGTGCGGAAGAGGCGCTTTTCGCCCATCTCCGCGGGCAGGCACCCTCACCGAAACACGGTGTCATTTTCACTCACGAAGCGGTGCGTGGGACGGCTCCCGAACACCGGGGATCGGCCGCGAGAGCCCTCGCCGGAAAGCTCGCGATCGCGGCGCGGATCGATCACTACTCCGGCGACCGGCGGCCGGAGTTGGAGACCGAACTCCGCGAACGCATCGAGCGCATCCAGGCGCGTGATGTCGAATGAGCGTGCGCCTTCCGGAGGGGGTCGAACGGCGATCCATCGACGGTGGGGAAAGTCTCGTAACGAAGGGGGAGCCGGTGTACGGCGAAGCGACCGACGGGTCGTGGCGTCGGTGGGAGCCGCGCCGCTCGAAACTCGGTGCGATGTTCGAGTTGGGGGTGAAGACGGGGCTCAGCGGCGGCGAGACGGTGTTGTATCTCGGCGCGGCGGCGGGCACGACGGTCAGCCACGTCGCCGACTTCGCGGGGCCGACATACGCCGTCGAGTTCGCCGCCCGCCCCGCCAGGGACTTACTCGAGGCGGCCGAACCGAGGGACAACCTGTTTCCACTGCTGAAAGACGCGAGAAAGCCGGAGACGTACGCCCACGTGGTCGAACCCGTCGATGCGGTGGTCCAAGACGTCGCGACTCGCGGGCAAGCGGAGGTAGCACTCGCAAATCGGCGATTCCTCCGCGATGGCGGCCGTCTGGTGTTGGCGGTTAAAACACGGAGCGAGGACGTCGTTCGCGACCCGGAAGCAGTTTTCGAGGCGACGATCGAAACGCTCGAGGAGGGGTACGAAGTCCTCGGGACCCGATCCCTGGAGCCGTTCCACGAGGACCACTTCGGTGTCGTTGCGAGACCCCGATAACAGTCGACTCCGGGGCCGACCCGGGGCACATGGTATTTAACTGCGCACGCTGAATGAACCGACGATGGACTTGGGTTCGCGCGATGCGTTCGACCGGACTGGAACACTCGGTATCGAGGAGGAGTATTTCATCGTCGACGCCGACGGGCGACCGACGTCCGGCACTGACGAACTCGTCTACGAAAACGAACCTCCCGAGATACTCGAGGGCCGACTCGACCACGAACTTTTCAAATGCGTCATCGAGACGCAGACGCCCACCGTCGACTCACTCGAGACTGCGCGGGAGTCGTTACTCGACGTGCGAGCGGCCCTCGTCGAACACGCGAACCGCCACGGATTCGGGATCGCCGCCGCCGGGCTACATCCCGCGGCGAAGTGGCGCGAGCTCGAACACGCCGAGAAGCCACGGTATCGGTCCCAACTGGACCGGATCCAGTACCCACAACACCGGAACACGACGGCCGGGCTCCACGTTCACGTCGGCGTCGACGACGCCGACAAGGCAGTCTGGATCGCGAACGAACTGCGGTGGTATCTCCCGATCATGCTCGCGCTGTCTGCGAACTCGCCGTACTGGAACGGGTTCGACACCGGGCTAGCGTCGGCGCGGGCGAAGATCTTCGAGGCGCTCCCGAACACCGGAGTTCCGACCGCGTTCGAGGACTTCGAAGCGTTCCAGGACTTCGAACGGATCATGGTCGAGACGGAGTCGATAAACGACCGAGGGGAACTGTGGTACGACGTTCGGCCCCACTCCGAACACGGGACCGTCGAGATTCGGACGCCGGACGGACAGGCCGATCCCGAACGGGTGATGGCGTTCGTCGAGTACACTGAAGCGCTGGTGGAGGATCTCGGCGCACGGTACGAAGACGGCGAAGACGGACACGATCACCGCCGGGAGCTTCTCGACGAAAACAAGTGGCGTGCGCTCCGACACGGTCACGACGCGGAGTTGCTCTCCGCCGACTGGACGGAGACGATCCCGCTCGGTGAACTCGTCGATCATGAACGAAGCCGATTGGGGGTTTCGGGGATCGCCGAAATGTACGACGCGGACAGTGGAGCCGAAAGTCAGCGCCGCCTCTATACCCGAGAGGGGTTAGACGCCGTCTGCGAATCGCTCCGGATCGGATGAGGCAGCCGGCGGGGCCGGAAAATAAAGTGTTATAACCGTTGCACCGGAATCCCCGATACTTGATGAACGGAGACGCTTCGGGTTGCGCTTGGTCCCCGCATCTTCCAACCACAGCCGTAGAACCGACCGAGCACGGTGGTCTCGCCGATGCCCGGTAAGCGAACGATAGCCCTCGCTTTCGCCGCGTTGATGATCGTTTCGATCGTCGGCCCGACGATCGCGTTGGCACAAAGCGGACAGGGCGGTGCCGAGGACCCACTGTTCGTTCAAGGCGAACCGCGCCTCAACGTCGATGCACCCGACACGACGCTCGTTCCGGGGACGACGACGGAACTGGAGCTACAGGTGTCGAACGACGGGCGGGTCAGCCTTGGCGCACCTCGGAACCGGGACATCGTGACGGCGGCGAGAAACGTCCGCGTCGAAGCCGAGGGCGAAGGCCCCGTCGAAGTCGAGACGAATCGCCAGTCGATCGGAACGGTAACGGAAGAAGAGCCCCGATCCGTCCCGATCGCGGTCACCGTCCCCGAGGACGCGGAGCCCGGCGAGTACGAACTCGACGTCGAGATGCGATACAGGTTTACATCTACCGTTTCGCAGCGATCCGGCGTGACGAACGAGCGGAGCAGAACCGTCACCCGATCGGTCGACGTCGAGATCGACGATTCGCCCCGGTTCGAAATAACGTCGTCCACGACGGACGCACAGATCGGCGACCGCGGGGTGATGGAGGCGACAGTCGAAAACATCGGCAACGAGCCGGCGACGGACGTGCGGCTTTCGCTCGAATCGACGAGCCCGAAACTCGGCTTCGGCGAGTCGAACGCCGAGTCCGCCCGTGCGGGGTCTATCGACCCCGGTGAGGAGGCCGACGTCCGGTTCGACATCGCGGTCGATTCCGACGCCTCAGTCCGGGAGTTCGCCTTCGACGGCACCGTCCAGTTCACCGATTCGGACGGCGTCACCGGAGTCGACGAGGGGCTCTCAACCGGCGTCGAGCCGGTAGCGAAACAGCGGTTCCGTTTCGTAGACGTCGAATCGACGCTTCGTGTCGGTGAGGACGGCGACATCCACGGCGTCGTCCGAAACGCCGGACCGACGACGGCAAACAGCGTCGTCGTCCGGTTCGCCGACGAGTCGCCGAACGTCGTCCCCATCGAGTCAGCCGTCGCCGTCGGCTCGCTCGGGCCGGGCGAGGGCGGCGAGTTCCGGCTTCCGGTCGAGTTGACACGGGAGGCCGAAGCCGTCCCGAGAAACTTCGACATGGCCGTGGCCTACCGCAACGAGGAGAACGAACGGCGGCTCTTCGAGGACGTCGACGTCTCGGTCGACGTCGACCCGAGGCGCGACGAGTTCCTCCTCGATATCGAGGACGCGCAACTGACTGCGGGATCCTCGGCGCTGATCGACGTGTCGGTGACGAACAACCTCGATGAAACGGTGACGGACGTCGAGGCAAAGCTGTTCACCGACAGCCCGATCAGCAGCGACGACGACGAGGGGTACGTTCCGGGCTTAGAGCCCGGCGAGTCGACGACCGTGACGTTCCGGGTGAGCGCTGCCTCCGGCGCGACGCCGCGAACGTATCCGCTCCAGATGGACTTCCGGTACGACGACGAGAGCGGGACGAGCAAGGTCTCGGACACCTATCGGGCCGCGATCGACGTCACCGAGGCCGAAGAGGACGACGTTCCCTGGACCCTCGTCGCCGCCGCCGTCGTCGTCATCGCCGTCGTCGGAGCGGTCTACTGGCGGCGGCGAGGCTGATCGCCGATGGCCTCCGGTTCGACGGTCGACGAGTTCGTCCAACGCGTCAACGGGACGGTCCTCCGCCGGCCGCTCGCGGTCATCGCGGTCTTTGTACTGGTGACGGCGGTGATGTTCGGCGGGCTACCGCTCATCGTCGTCGACGAGGAGGCCACGGAGGCGTTCACCGAAGGGCTCCCCGAACAGGAGGCACTCGACGCGATCAACGACGAGTTCGGCGACCGCTTCGAGGACGATCGGGCCTCGACACAACTCATCCACGTCGGCGATAACGTCCTCTCGAAGCCTGAACTGCTCCGGAGCCTCGAGGTGCTCGAACGCTCCGAGCGGCGGGCATCGATACGGTACGACGGCGCGGCCGGGCCGGCGGTGTTCGTCGCCCAAGCGATCGATCCGACGGCGACGACGCCCGCCGAGAAACGACGTGCTATCGAACGCGCCTCCGAGCGCGAGGTCCGGAACGTCGTTCGCGATGCGGCCGACGACCCACAGTTCCGGTCGCTTCTCTCCGAGGACTTCAACCCGACGGCGGCGTCGGCGTCGGCGTCGATCACGGTGATCACGCACGACGCGGCCGCCGACGAGGGGCAGGGGCCGGAGGAGGGCAACGCTCAGATACAGGCGATCCAGCTCTCGATGGCGACGATCGCCGACGACGCCGACGGCGACATACGCGTGTTCGGGTCCGGTATCATAAGCGAGGAGCTGGGCAACATCATCGGGGATTCGCTGACGATCGTGATCCCCGTCGTCTTGCTCTTGATCCTGGGCTTTCTGGCGGTCGCTTACCGCGATCCGATCGATCTTCTCCTCGGATTGATCGCGCTTCTCACGACGCTCGTGTGGACGTTCGGAACCGTCGGCTACGCGGGGATCCCGTTCGACCAGAACATGATTGCGGTGCCGGTGTTGCTCCTCGCGGTCGGCATCGACTTCGGGATCCACATCATCAACCGGTATCGCGAGGAGCGCGTCAAAGGGATGGATGCCCTGCCCGCCATGACCGAGGCGAACCGGCAACTCGTCGTCGCGTTCTTCATCGTCACGGTCACGACGGTGTTCGGGTTCGGCGCAAACGTCATCAGCGACCTCGGTCCCATCAGCAACTTCGGGCTGGTCGCCGCGATCGGCATCACGTACACGTTCTTTATTTTCGGCGTGTTCCTGCCGTCGCTGAAAATTTCGACGGATCGTCTCCGGGAGCGACTCTCGGTGCCGACGTTCGGGACGAGCCCGATTTCCTCCGAGAACTCCCGGTTCGGCCGGGTTTTGTCGGTCAGTGCGACGGTGACCAGGGTCGCCCCGGTCGCCTTCGTCGTTCTCACGCTCGTGATCGGCGGCGGCGCGGCGGTGTACGGACAGGACGTCGACCGGTCCTTCGATACGGACGATTTCCTCCCGCCGGAGGACATACCCACCTACATCGCGAATCTCCCGGAACCGTTCGCTCCCGGCGAGTACACGGTCACCGGGAATCTCAACCTTCTCGAGGAGCGTTTCGACGCGAGCCAGGAGGATACGGCCATCCTCTACGTCGTCGGCCCCTTCGAGAACGATCACGCCCTGGAGTCTATCCATCGGACCAACGAGGGCCCGCCGGACTCGTTCGTCGAGACGGATCGCCGAGCGGAGTCCGAGAGTATCATCACGGTGATTCAGGCCCGGGCACAACGGGATCCGGAGTTCGCCGCGCTCGTGGAGCGCAACGACCGATCCGGAAACGGGGTTCCGGACCGGAACCTCGAGTTGATTTACGACGAACTGTTCGCCACCGACGGGACTCGTGCCGGGGAGTTTCTCACCGACGACCGCCGGGCCGCAAAGATCGAGTACTCCGTCGAGAGCGACGCCGGACAGGCCGAGATAACGGCCGATGCACGCGAGTTTAGCGGGGAGTTCAGATTCAGCGCGACGGCGACCGGCGGCGTCGTCGTGTTCAACGCCATCTCGGATCGCATCTTCGAGTCCGCGATCGACAGCCTGATCATCGCGATCGTCCTCACGAGCGTCTTTCTCGTCATCGTCTACGGAGCCTTGGAGCGTCGGCCACTGCTCGGGTTGGTCAACCTCCTCCCGATCCTCGTGACGGTCGCGTTACTGGTCGCGACCATGCGGGCGATCGGACTGCCATTGAACGCCCTCACGGCGACGATACTTTCGATCACGATCGGGGTCGGAATCGCCTACTCGGTCCACATCACCCACCGCTTCATCGACGAGTACAACATGACTGGAGAGGTCTTTCGGTCGCTGCGGACGACGCTCAGCGGGACCGGCGGAGCGTTGACCGGGAGCATGCTCACCACCTCGATCGGCACGGGGGCATTGGTGTTGGCAATCACGCCTGTCCTCGGGAACTTCGGGCTGTTGATGGCGATCAGCGTCCTTTATTCGTACCTCACGGCCGTGCTCGTGTTGCCGCCGACGTTGTTCGTGTGGGGTCGGTATGCGGAACGGTAACGTAGTTGCCTCGGCCCGATCGTCACAGAGTTTATGTACGGGTACACCTTGTGTCCGCCCGAGCACAACGCATGTCTACGGATGATACCTCCGAGGACGGACCGGAAACGTCCGTTGACGGGGAACGGGAGGGTGTACGGGACCGTTTAGAACAGGAGGCAGAACGAGCGGCAGGCACGTTCGACGACGGGATCGTTGATCTACTCTCGTGGGTACTCGACACCGAAACCAGAGCCCGGATCTACGTCTATCTCCGCCAACACCCCGGAAGCACGAGCGAGGAGGTCGCGAACGGAACCGGCCTGTATCCGAGCACTGTCCGTGAAGCGCTCGCCGAACTCAACGAGGAAGCGAAAGTCGAACGGCGCAAGCGGGAGTCCGACGGGGCCGGCAACAACCCCTACGAGTACACGGCGATGGCGCCGAGCGAACTCGTCGGCAGCGTGGTCGACGACATCCAAG
>LFFM01001069.1_pt1 | contig 19492 bp, 19 predicted proteins | sample 643131 | NCBI WGS metagenome assembly LFFM01 (sample SAMN03777445, study PRJNA286221) | soda lake metagenome | biome: soda lake; feature: Kulunda steppe; material: water; isolation source: sample Tc-Br brine of Tanatar trona crystallizer | place: Russia: Kulunda steppe | collected 2011-07
AGGGGGCGCTCGACAACGGCTGCGGGATCGCGACGGTCGCGACGACCGCCGGGATCCTCGCGGACGCCGACCTGCCGATCGGCGTCGACGTCGTCGCGGTCGGCTGTGAGGAGGTCGGGCTGCTCGGTGCCGAACGCCTCGCCGGGTCGGTCGCGCTCGACGCCGTCAAAGCCGTCGTCAACGTCGACGGGGCGGGACGGTTCCGCGACCTCGTCGCGCTCGCGCACACGTCCGACGCGACCGCGGCGGTCGCGGACGCGGTCGCCACGGCGACGAACCACCCGATCGAGGTGCGGGCGGAGCCGCACCCGTTCTCTGACCAGTGGCCGTTCGTCCGACGGGGAGTGCCGGCGCTCCAGTTACACAGCGACTCGGGCGAGCGCGGGCGCGGCTGGGGACACACCCACGCCGACACCCGCGACAAGGTGGACGACCGGAACCTGCGGGAACACGGGATGCTGATCGCGCTGCTCGTCGCCGAGCTGGCGGAGCCGGACCGGACCGTCCCGCGGCTCGACGCCGACGGCCTCGCGGACGCGTTCCGCGACGCCGACTTCGAGACCGGCATGCGCGCGGCCGCGCTCTGGCCGGCCGGGTGGGAGTGAACGACGACCGGTGGTGACGGTCGGCTGCGGTGGTGACGGTCGGCTGCGGTGGTGACGGTCGGTGCGAGCGCGTCGACCGCCGCGTTTCGTCGCCGGAGGCGGGTCACGTCACCGTCAGTCCCGTTAGGGCTCGCGCTATCGTCCGGCCCCGTTACGGTCGCGGTCCGTGCGTGGAGACGCGCTGTCGGCCGGCGTCGGCGCTCGGCGGCGTTTGTGCGCGGTCCGCCGGTGGCGTGCGAGGAGCCGTGCGACGACCTCGCAGTCGACGTCGAGCCGTGCGGCGATGGCGTCGGCGTCGGGCCCCGTCCCGCTCCCGTCCACCGTCCCGCTTCCGTCCACTGCCGCATCCTCCACCGCCGCGTTCTCGCCGTCCACGCCCAGCCGCAGCACCCGATCGACGACGTCGTAGGACGCACCCAGCTCGTCCCGGTCGTACTGTCCGGGGAGGAACCCCGCAGCCGGCGGCTTCTCGCGGACGAACGTGGGCACGTCGAGCGCCTCGGCCACCGCTCGGACCTCCGTCTTGTACAGGTGGCCGATCGGGAGGAGGTCAGCCGCCCCGTCGCCGTGTTTGGTGACGTAGCCGAGGAGGTGCTCGCTCCGGTTCGTCGTCCCGAGGACGAGCCCCGTGGTCGCGTTCGCGGCGAGGTACGCCATCGACATCCGAAGCCGTGCCACGAGGTTGCCGGTCACGACCGGCTCTCCGTGGAGGTCGAACCCGTCGGGCACGAGCGCCCCGAACCGAGCGAGCAGCGGCTGGAGGTGGACCGTGTCGTGACCGATCCCGAGCGCTCCAGCGAGCGCCTCCGCGTCCCGCGCGTGTGCGTCGCTCGCCTTGTTACACGGGAGTATCAGCGCGTACACCCGTTCGGGACCGAGCGCCTCGGTCGCGAGCGCGGCAGTGACCGTCGAGTCGAGCCCGCCGCTCATGTTGACTACGACGCGCTCGGCGTTCGCGTCCCGCACGGCAGTGCGGAGGAACGAGGCGATCCGATCGATCTCCGCATCGGCGGCGTCGCGGTCGATCACGGCGGTTCTCTCCCGCGTATCGCCCTGATGGCTACCCCCGATCGTCGATCACCGCCGTATCCATGGTCGCTGTTCGGAAACACATTCTCGTAGTATCACGGCGTCTCGGTGCACTAATGTCTTTTTCTTCCCTCGTTCTCTAGTCTATAGTAGTGTATAAGGACGTACCACCGAACGTTTATTAAAATCCGATTCGGATCAGTTCGTACGCATGTCGACCCTTCAGCTGAGTTCGAGCCAGAAACGCATCCTCACGTCCCTCGTGAACCTCTCGGACGGCGACGGTGCCGTCGTCCGCGGGCGCGACATCGCCGACGCGATCGACCGCAACCCGGGCACGGTCCGCAACCAGATGCAGTCGCTTCGGGCGCTCCAGCTGGTCGAGGGCGTTCCCGGGCCGAAGGGCGGATACAAGCCGACCGTGAACGCCTACGAGACGCTGGACATCGAGCGGATGGACGACCCCGCGGAGGTCCCCGTCGAGCGCGAGGGGACCCCGGTACCCGGCGTGAACGTCGAGGGGATCGACCTGGCGAGCGTGCACAACCCAGACCTCTGCCGCGTCGAGATCGTCGTCCGGGGGTCGCTCCACGAGTTCTCCGAGGGCGACCGGATCGTCGTCGGCCCGACGCCGACCGTGAAGCTCCGTATCGTCGGCGTCGTCGACGGCGTGAACCCGATGGAGAACACTCTCGTCGTCCGCGCGCGGAGCATGCAGGCACCCACCGAGCCGGGATCGGGCGGCAGGCGGCTCGGGAGCGCGGCCGACTGACGAACGGCCCATTCCCGCGTCACGCACCCGTCTCGGTCGGATTCGGTCCTCGACGGTCGTCCCCGCATCGCCCGGGCGGGACTCAGCTCGTCTCCGTATCGTCTCGGGTGGACCCCTCCGTCGCGGCGATCCGGTCCCGTATCGCGCCGGTCGTCGCGACCGCCAGCCGCGCCTCGCGACGCCGCTCATCGAAGACGGCCCTCGCGCTCCCCGCCGCCTCCGGGTCGACCACGAAGCGCACGCCCTCGTACCCGACGTTCCACAGCACCAACGGCTCCGGCGGTGCGGGCCCGACGCCGCGTCCTCCGTCGATCGGTTCCGGCCCGAGGACCCGATCGAGGAACGCCGGCTTCGCCGCCCCGCACCCGACCAGCCGGGCCGCCTCGACGAGCCGCCTGACGAACGCCCGGGGGAACCCGCCCGCCGTCACCTCGACGACGACGAGGTCCTCCGCGACGCGGGTCGCCGTCGCCCGGACGTCACGTTCCGTCCCGGTTCGATCCGACGTGAGGTTTCGGAAGTCGTGTGCGCCGGAGAGCCGGTCGAGCGCCCCGGCGAACCGGGCGTCGTCGATCGACGGTGGCTCGGAAGCGTCCTCCCCCGGCGCTTGGCCGGAGCCGGACTCCCGTGGGGCGTAGAGGTGGTAGCGATACGTTCGGCTCGCGGCGTCGTGGGTCGCGTGAAAGTCGGCGGGGGCGGCGGCGGCGGCCCAGACGCGGATCGACCCGGGGAGCTGCCCGTTGAACGCGCGCGGCGTGAGCCAGTCGGGGGCGTCGAACGCGACGGTTTGGGCCGCCGCGGAGACGCCGGCGTCCGTTCGTCCCGCCGCGGCGTACCCCGGCGGCGTCGCGTGCGTCGGGCCGTCGCCGCGCTCGATAAGCCCGTGTTTCGCGAGCGCGCGCAGCAGCGTCCCCTCGACGGTCGTCGCGTGCGGCTGCCGCTGGAACCCCGCGAACCCCCGGCCGTCGTACGCGACCCGGTACGCGCGCCGCCGGGTCACGCCTCGCGGTCCGCCATCGGCACCGTGAGAACCGGGACGGGAGAGGTCCGGACGATCTTCTCGGTCACGCTGCCGAGGAGGACCCGCTGGAGCCCGGTTCGGGCGTGCGTCGGCATCACCACGACGTCGGCACCGGTGTCCTCGATCGCGTTCTCGATCGCGCGGAGCGGCTCGCCGCGGACGACGTTCCCGGTCACCGCGACGCCGTCGTCCGCCAGCGACGCCGTCACCGCTTCGACGCGTTTCCGTGCCGCCCCCTCGACGCGCCCCGCGATGTCGCTCACGCGGGGGCCCGCCAGGGTTCGTTCGAGCGTGTCGACCGCGGAGACGACGTGGACCGTGGCGTCGTACTGCCGCGCGAGGCTCCTCGCGTGGGGGATCGCGTCGTTCGCCTTGCCCCCCGGCGCGACGGGGAGGAGGATGTCGTCGTACATACCCGTCCGTGGTGGCGCGGCGTGCAAAACGATACCGGCCGTCGTCGACGGCGGGCCGAGAACGACGGATCGGAAACGACGGAGCGGCCGAGGATCGACCCTTATAAAGCCGCGATCCCGCTCCCACCGCACGGGACCGGACCGCACCCGCTAAGTGCCCCGATCCCCAACTCGGGGTATGCACTACCGAGAACTCGGTGCCTCCGGCGTCGAGGTGTCGGAGGTCGGCTTCGGCGCGTGGGTCGTCGGCACGAACTGGTGGGGGGACCGGAGCGAGTCACAGGCGATCGGGATGGTCGAGGACGCGCTCGACCACGGCGTGACGTACATCGACACGGGCGACGTGTACGGCCACGGCGACAGCGAGGAGATCGTCGGGAAGGCGATCGACGGCCGGCGCGACGAGGTGACGCTCGCGACGAAGGTCGGTTACGACTTCTACAACAACCCGCAGGCGGGCCACGGCGAGCTCCCGAAGGAGCTGACCGCCGACTACTTGGAGACCGCGTTCGAGCGGTCGCTCGACCGGCTGGACACCGACTACGTCGACCTGCTACAGCTCCACAACGCGAACGTCGACGAGGTCGACGGGGAGGTCCGTGACCTCCTGCGCGAGTGGAAGGCCGACGGTCGCGTCCGCGCGCTCGGCTGGGCGCTCGGTCCCTCGATCGGCTGGCTCGCGGAGGGCGACGCCGCCGTCGAGTACGAGGAGTTCGACGCGGTCCAGACCGTCTTCAACCTGTTCGAGCAGGAGCCGGGCCGCCACTTCGTCGACGCGATCCGCGAGACGGGATCGGACACCTCGGTCATCGCGCGGGTGCCCCACTCCTCCGGGCTGCTCAACGAGCAGGTGACGCCCGACACCGTGCTCGAGGAGGGTGACCACCGGTCACACCGCCCCCAGGAGTGGTACGAGGCGGGGTGGGAGAAGGTCGAAACGATCCGCTTCCTGGAGGACGTCGACGGCGAGGTCGGGGCCCGCACGCTGAGCCAGGCGACGATCCGCTGGCTGCTCGCACACGACGAGGTCGCGTCGGTCACGCCGACGTTCCGGAACGCCGACGACATCGCCGCGTGGAGCGCCGCCAGCGACGTCCCGCCGATCACCGACGCGGAGTACGACCGGCTGGAGGAGTTGTACGCGACGAACTTCGGGATCGACCGCGACGACGGGATGGACGTGCTCCGCACCTCCGTCGACGGCGAGGACATCGAGGCGGCCGGCCTCGACAAGCGCGCCGCGTCCTACTGATCCGCATCGGGGCGCACTGACCCGCGCCGCGATCGGACACGGTCGGCGTCGGCTTTGAGGAGGCCGACCCCGTTCCCGCCCTTTAAGACCTGAGCGGCCCCGTCCCTGCCTTTTAAGTAGGGATCGAGCCAACTGGGGGTCCTTTTAAGGAGAAACGAGGAGAGGCTTCGGGCCGCCGTTCGACGGGTACGGATCTCCGACGGAGCACGACCTCCCTTTCGCGTCGAAACCGGACGACTCGTCGACGTCGAGGGATCGAGAATACACTTCCGCTATGGGGTCGACCGACCGTCGTTTCGGGGCGTCTCGTCGCCACGTCGCCGTCGCTCTCGGTGGTCGAAAGTGGTGGCTCGGGCGAAACCCGTCATCACAAGGGGCTCAGAGGGGGTAACACGTCGTCACGGCCACCACAAACGAAGTAACCCATTGACGGTAATAAACTGCCCGTGATTCGTTCCGCCGCCGTGTTAATACCGGACGGCGATCCATCGATACGCCGAATAGACAGTTCCGGCCCAGAACGTTCCAACGAATCCGAACAACCAGACGAGCGCGAAGTAGCCGACGTACACGTTGCTGTAGGGCTGAATGATATCGTGTGGCGGTTCACTCGCCCATGGGCCGAAATGGACAAGCGTCACCATGAGCGAACCAGCTACGAACAGCAGAAACCAATATCCGGCACCGACCCGTTCTCGCAGGGTCAGATAGAGGCCGATCAGAATAAGCGGATAAAAGCTGAGGCTGTAGGTGAACGCTGTGACCTCAGGAATTAACGGCCATCCGACGTGGTTCCCCCTGATAATGTGGTCGAGATGGTGACCGATACCGAAGATCGTGCCCAGCACGAGTAACCCATAGAGCCGTCCATCTACGCCATCCGTACCGACTTCCGTGGTTCTGTCTTGCGCGAATCGGTCGCCGGTCAATTCGATCATGGGAAGAGTAGTGTAGTAGGACGTGTATAGTTCATCCCAACATGTTGGTATCAGTGCTACTGGGCTCAAGTACGGATACTGGTGTAGATATGGATGACCGACACGAGCGTCGCATTAGCGGTAGCGATGATTAGCGCACGCTTTCGAATCACGCTTCCAGAGGGGCTCTGGGTCACGGAACTCTCTCAGCAGTTTCCTCAAGCGACGTTCCGACTCCTCTCGGGATGTAGAGGCGAAGACACGGCGTTGGAACTGGGTGAAATCATTGCTGAAACTCCGGACGAGGTCGTCGAAGCAATGCGGAATCAGCCGACAGTAACGAACTACGAACTGTTGGAATCGGATGAGGACCGCGCACTCGGCAAGTACGAGACGACCGACACGGCACTGTACGATTTTGCCGAACACTCCTCGATGACTATCGAGTTTCCCGTCAACGTTCGAAACGGCTGGTATGAATTCGACCTGACGGGCACTCGTGACGACCTGAACGATCTACGAGAAGTAATGGACGGGTCCCCGTTGACGTACGAACTCCTTTCGCTGGTCGAAGGTACAGACATCGAACGACTGCTTACAGACCGCCAGCGAGACGTTCTCGAAACGGCTGTTCGAATGGGATACTTCGAGGTTCCGCGTGATTGTACACTCGAAGAACTGGCTCACGACTGTGGTGCAGATAAATCGACCATCAGCACAATTCTCCGGCGGGGTGAAGCACAGATCGTCAAGTCGTTCATCAGTGGTCCCGAACGGAGGCCTCGATGATCGCTTCGAATACGACCGGCAGGAAACGATCGATTCCGCGATGACGGAATGGTACGATCCCGACACGACACAGGAGCAGATCGAACACGAGGACGTAGCGCATTTTGTCGCAGAAAAACGGACGCATTCTCAGCTACATCAGTGGTGGACAAAGCGGGGAAGAGATGATTGCTACGCTTGATGCAATCTACGTCGATCCGGATTATTTAACGATCCACCTCGCCCATGATCGTATCGAGGCTCCCAAGTCCGGCGATCAAGTCGGGGATGTGTTCGCCCTCAGCTATCTCCGGAAGCGCTTGCAGATTTGAGAAGGAGGGTCCTCGGATCTTGAACCGGGCGGGAGAGTCGGTCCCGTCCGAGCGGATGTAGATCCCAAGTTCACCTTTTGCAGCTTCCACCGCCCGATAGATCTCGGCGTCGTTTTCGGGGCGGATGGTTCGCGGCACGTTCGCTTGCACGTTTCGTTCGTCTTCTGGCCACGCCTCGAGGAGGTCCAGACACTGTTCGATGATCTTCGCGGACTCTTCTATTTCGCGCCATCGGACGAGCAGTCGGCTGTAGTTATCACAACCGTCCTCGGTGATCACGTTCCAGTCCAGGTTGTCATAATACCCATAGGGATCGTCACGACGCAGATCGTAGTCGACACCTGAACCTCGTAAAACGGGTCCAGTACAACCGTAACTCTTTGCCGTTTCCGGTGGGAGGGTTCCGACGTCGATAGTCCGCATTTGGAGTATCTCGTTTCGAGTGAGAAGGTCGTGATATTCCTCCATCCGGCGGGGGACTCCCCCAAGATAGTTCCGTGCTTCCGAGAGGAATTCCTCCCGTGGCTCCGGTAAGTCCCATGCGACCCCTCCGATCCGGAAGTAATTGAACATCAGTCGTTGCCCCGTGAGGTCCTCAAGGAGGCTTTGGACGCGCTCGCGTTCGTTCATCGCGTACATGAACGTTGCAGTGAAATCACCGACCACGTCGAGGGCGTACGCCCCCATCGCCAACATATGTGCAAGGATACGGCTCAGTTCCGCGGACATCGTTCGAATGATTTGTGCGTACTCGGGAACATCGATGTCCGCGAGATCCTCGGCTACACGCGCGTACGCCCACTCATTGAGGAGTCCGCCCCCACTCCAGTCCCAACGGTCCGGGTACGGCATGATTTGATGACGATAGGTACACGATTGGGCCATCTCCTCTTCGCAGCGATGGATGTAGCCAATGTCGGGCGTAACGTCGACGACCTGTTCGCCGTCAAGCGTCACCTGAAGATGGAGAACACCGTGAGTCGCCGGGTGGTGCGGGCCGATATTGAGCAACATCGTGTCGCCGTTTGTATTTACTGTGTTTCCCGGTGTGACCGGCTCGTTCTCGGAGAGTGCAACGATTTGCGGCCGGTCTGTGTCGTAGTCCATCGATAGGGGATGGCCCTGCCACGTCTCGGGAAGGAGGATCCGGCGGAGATCCGGATGGTCATCGTACTGGATGCCAATGAGATCGTATGCCTCCCGTTCGTGCCAGTCCGCAGTCCGATATACCGCTTCCGCGGATTCGGACACCGGTCGTTCCTTACCTGCTGGGACGACGATGCTGAGCTCCCGTGTCGGGTCAGCAAACGAACGAAGATGGTAAATCGTCTCGTACCGGGTTTCGTACTCCTGTGCCGTCACGCAGGACAGGTGATCGTAGCCGGCCTCCGTTTTGAGTACTGAGAGGACCTCCTGGACCTCGTCAGGTCGAATTCGGGCGGCCGGCGCGTTCATATGTGTCTCGCGTCCGATGATGAACTCCGAGACCGCTGAGAGTGGATCCGATTTTCGGCTAGTTCGGTCAGATATTGTCCCAGTCGCCATAGACGGAATGACACGTCCAGCGCTTCCGGATTTTCTGCCTCATGAGAACGGTTATTTATAAGTGGAGTTCGGAAATGGGCCCGTGAAATACCTTCGCGTCGCGCTCCGATTTCCGCCGGAGCTCAGGCATCCGATGCACCAACTCGTCAATGAGTCGGACGCGATAGCCCGTGACGTTCTCGTTCAGGGGACGATAGTCGGGCGGGATGCCGACACGTTCCTGTTCTACGTCGAGGGAGACATAGACGTGTACACGGCAGCTCTGCACTCGACTGGGCGGATCAGGGACTTTGAAGTCACCCGGATCGACGAAAGTGGCTACTACGTGTTTCTCACTCAAAACCGCGATGAAATCGACGACGCGACGTTCAACGCCTTCCACCGAACTGGCGTAGTGGTCGTTCCGCCGATCGATTTTCGCCCCGACGGCATCGCACACCTAACCGTAGTCGGTGAGGGAGAAAAGCTACGGCAAACTCTTGCTGGGCTCCCTGACGGCGTTGAACACACGATCCTCCGGATCGGCGAATACGATTGGCGACAGGGGATCTTTGATCCGGAGTTAACTGATCGACAGCTCGAAGCACTCTCGGCTGCCGTGGAATGTGGGTATTACGAAATGCCGAAAGATGGCACCGTTACGGCCGTCGCCGACCGGCTCGGGACGTCCGCCAGCACGGCCTCTGAACACCTCAGAAAAGCTGAATCGGCCGTTATATCGACGTTCATCAGCCTTCGTGAAATTCCTGGCCGAATTTCGTGAACTATTAGTGGAAATCGTGTCCTGGAGGGGGTAACCGAGAACGGCAATGACGACGAGCGGAACGAATCCGGCCGACATCCAGCTGACACCCACATGACTGTCCAGATAGCAACAAGAATCATAAATCAAGCCAGTGATGTGTAGACTATGCGAAGTCAGAACCGCTATTCAATCGGAGCCTCCCCGGACCCGCGGACTACAGAGAGGCATGCCGAATGAAACAGAACGGCGGTTCGTCTCGCGACCGGCCGACGGATAAACAGTGTCCGTGCTGTCGCGTCTGCAGTCTTCAACGTGACGGAGAGCGGTTCACTGGCTCGGAACCCACCGACAGCCACGGGGCCAAGAAAGGCCGCGACGGCCACGACCACCACGGGGATCACGACGTCGACCACGAAAGCCAGAGGGGTGATCGTGAGGGTGATCACGAGCACGATGCGCACGAGGATCACGGAGCGACACACGACCACAGCGGTCACGAGCGGATGTTTCGACGCCGGTTCTGGGTCTGTCTCGTCCTCTCCGTTCCGGTCGTCGTCTACAGCGAGTTCGTACAGGGGTTGCTCGGGTACACGCCGCCACCGCTCCCGGGGTCGGACCTGATCGCGGCGGGGCTCGCCGTCGTCGTGTTCGCGTACGGGGGCGTGCCGTTCCTCAAGATGGCGCGAACGGAGCTCGCGAACCGGGAGCCGGGGATGATGACGCTGATCTCGATGGCGATCACCGTCGCGTTCGTCTACAGCCTCGCGGCGATGGCGATTCCGGAGACGATGGGCTTTTTCTGGGAACTCGTGACGCTCATCGTCATCATGTTGCTCGGTCACTGGATCGAGATGCGGAGCGTCCGGCGGGCGTCGGGTGCACTCGACGAACTGGCCGAGTTGATGCCCGATACCGCCGAGCGGATCAGCGACGACGGCGACGTCGAGGAGGTTCCGCTCGACGACCTCCGCGAGGACGACCTCGTGCTCGTTCGTCCCGGGGCGAACGTCCCCGCGGATGGCGTCGTTGAGGAGGGCGACTCGAACGTCGACGAGTCGATGATCACCGGCGAGTCGAAACCGGTCTCGAAGGAGCCGGGCGCCAACGTCGTCGGTGGGACGATAAACGGCGACGGTAGCCTTCGGGTCCGGATCACGGCGACCGGTGAGAAAACGGCGCTTGCCGGCATCATGCGACTCGTCGAGGAGGCACAGCAAAGCAAGTCACGGACGCAGGTGCTCGCCGACAGGGCGGCAGGGTGGTTGTTCTACGTCGCGCTCGCCGTCGCGGCGATAACCGCGGTCGCGTGGACGGTCGCCGTCGGCTTCGGCCTCACGGTGGTCGAGCGCGTCACTGATCGATCACTCGACGAAGCGTTCTCGTCCGTTCAGCATACGTCTCCCGGTTGCGACGAACGAGCCGAACGGTTGACATCCTCTCCGCCGTGAAGGGCGTCACCAGAACGCGACGCGTTCTGGTTGCCCGCCAGACGTAGTCTGGCGACGAAGATTCCCACGGCACCGTACCGCTGGTTTGGGATGGTTACGGTTTGTAGCTGCCCCGATGACGGCTACTGGCTGTGCCAATCAGCCGTTACTCCTATCCCGGCATGGGATTCGGAGGTACTTCTTACTGCACCCGAACACTACAACAGAAAGGGTGCTTTCTGTGTGTGGTCGGGAATCCCGATATTGTCCAATTAGGTGGGCGGATAGACCGCCTCGGCTGACTGTTAGTACGACAATCATTCACTTAAACGCCCGACGAGGAGTTCGTGTTTGGCGTGGAGAACTGTCGGATTCATTCCCGCGCTGAAGCGCGAGGCTTTCTCCTCGATTCTCTGTAACAAGCTCTTTTAAAAAGATACTTTCGCCCGAAACAGCAGATCACACAGTCCACGGCGACCCGTTCGCCGCCGTGAGTCGGCTTTGACGGCGATGTAGAGAAACGCGAATGCCACCGGGGGCTACCCTTACGGTAGCTATTTGCCGGTTGACTGCTTGAATCGTTCATGAATGACTCGGTCCTTGATGAAGTCGATCGGGCCATCATCTACGAGTTACAGGCGAACGCCCGCCACAACACGAACGCGGCGATCAGTGACCGTGTCGGCGTCTCGGCGAGTACGGTCGGCAAGCGGATCTCGCGGCTCGAAGCTCGCGGGATCATCAATGGATATTTCCCCGAGATCGACTACGAGGAAGCCGGCTTTCCGCTACACGTGCTGTTCATCTGTACGGCCCCGATCGCCGATCGAGCTGCCCTCATCGATGATACGCTCGACATCGAGGGCGTCGTCAACGTCCGCGAGTTGATGACCGGCGAGGAAAACGTCCACATCCGGGTCATCGGCACGATGAAAGACGATATCACGCAGATCGCGCAAACGCTCGACACGCTCGGCTATTCGGTGACCGACGAGATCCTGCTGCGTGAGGAGTATAACCGGCCCTCCGTCCACTTCGACGTCTGAACGCCCCGACGCGGGGTCCCTGATCCGGTATCGGTCGAAGACGGTGTCCGTCCCCGGGTTCGACGAGAACGCCGGATCCAATCGCACGGACGGATTCTTGCGATAGAAACTGAACGAGATGTTCCATAGATCTTATCTTGGAATAAAGGCTGTGTGTCGGTATAGATCTCAATGAGTGTTACAGCAACCGGGCACGCCGAGTCACCCAGTCAGGCCGTCGTTGAGGCCGTCGCTGAGCGTGAAGGCATCGATCCGACGAACCTCACCGTTCCGTTGTACGACGCGGTCGACCCGGAGGCCCTGGATGCGGTCGTCCAGGAGGCTCTGAAATACGACGATCCGTCCTTCCGGATCGAGTTCCGGTACTACGGGTACACCATCGCCGTCTCGGCAGACGGTTCAGTGGAGGTGTCGGAGACCGCGTGAACCGGAGGGACATCGGTGGTTCACGACGCGAACTGAGTGTCCCGACCATGGCGCCCGACCGACCGTCGTCGGAGTTTCCATGCGGTCGTTGCTGTTGACGTCCTTTCCAGCTTGGAAGGCGAGGAGGAGGCCACCGACGAGGGACGGTTGCGACTGGCGTCCGTGCTCGACCCCTCGAAACCCGTCTCGACGTGGGTCGCCGTTTGACTCGACGGAAGTAACGCACGTATAACGATTCCGTGGGGCACCGTCGCGACGGTGATGCTTCGAACCGATATCGCTCCGCTCTGGGTCGACGCCTGGTCCCTGGAACCGCTGTTCGTTCAGGTGGCATGGTTTCTCGTCGCCGTGGGCGGCGTTTTAGTGGTCGGGTGGTTCGTCCTCGAGCCGATGGTTTCCCGACTGGTTCGGCGCCGAAACCGGAACAACCCCACGCTGGAGGAGGCCATCACCAGATATCTCCGTCTCCTGATCACGATGGTCGCGCTGTTCGTCGGCGTCGGTATTGCGGGATTTACCGGATTTCTCGGGAACTCCGCGCTCGTCATCGCCGCGGTGACCGTCGCCGTCGGCGTCGCGGGACAGAGCGTCATCGGGTCGCTGGTCAGCGGAACGGCGCTGGTCGTCGACCCCGAGTTCAACGTCGGCAACTACATCCAGTGGGACGGCGGCGAGGGTGAAGTCACGTCGATCACCCTCCGCGTTACCCGGGTCCAGACGCCCGATGGCGGGCTCGTGACGATACCGAACACCACGCTGACGGACGAACCCATCACCCGACCGTTCGAGCAGGACGACTGTCGAGTCGTCGAGCGCGTGACGGTGTCCTACGAGGACGATATCGAGGCCGCACTGTACCTGCTCTCGGACGTGACAACCGATATCGACGGGATCCTTGAGGCCCCTCGACCGGTGACCGGCATCGAGGAGTTGGGCGACGACGGCGTCGTGCTCCGCGTCGACTACTGGGTCGACGACCCGCTTCGAAACCGGTTCGACGTCCGGTCTACGTTCGCCCGAACGGTCAAAGACCGGTTCGAGCGGGCCGACATGCATCTCAGCCCGTCGTCGAAACGCGACCTCGAAGGGGAACTGGCGGTCCGGCGCGTCGGGTAACGGTCGCCGGACGTGCTGCCGATCGAAACCGCGGCTTCGGCGGCACCCTGAAGGTTTATTCGGGTCGTAGTTTTATCGTCGCGCATGGACATCGGCGTGTTAACGGTTCCCCTCGGCGACGAATCGATCGAGGACGCCTTCGCGTACCTCGACGGGTTGGGCGTCGACGCCGTCGAGCTCGGCGTCGGCGGGTGGCCCGGCGAGGACCACCTCGACCGTACCGCGGCCCTCGACGACCGCCACACACGGGCTCGGCTCGACGAGCTGTGCTCCGAGTACGGCCTGCGCGTCTCCGCGCTGGCGACCCACAACAACCCGCTCCACCCGGACGACGACCGCGCGGCCGCCGCCGACCGGGAGCTCCGGGAGGCGATCGAGCTGGCAGACCGCCTCGGCGTCGACACGGTCACCTGCTTTTCCGGGCTGCCCGCGGGCGCGCCCGGCGACTCGACGCCGAACTGGGTGACCGCCCCGTGGCCGACCGAGCACGCGGAGGCGCTCTCGTACCAGTGGGACGACGTCGGGGTCCCCTACTGGCGCGACCTCGCCGAACACGCGGACGACCACGGCGTCGACGTCGCGATCGAGATGCACCCGAACATGCTCGTCTACGAGCCGACGAGGCTCGTCGCGCTGCGGGAGGCGACGAACGAACGGATCGGCGCGAACTTCGACCCGTCACACCTCTACTGGCAGGGGATCGACGCGACGGAGGCGGTCCGGTTCCTCGGGGAGCACGACGCGATCCACCACGTCCACGCGAAGGACACGAAAGTGTACGACGCGAACGCTCGCGTGAAGGGCGTGCTCGACACGGCCGACTACACGGAGGAGGCGGACCGCTCGTGGTTGTTCCGTTCGATCGGCTACGGCCACGACGAGGCCCACTGGAAGGACCTCGTCTCGACGCTCCGGATGGTCGGCTACGAGGGCGCGCTCTCGATCGAACACGAGGACTCGCTGACGTCCTCGCGGGAGGGGTTAGAGAAGGCGGTCGACGTGCTCCAGCGGGCGGTCTTCGAGACGCGGCCGGGCGACGCGTACTGGGCGGAGTAAGTGGAGGACACTACGATGACACAGCAACCACTGAAGATCGGCGTACTGGGGTATCGGTTCATGGGCAAGGCACACGCGAACGCGCTGGCGCGGCTCCCGATGTTCTTCCCGGACGCGCCCGCGGTCGAGCGCCACACACTCGTCGGACGCGACGAGGCGGCGCTCGCGGACGCGGCCGAGCGCTTCGGCTTCGCGCACACGGAGACGGACTGGGCGGCCGCGATCGATGACGTCGACGTCTTCTACAACCTCGGCCCGAACCACGTCCACGCGGAGCCGTCGATCGCGGCGCTGGAGGCGGGCGTCCCCGTCCTCTGTGAGAAGCCGCTCGCGCCGACCCTCGAGGAGGCCGACGCGATGCGCGAGGCCGCCGCCGCGGCCGACGTCCCCGCGGGCTGTGCGTTCAATTATCGGTTCGTCCCCGCGCTCCGGCACGCGCGGAACCTGATCGCCGACGGCGAGGTCGGCGAGATACGGCAGGTACGTGGACGGTACCTCCAGGACTGGCTCGTCGATCCCGACGCGCCCTGGGCGTGGCGGATGGACGCCGACCTCGCCGGCTCGGGCGCGCTCGGCGACCTCGGGGCCCACACGATCGACCTCGCGAACTTCCTCGTCGGCGACGCCGTCGGCGGCGTCGACCGCGTCTCCGGCCATCTGCGGACGTTCGTCGACGAGCGTCCCGTCCACGACGACGAGGGCGGCGTCGAGGAGTACCGGGACGTCACCGTCGACGACGCGTACACCGCACAGGTCGCCTACGACTCCGGCGCGATGGGGAGCTTCGAGGCGTCCCGGTTCGCTGCGGGTCACAAGAACGACCACACGATCGAGGTGCACGGCTCGGCGGGGAGCCTGAAGTTCTCGCTCGAGCGGCTCAACGAGCTGGAGGTGCTACGGGAGGACTCTCGAGGCTACGAGACCGTCCTCGTCACGGACGAGTCCGACCCGTACGTCGACCACTGGTGGCCTCCGGGTCACGTGCTCGGCTGGGAGCACACGTTCGTCCACGAGAACTACGAGTTCCTCTCGGCGGTCGCCGACGGCGGCGAGTTCTCCCCCTCGTTCGACGAGGCGTACCGCGTTCAGCGGGTCCTCGACGCGGTGGAACGCGCCGACGAGCGCGGCGAGTGGGTCGCCGTCGAGTGAGCGTCGCGGACGCGTCGGAGTCGTAAACGCGCGGAGCGAGCAGCGCGCGGAGTGAGCAACGTGCGGAGCCAGTCGCGCCAGGGAGGGAGGTCCGTCGCGTCAAGGAGAGGGTCCGTCGTACCGATCAGCGCCGTCAGTCGATCGGACCGACCCGCGTCAGTCGATCGGGTCGATCCCGAGGCCGTCCCCTCGGTCCCAGTCGTCCTCGTCGTCCGGGTCGTACTCCGCGAGCGTCTCCGTTCGGGCGAACGCGACGGGGTCCCAGACGATCTCGACCTCCTCGTTGCCGGTCGCGTCCGGGATCGTGATCTGTTCGCCCGGGCGGACGAGGCCGTCGCCCGGCCACGCCCCGAACCGAACCGTTCCGTCGGGGTCGTCGCCGCGGACGTACAGCTCCTCGGCGGGCAGCGGCTCGCGACCGAGATGGGTCACCACCAGCTCGTCGCCCTCCTGTTCGACGTGGAACTCGGCGTCCGGGGGCGCGACGGCGTCGATGAAGCCGAACATCGCCGCGCCGACGACGGCCAGCAGGAGCACGACGACGCCGACGAGGAGGCCGGTGCCCGCGATCGGGGTGAACGCCCTGTCGTCGGTCGGGAGCCCGTCCATTCGTCGAACGGTCGGCGTGGACGCCACTAAGCCTTTCCTGCCCGGGTATCGGGAACGATAATCCCCTCCGATCCCGATCCGGATCCCGATCGTTCCGATCGCCCCGATCGATCCGGCCGGTTCGGACCGATCGTTCCGGCCGATTCGAACCGAACCGCAACCGCGTTATTCCTCCGGTTCGAACGGGACCGCGTGAGCACCTGGACCGAAACGCCCGGCGGTGGCCGACGACGCGGCCCGCGCGGGTTGGCCCGCGCGTGGGTCGCGGTGCTGGTTCGACCGCGCCGGTTCTTCGCGACCGGCGTCCGTCCCGGGGACCAGGCACCGGGGTTGACCTTCGCCGTCGTCGTCGCGGCCGCGTTCACCCTCGGGTGGCTCCTCGCCGATCCGGGGGCGATCCCCGCGATCACCGAGTCGGCGGCGCTGTCGGCGGTCGTCGTCCTGTTGGTCGTGATCGCGCTGGCGGCCCCGGTGGGGCTCCACCTGACCGCCGCCGTCGCGACGCTATCGCTGCTCGTCGCGTCGATCAGGTTCGACGACGAGCTCGGGCTACGCGACCGCGGCGGAGTGAGCGAGACGGTGCAGGTCGTCGCCTACGCGAGCGCGCCGATGGCGCTGGCCGGCCCCCCGATCCCGGGGCTCCGGATCGCCTGTGCGACGTACGCGACCGTGTTGGTGTGGTACGGGATCCGAGCCGTTCACGGCACGACCGCGCTCCGAGCGACGGTCGCCGGTCTCCCCCCGGCGATCGCCGGGTACTGGATCGGGTATCGCGCCCTCGCCGCGGCGCGCTCGCTCGTCGGCGTGTGAGACGCCGATCGAACGGCGCCCATCCCGTCCGGCCGCCCGACGACGGACGGACGCGATCGCGAACGCCCCGTGGCCGGCTTTCGACAACCGTTTTAGGCATGAGACACTCCGTACACTCAAATGGGATCGTGTCTCATCTGTGGCGTCTCCGTTACGGGTCGTATCTGCGACTCACATCAGGAAGACGTCGTGTTCGACTTCCGCGGGGACTCCCCGCATCAGCTCGTACCGAACCGCTTCTATCGCGGAACCGTCGACGGCTACGCCGAGTTCGGCGTGTTCATCGACCTCTCGCCCGGCGTCACCGGGTTGTTACACCGCTCCGAGCTCGACCGGCGGCTGGAGAGCCTCGAATGGGAGCCCGGTGACGACGTGTTCGTCCAGGTGAAAGGCGTCCGCGACAACGGGAACATCGACCTCGCCTGGTCGATCCGACAGGCCGAACGGGAGTTCCGTGGCGTGTTGGTCCAGGAGGGCGACACCGACCGCGACCCCGACGACGACGCGGGCGACGAGGCCGACAACGGCGCCGCGGACGACGAGGCCGACAACGACGCCGCGGACGACGAGGCCGACAACGACGCCGCGGACGACGAGACCGGTGACGACGCCGCGGACGACGAGCCGGTCACGCAGGACGCCGCCGCTGACGACACCGAATCGAGCGACGACGCCGGACCGAGCGACGACGCCGGATCGACCGCCGACGACGAGGACGTGGACGAGGAAGGCGCAGACGGCGAAGACGCGGATGGGACGGACGCGGAGGACGACGCCGAGGCCGAGCCGGAACCCGAGGCGGAGCGCGAACACGTCGCGGTCGAGGCTCTGTCCGACGCCGTCGGCGAGGACGTGCGGATCGAGGGCGAGATCGTCAGCGTGCGCCAGACCGGCGGCCCGACGATCTTCGAGGTCCGCGACGAGACGGGAGTCGTCGACGTGGCGGCGTTCGTCGAGGCGGGCGTCCGGGCGTACCCGGACGTCGAGGTCGACGACCTGGTTCGGCTCGACGGCGAGGTCGAGAGCCGACGGGGCGAGATCCAGCTCGAGACGGAGACGCTCGTCGTCCTCGAGGGCGACGCCGCGGACGACGTCCGCACCCGGTTGGAGGACGCACTCACCGCCAAGGCCCGCCCCGAGGGGCTGCAGCCGCTCGGCGGCGACGAGACGGTGGCCGAGCTGGGCGAGGGACTGCTCGACGCGGCGGAGGCGATCCGCCGGGCGGTGCTCGGGTCCCGGCCCATCGTGGTCCGACACCCCGCGACCGCGGACGGCTACGTCGCCGGCGCGGCCATCGAACGCGCGACGCTGCCGCTGATCCGCGAGGAGCACGCCAAAAGCGACGCGGAGTACCACTACTTCACGCGTCGCCCCCTCGAGGACCCGGTGTACGGGATGGACGACGCGACGAACGACGTCACCCGGATGCTGCAGGACCGCGACCGACACGACGAGAAGCTCCCGCTGTTCGTGCTCGTCGGCACGGGCTCCACCGTCGAGTCCGAGGACGGGTTGGGGCTGCTCTCCGTCTACGGCACCGACGCCGTGGTCGTCGACGCCGCCGTCGCGGACCCGGAGACGCGCGAGTCGGTCGAGACGCTGATCTCGCCGGAGCTCGCCGACGTCGACGACGACCTCTCGACCGGGGCGCTCGTCGCCTCGCTGGCCTCCGCGGTCAACGACGAGGTCCGAGCTGACCTCGTTCACCTGCCCGCCGTGAGCTACTGGGCGGACGCCCCCGGGCGCTACGTCGACCTCGCACACGACGCCGGCTACGACGTCGAGCGCGTCGCCGAACTCCGCGAGGCCATCGCGCTGGAGGCGTACTACCAGTCGTACCAGGACAAACGCGAGCTCGTCACGGACCTCCTCTTCGAGGACGGTGGCGACCTCGCCGCACACGTCTCCGAGCAGTTCCGCGAGAAGCTGGAGACCGAGATCGAGACCGCCAGCGCGAACGTCGTGGCCGAGTCGGCCGGCGGCGTCGAGTTCGCGGTGCTCGACACGGACAAGTACACCCACCGGTTCGACTTCCCGCCGACGCCGCTGCTGTTGGACGACCTCCACCGCCGAAACGCGGCCGACGAACCGTTCGCGACGGTGGGGATCGGCACCGACGAGCTGTACGTCCGCGCGACGGCCGACCTGTCGATCCGCGACGTCGCCGCGCGCGCCGCGGAGGCCGCCCCGCGGGCCGACGTCTCCACGGCCGGCGTTCGCGAGGGGAAGATCGAGTTCCTCTCGGGCGAGCGTGACGCCGTCGAGGACGCCGTCATCGCCGCCGTGGCCGAGCAGTTGTGAACTACCCTACCCTACTCGCTCACGGTTGACGCCGTTCGCTCCTTGAGGGTAGGGCTTCCTGCTTCCACGACGCGCTTTGCAGATACAGGCGTATCCACAGCGAGCGCAGTCTCCACAGGCGTTCCTTCGGAGTGTCCCACTCCTACGTCTTCG
>LFFM01001071.1_pt1 | contig 19478 bp, 11 predicted proteins | sample 643131 | NCBI WGS metagenome assembly LFFM01 (sample SAMN03777445, study PRJNA286221) | soda lake metagenome | biome: soda lake; feature: Kulunda steppe; material: water; isolation source: sample Tc-Br brine of Tanatar trona crystallizer | place: Russia: Kulunda steppe | collected 2011-07
CATTGATCGGCGACGCCGGCTTCCAGTTTGAGGCCATCGAGCGCGACGAGATGGACGCCGCACTCCCCTTTTTGCGCCCCACCATCCGCGGTGTGGCGCGTCGCCCATAACCCCGCCCACCTGACGTTATATCGGTCGCTGTGCGGAGCCCATCGGCAGCGCCCCGGAACCGGCGTTATCGCGCTCGATATCGCGCTGCAACTGGTCTTTATCGGGGCCAAAGCCCGTCGACATACTGCCCAGGCCCTTGATGAGCCCACCGACGGCCTCTTTGAGCTGGCGGCCGGCGGTTTTAATGACAGTGCCCATGTTGGAGAATGTCAGCGACGGCGACTGCTCGTCGCGAACGCCGCCGGCGTCCTCGACGCCCATCCCCTCTCCGTAGACCATCCGTCCGCCCAGATACGCGCTGTAGGTCACCGTTCCCAGCACGGCGGCACCGGCGGCCAGATATCCGGGGCCGACGCGTCGCCTGGAGAGTCGATAGACCCCCATGGCGGTCATCGCTGCCAGGGCTCCCAGATTGAGGGTGCGGTGTTTCGACAGCATCGACCAACCCTCGTCGGAGGCGCTGACCGCTTGCTGGGCGATCAGGCCGGCACCGGCAGTGACCGCCGAGGTGGCGGCGGCAACGGGCATCGCCCAGCGAGACATGGTGTTGAGGTCGTCGCGCCCCGTCCACTGGGCGGCGGCCTCCAATTTGACGGCCGCCGGCAGCGCCGCCAGCGGGTAGTGACTTAACGCGGGGTGCAGCTCGTGCAGTCGCATCGCCATGGTACATCCCTGGTGTCAGTGGCGTAATCTTGAAGTGGTCACTCCAAAATTAGGGCCGACTGCACAGGGGCCAAATTGCGACCTGACGCGACGCGCGTTCTCAGCTACCGCCTACAGACTTCTCGTTGCGCGTTATCACTCCTCTTCGGGCGACGTCGTAAACCCGGCGTCCTCGCGGATTTGCTTGATCTTTTCGGTGGCCCCGAAAGACCAGTGCTTCGGTAGATAGCGCCGCACCATCAGCACCGAACAGGGCGCCTGGTCGGCGATGACATCCGGAATTGCTCCGAACAACACATTGCGCATCTTCCACTCTCTGGAGGCGCCGATAATGACCAGGTCCGCCGGCTCGGCGCTCATCTGATTGCGAATGCCGTCGGTAACCCGGTCGGCGCGCTGGATGTGATAGTCGACGTTAACCTCCCCCTCCTCGACGACGTCTTCTACGATTTCGTTGACGGCGCCGACGACCCGTTGTTGTTCGGCCTCTACGTCGACATCGGGTTTGACGACCCGCAGCAGTTGAATCGTCGCCCCCGTCGAGCGCGCAATACGAGCCGCGATCTCGAGGCCCAATCGTGCGTGCACGCCACCGCCCCAGGGAAGCAAGATGGTATCCAGCGGGTCCAGTCCGCGGTCTTTGAAAAGCGCCATATCGCAGGTGGCGTCGCGGATCAGGCCCTGGACGGGACTTTCGTAGATGCGACCGATATTGAAGCCGCCCTCCCAGCCCATCAGAAGCATATCGCCGCCGATATTCATCGTCTCGCCCTGCAGGACGGTAAAGGGGTCGTGGGCGACGGTGGGATGGGCCTCGATCTGAGCTCGAGTGTCGTCGCCGGCGGACTCATCATTGAGTTCGTCGATAAGCCCCCGGATGCGGCGCACGGAATCCTGTTCCTCCAACTGGGAGCGCGCAGCGTCGAGAGTCGTCTGCATCGGGATTCGGACTACGTGAAGGCCGAAGACCTCACCGGGACCCTCGTCGCCGCGGGCGATGAGCCGACCCATCTTCAATAGATCGCGCTCGTGTTCGGGGTTGGCGACGGCGACGGCGATTCGCCGCTGCGAATAGGGCTCGATGGGTCGCTTGGCCACCGGTTTCGGCGCCGCGTCCTCTAGTTCCTGCGCCACTTCGCTGGTCGGCTCGTAGAAGAAGGCCGCCAGACCGATCGACTTCCAGCGCTCTCTGAGAAACGGAATGCTGTGAGTGATATCGATATTGTCGCGGGCCACCACAAAGTACCAGGCCAGACTGAGCACAATCAGCGCGATGACCGCCAGAATCGACAGCGGCTCCGACAGGATGATGATCACCAGACAGGCCGCCGCCGCAAAGAGTTGCACAAACGGAAAGCCCGGCGCCCGATAGGCCGGCCGGTACCAGTCCGGATCGGCGGCCCGCAAAATGACGCAGCCAATGTTGAGCGCCGCGTAGCTGTACAATTGCAACACACTGGCGATCTGAGCCAGAAGCTCCAGGTCGTCGAGGGTGATGAAAATCAGCGCCAGAATACCGGTCACCAAAATGGCCCGGTGCGGCGTCAAAAACGTGTTGTGGATTTTGCTAAAGAAGCCCGGCGCCATCTTGTCGCGGGCCATCGCCAGATTGATGCGCGAGGCCGCCAGCACACTGGCATTGGCCGACGAAACCGTCGCCAGCAGGCCGGCGGCGATGACCGCCAGCGCTCCCAGGGGACCGAAGATGACGTCGCCGGCCGCCGACAGCGGATCGTCGAGGGCTGCGATCTCTTGCTGGGGAAACATTCCGCCGAGCATCACCAACACCAGAACATACAGCGCGGTGACGATGAGCACCGACCCGATGAGGGTCCGCGGAAGATTGGTACCCGGATCTTTGATCTCCTCGGAGACGGCGGCGATTTTGACAAAGCCCAGAAAAGAGACGAAGACCAGCGCCGTCGTCGACAAAATTTGCGTCCAGCCGCCGGTGCCGTCTTCTCGGGGTTCGGCAATAAAGTCCGTCGTCAAATTACCGAGCTCGACGTTGAGTAGGCCACCGGCCGTCAAAATGCCGAGGATGCCCATCAGAGCAAATACGACGATCATTTGCGCCCGGCCCGATTGCTTGGCGCCAACCACATTCAAGATGACGAGCAGGATTCCACCGACAGCCGCCGCAATCGGCACCGGCGTCGCCATCAATGGCTCTAACAGTTCAAAGCGCTCGCCGAGTCGATTGAAGACCTGCAGGACGTACTCGCCCATGCCCACCAGATAAAAGGCGATGGCAAAGGTCAGACTCAACCAGATTCCGATCCCCGATATCGCTCCGAACATCGGCCCCAGGGCCCGGGACACAAAGTAGTAATCCCCTCCGGACTTGGGCATCCCGGTCGCCAACTCGGCGGTGCTGGCAGCGGTCATGGCACAGACGATCCCGGCGCCGATAAACGACAGCATCGCCGCCGGCCCCGTCAGCTCCAGGGCTCGACCGGCCAGCAAAAAGATGCCGGCGCCGATCATGGTGCCCACGCCAATCGTCAGCGCGTCCCAGAATCCGAGCGTTCGTTTCAGGTCTTCTTGCTCTTCGATGGCCTACTCCCGCACTTCGAGTCACTACAACCGGGGTAACAGCATTGCTGCAAGCGCCGAAGATTGAACCTTCCCGCTTCAAATGGCAAGCGGCGATGGCGACCACCGGTAACTGAATTTGCCAGAGGGGCCGACTTTCTTCATGATGGGCGGTCGCGTATGTAAAATTTTTCGACTCTACCGTCGCCTCGGCCATCGCCGGATGCCACTCCGCGATGCGCGCCATGGCCGTGTCCGTGAGGAATCACCATGATGTTCGCTTCCCCCCAGACGTCTCCCCTTCGATGGTGGACCCTGTTGTTGTCGATCGCCGTCGTCGCCAGTCTCGCCGGATGCGCACAGGGAGAGTGGGAGAGTCAAAACTCGAACACCGAAAATCATAGCGCCAATGACGACACGGACGCCGGCGTCAACGCCTCCAACGACGACACGGGCAACAACGACGGCGATAATGACAACAACGACACCAACGATAACAACGACAACAATAGCAACTCCGCCCCCGACTGCACCGACGGCGACGATTGCGACGACGGCGAGGTCTGCGATCTCTACGACGAGACCTGTGTTGAGCTCTGCACATCCAGTGAGGACTGTCCCGAGGAGCGCATCTGTGACGACGACAGCGGACAGTGTTTCGAGTGCACCGGAGACGACGACTGCGCTCCGGGCATCTGTGACCTGGACGGCGACCCGCCGCGGTGTCAGGCCTGTGAAATCGACGTCCACTGCGGAGCCGATCTGGTCTGTGATGACAGTGGAGACTGCGTCGACTGCGTCGACGACTCCGGCTGTCAGGGACCGCTGACGCCGGTCTGTGATACGACCTCCAATCAATGCGTTCGCTGCATGGAGGCCGACAACTGTCCCGGCCCCCAGGTCTGCGACGTCGCCGAGCATTCCTGCGTCGAGTGCCTCGACGGCGGCGACTGCGACGAACCGATCTGCCACCAGGGACTGTGCGTCGGATGTGTCGACGACGGCGACTGCCCCGAAGACCACGAATGCGACGCCGATACCTGCATCGGCTGCCAGAACGACGATGACTGCGGCAGCGGCTACTGTCTGACCGATACTGAGCGCTGCGTCACCTGTCTAAACGACGATCACTGCGCAGACGAGGAATTTTGCGACGGCGACGAATACATCTGTCGCGAATGTCTGGAACACGACCACTGCGAATTCGGAGAGGTCTGTGCCCGGGAGTACGATATCGCCGAGCAGCGCTACACCTATTTTTGTACGGACTGCGAAATCGACGACGACTGTTTCGACGATGACCTCTCGTGCAGCTCCGACTACCAGTGCGTCGAATGCGCCTCTGATACCGACTGCGACGGCGGCGATGTCTGCGACTGGGACGGCGACTGCGTGGAATGCGTCGACACCGGCGACTGCAGCGGAAGCGATGTGTGCAGCGACAATAGCTGCGTCGATTGTGTCCAGGACTCCGATTGCGGCGTCGACGACATCTGTGTGGAGACCACCTGCATGACCGCTGGCACCGCCCAGTGCTCGAGCGACACCGAGTGTCCGTCGGGCCAATGCGACGGGTGGTACAACTCATGTGGATGCGAATTCGACAGCGACTGCGACAGCGGCCAGATTTGTTGCGGTGAGTTCTGGGGCAGTGTCTGCCGCTATCCCGCCGATTGCTGAAATTCTTTCGCTACTACCGGCCGAAGCTCGCCCAGTCGACTTCCGGTACCGGAAGGTGGGGCTCGAAAAAATAGCCGTGGCGCGAGTACACGCCGTAGATGTAGGCGAAATCGCCGTCAAAGAAGTTGTGGGGGATTTCGATGCCAAAGGTTGTGTCATCGACGCTTCCGTCGTCGATGCCCTCTCTAAGACGGGCGATATCGTAGACCTCGTTGTCGGCGTCGACACCGACCAGCGGATCGACGGACTCCACGACCATCCAGCCGTCGGAGGTGTGGACCTCCGACAGCGCGTGGCTGTTGATGCCGGGCACCAGGTAGTGCAGCGGCGTCGGCTGGCCCTCGTACAGCGCCACGCGCCGCACGTCGAATCCGTAGTGGCGAAGGGTCTGTTCGACGAGCTTTGCCCGGTCGTAACAACTCCCAAAACCGCGCCGGTCGTAGTCGACGACCCGGTGATTGGTCGCTCCCTTTTTGAAGGCGTCGGAGGTGTCGGGATAGCGCTCAAAGATCGCCGACTGGACCCGTTGGACACAGTGGATTTCGGCGTCGAAACCGGCGACATTCTCACAGGCGTCGTCGACGTCGAGTTCGGCGATAATCTGTCGGTCTGCGTCGGTGACGTCGGTATCCACCGCATTGGCCCACAGCATGGCGGCGACGCCCACTGCCGCAAGCGCTCCCAGTACCACAGCCGCCCATAGCAGTCGGCGGACCCGATTCGTTGGGCTGCTCTTGCTCATCGCTCCCCCCGGCGTTGTCATTTCCCATCGATAGACCTGTCGGCCACCACTACAACCTAAACGCCGCCGCCGGAGCCGACAGCGAAAACTCGACGGCTGTCACCCCTCTTTGACCGATCTATTTGATGGCTTCGTCTATGGTTCCACATTCAACGCTGGCAACCTGCAGTGGGTGTGACGTCACAACATTGTCACGTCGGCCGCAACACCTTTGCGGTGTTGAGTCTCCACCTGCAGTGACGACAATGAGTTCTTAAATGACGACAACGAGTTTTTACGGGGGGAATGATGACGCGACGACAATACAGCGCTCAATCGATCGGTGACGAACAGCAACGGGCCCCCAAAGTCGTCGAATTTACCGGCAAGCCGGGCACCGGCAAAACCACCATTACCTCCGTGCTCGCCGAAGACCCCGACGTGTTCGACGACCAGTCGCTCATCGACTGCATCGTCTCCGAATACGTTCCGCTGTCGTCGGTCCTCGACAGGCTTCCGGGCCGAATGTGGCTGAAACGACGTCTGTATGACTACCTGGTGTTTCGGCGCGAAAAGCAAGAGGTCTATCGCAATCGCCCGGGACTGGTCGACGAATTAAGCGACATCATCGACGACGCCGACCACGAATGCGACGATTTTGCCGGCGACCTGTATAGCTGGGCGCTCCAGACGATTGCCCGGTGTCGACAGGTCCGTCGACTGCCCATTCGCGGCGCCGCCTATCTGGCCGACGAGGGACCGGTCCACCGCGCCATTTCCCTATTTGGCGACCGGCCCCCGGCATCGGCAACATCGATGGCCGAAGACTACTTTCGACACCTTCGCCCCCCGGACTTGCTCGTCATCTGCCAGGCCTCCGACAAAACATGCAAACAGCGCCTTACAAGCCGCTCGAGCGGATTGCCCCGACGGCTTCGCGATGCAACATCGGAAACAGTCAATCGCTTCCTTTCGACCGCCGGCGCCCTGTGCGGCGAGGCCGCCCGTTATTTCGACCACCACGGAAGCGAAGTGGTGTGGCTCGACACCGACAACTCAACCATCGACGACGCTTCCAACGCCGTCGAACAGGCCATCGAAAAACTCGGCAAGCACAAACCGGCCCGGCGCCTGTGCGACGCCGGCCGGCGGTGAGCCCGTTAGTCGGCGGCCGGCTCAATCGAGCGTCGGCCCCATATCAAAGAGCCCGACGCCGTCGACGTGCTCTTCACCGGTCCACCCAAAGGGAACGTCGATATCGGAGCCGCCGTACGACATCCCCCACAGCCCGTCGGCCTCGAAGTAGTGCAGCAGCCACATCTCGTCCTCGTCGGGATGCTCAAACCCGAAGGGCGCGGCGGAATCGGCGGGGATTTTAACCGCCACACCACTGTCGGCGGGGTATTGGATGCTGAGAACGCCGGCGCCCATCCCCAGCCGATCGCCTTCGGCATCGAAGCGGTCGATGGCATTGCCGCCGATGTACACGTCGAGTTCGGATAGCCCGACCGGGTCCGGATCATCATCGCCGACAAAGGCGCCGACGACCGTACTCGCCGCCTGGTCGCCGCCAAACGACAGTGACGTATCATCGGTGTCGTCGACTGCGACACCGAGCCAGGTATTGCCCCCCTGGGAGTCGTCGACAATGCCCTGGCCGCCGGCGACCTCGATGCCCTGCATCAGGCCGCCGCGGGCATGCTCGCCGCTGATATCGGTGGCCGCCTGGTAATTGTCGGCAAAGACGAGGCGGCTCCACTGCTGGCTGTTGACGTCGGCATCGACGCCGTCGACCCAGGTGTGGGCGCGCACACCGATGCCCATCTTCTCGATGCGCAGATGATCGAGGCGCACACCGCGGGCCCGGATGTCGATGCCGATGCCGTCGTGTTCGGCATCGGCAGGGTGTTCTATCGCCAGGTTTCGGATCGTCGAGTAGGCGCCGTCTTCACCGATGCGAAGTGCGGTGATATCGGCCTCCGGCTCCAGCAATGAGCCCTGGCCCTCGAGCACCAGTGCCGTCGGTACTTCCAGGCCGATGCCGTCGCCATCGATGTCGTCGATCTTCAGGCGCGCATTGGGCGGAAGGCGGTAGCGCACGCCGAGCCCGGCGGCGTCGTCCAAATTGTCGAAATCGGCCTGAAGCGGCGTCGTCGCATCGCGTTCACCGGTAATATTGACGCAGTGGCCGCCCTGGGTACAGGCCTCGTCGTCGAGACAATCGACATCGGTCGTACACGTCGTCAATTCCACCTCATCTTCGTCGCCGTCGTCGCCATCGTTGACCTCCTCGCCGTCATTGCCATCGTTGCTGTCATTGGCCTCCTGGCCGTCATTGCTGTCCTCGCCGTCGTTTGTTTCTTCGTCGCCTTGTTGCTCGTCGTTATCGTCCGCTTCCGCTCCATTTTGGTCGGCATTGAGTTCTTCATCGTCCTGCTCTGGGGCGACCAGATCGTCGCCATTACAGGGGGAGAATGCCGCCGTCGAAAATACGACCAGGACACCCAATAAGGTGGCCGTTGTGCCGCGCAATACGCTGTTCATGATCTACTATCCCGTGCTGGAAAATAGTGGATGACCGCCGAGCCTCGATTCATCACCGTCAGTCCAACGTATCGCCCATATCGAATAGTGCCGGTCCGTCGGGATGGGTATCGGCGGTCCAGGAGAAGGGAACGGTTCCTGTATTGCCGTAGGAAAACGCCCAGTTTTTGTAGCCCGTATTGTCGAAGTAGCGCAGATACCACCAGTGGTCTTCGTCGGGGTGTCTAAAGCCGATCGGCGAGTCGTCGTGGCCCGGAATTTTGACTTCCACCCCATCGCTATAGGGGTCCTCAAAGCGGATGCGACCGGATTGCATGCCCACTCGGTCACCGGAGGTATCGATGCGGTCGATGGCATTGCCGCCGACGAAGACATCGACGTTGGACTCTCCCGTAATATCGGGGTCGCTCAACTCCAGGTAGGTGCCGACGACGGTGTGGCGTCCGGCATTGGACCCCAGTTCAAGCGAAAAGTCGTCGGTGCCCTCAAAGGAGTTTCCGACGTAGGTATTTCCGAGAAAGGAATTGTCGTCGATACCGGCGCCGCCGCGGACTTCAAAGCCCGTCATCAGGCCCCCGTTGGAGTCCTCTCCCGACAGCGCGGCGCCGGCGTGGTGATTGAGCCGGAGCACGATGCGCGACCACTGCTGTTTGTTGACGTTCGAAAATTCGCCGTCGGCATTCGTCGGGGCCCGAATCCCGGTGCCCATGCGCTCGATATACAGATTATCGAGACGGGTCCCGTGGGCCCGGACGTCGATTCCGATGCCGTCGTGAGGCGTGTCGAGACTCATATCCTGGGGTCGGACCTCGAGGTCGCGGACCATCGAAAATTCGGCGTCCTGATCGATGCGCAGTCCCGTCACGCCATTTTCGACATCCAGTACCGAACCACTGCCCTCGAAAATGACCTGGGTCGGCACATTGAGCCCAATGCCGTCGCCGTCGAGGTCGTTGATCTGCAAGATCGCATTGTCCGGAAGTCGGTACGGAACGCCCATGCCAACGGCCTCGTCGAGGTCATCGAGTTCGGCCTGCAATACCGATGTGGCATCTTCGCTTCCCGTAATATTGACGCAGTGCCCGCCCTGGGTGCAGGCCTCGTCACCACCGCAATCGGACTCGGTCTGACAGCTCGTCAGCGCGTCGTGGGCATGCTCGACATCGCCACTGTCGCCGTTGTCATGGTCATCGAAATCATCGGCCAACCCGCCGGCCTCACTTCCGCAACCGCCCAGAAAGACCACCGCCCACAGGACCAAGACCATTCCGATTGCGAAGCGGCATCGGCGCCATTCGAATACTGCGTTGGGGTTGTCATTGTTCATAATCCGTGTCTCGTCATTGAAGTACAGATGGCCCCTCCCACGACGATTCACGATCGGCCTTGCGGATTTTACCGTCAACAAAACATTCCGTTATAAGTGTTTGTTTTTGTTGCGTTTTTCGGATCCATAAACTTTTTTTGCCGAGACGCCCGATTGTGCTCGGCGACGCCACGGGAATTGCACTGCTCGCCACAAGGCGTACATTGAACTCCGAGCTTCGATGGCTCGACCAGACCGCCCCAATACACCTGACGTCCCCCATTATGGCTGGCGTCTGCGACGACTCCGCCCCGGAACCCGGACGATTGATGTTGCGAACTGCAACTCCAGCCATCTGCTTCGCCATCGCCCCCATCATGTTGTGGAGTCTGGTGGTGACCGCATGCCTTGGCTCTTCTCCGGAGGCGTCGACGGACTACCAGAATCCCCCGGAGACCATTCGCGCCGGCCACCTCCTCGACGATACCCGGGCCCCGCAGGGCGAGGCCGGAAACTTCGAGCCCCCGACCTTTGCCCAGCGCCGGGCCATCGATGACGTTTTCCCCGACTTTCTCGACGACCTGGAGACTGACAGCGTCGATCTCGAAACCTACCGCCCCCGATTTGAAGCGGCCGGGCTGCGACTCGACACCTACGACCACGGCGATCAACAGTGGTTGCTGCTCTACGAGGCCGGCGAACGATGGCGGGGCACCGGCGCCTACGTCTTTCGCCCCGGCACCGACGCCAGTGACTTCATCGTCCAGGCCCCTCACAGCTATTTCGATCGCCACACCGACGAGATCGGGCTTGCGGTCTTCGAAAATACCGATGCCCGGGCCTTCTTTTTTAATACCCTTCACCGCTACCATGCCTCGTCGACGTTTCGCGCCACCGACATCGCGCTGTCCGACCCGTCTCACAACAGCTCCAGCTTTTATCACAAGATTTCGACGGCCGTCGTCGAGCATCGCCCGCACACCACAATGCTCGAACTTCACGGCTTTACCGGTACCGACAGCGGCGCTCGGGACCACCGGTTTATCGCCAGCGAGGGCGTCGACGAGCCCGGTGAGTTGAGTCGCCAACTGACCGCCGCACTGCGCGCCGAATACGGCGACGACTCCACCGCACTGTACCCCGACGACACCCGTCAACTCGGCGGCACCGGCAACGTGTTGTCCCGCTGGGCGTCGCGCCACAGTCCGGGGCAGTTTATCCATCTCGAGATCGATGATCAGACCCGCGGCGAACTGCGCGATGAGCCGGATCCGTTGATCCGCGCCGTCTCCAATTTTCTGGATTTGTAACCCCTGGGCTCCACCCGGGGCGTTGATTGTACGTCGCTTCCTTCGGTCGCGACGTATCGGCAGCCGGGGCCAAGGCCGCCAGACTGCCGATGGTGGTTTCGAACGTCCATCGTGATTTCGACGTATCGCCCTAACTTCCATACCACCGATTGCGAGTCCGGCGGTCTTGACCCCGGCTCGCAATACGGGGAGCGCAGCGACCCGTACTTTCATCGCCCCCAGACCTGGATGGGGGTTGCGTCGTCGCTTCCTTCGGTCGCGACGTATCGGCAGCCGGGGCCAAGGCCGCCGGACTGCCGATCGTTGTCTCGACTGGGGTTTGCCGCGAACCCTCAGCCTTGCATTTCGTTACGTTTGAATCATACTGTTTAGTAGTGTTTTTATTGCTGCACATCTGCCGATGTCTTTCGAGGATTGTCATGGATTTATCAAAGTTCAACAGTTCGGCGCTAGTTAAGGCGCTGGCTATCGCGGCCGCCGTTTCGATGCTCTTTGGCTGCCGGTTCTTTGAGGATCCGGACATCGTCGAGACCGACTCCGGCGTTCAGGTCCAGCGCACCCAGCTCGGTCAGGGTCCTCCCGGTAGTTCCGGCCCGCCCGGGTCATCGAGTCACTTTGTCAGCGTCGACATGATCGCCACCGACGACGATGGCAACGCCGTTAGTTGTGACGACGCCGATATCGAGGCCGACATTGAGGTCTCCTACGACGGACCGGGCCAGGGTTTTGATCCGGTTGATGAGACGACGGTCCGCTCCGTTTGCGGCGAGCAACTTGAAGCCGACGTGGCGATTGTCGTCGACAATAGTGGATCCCTCGAGACCTTTGTCGACGAGGCCTCCGACGCCGCCCAGGAGTTGGCACACCAGGTCATCGACGACGGCGGTCGGGTCTCGCTGGTCCGCGTCAGCTCTCATGCCGAAGCGGTCACAGGGCTGATCGATGACAAAGATGAGGTCGATGATGCCCTGGATGGACTCTTCGTCAACGACGGGTGGACGGCCCTGTACGACGGCATTCGGATTGGCAACCAGACACTGGCCGAAGAATTGGCGTCACTCGATGATGAATACGACGATCTCGACGACTACTGCTCGTCGCAAAACCCGTTTTACGTCGTCGCCCTCACCGACGGTCAGGACAATAATTCGATGGAACAACAGATGGCGACGCCCGATGGCGACGGCATCGACACCTCTTTTGAAGACCTCTTCGACCTCACTATTGGCGGCGTCGACACCCCGGTCTACACCGTCGGTGTCGGTGTCGATATCGATCACGATCTGCTCGGCGAATTGGCCGACGAGACCGGCGGCAAGCACTTTCAGGCCTCGAGCGACGCCGCCATCTCACAGGCCCTGTCGTCGATCGCCGACTACCCGGCGGCGACGCACCGCGTGTGCGCCGAAACCAGCAATGGCCCCCAGCAAGGCGGCGGCCCCGGCCAGCAGGGATGCGGCGTCTCCTGGACGCAGGTCAACTACGGTGATGGACCGCAAAGCGATGTCTTCTCGGGCTCCGATACGCAGCAGACGCAGGCGCCCTGCCCCCACAGCCCGCCGGCCGGCCGCTCGGTGGGACTGCTCTTCAAGTTGTCTCACCCGTCCGTCGATACCGACGTCGCCGCCGACCTCGCCGAAAATGCAGTCCAGTGGGCCGGCGACGACAGCGACCCCAGCGTGTTGATTGTCCGCGACAACAGCCACAACGACCACTTCGCCGACGACCCCGTCTATATCGAGGACCTGCTCCACGATGCCGGCATCGACGCCACATTTATGGACGAGCCGGACAGCGGCGTCAGCCCCGGAACGCTCAACAACTACGACGTCGTCTGGTTTTCCAATCCCGACGAGCCGATGAACGACAAGTCGAGTCTGTTGTCGATGCTTAAATTTATCGGCGACGGCGGCGGTGTCATCCTCTCCGGCGACGATATGACGGCCTCGAAATACCACTCCTTTTCGATGGATAATTTGCTGCATGTCGACCACGAGTCCAACGGGACCTACACCTGTGGCGACTACATCTACGGCGACGAGGGCGAGGCATTTACCGTCGATATTCCAGACAGCGACCACCCGGTCCTGGACGGCATTGCCCCGCAGAGCTTTGACTACGGCTACAATATCGACCTGTCGACGCCCCTGGACCGCGGCGAAGAGGTGTTGGTCCACGCCAGCTACAGCGACGGCGAGGACTGTTCGGTCGACACCCCGGCGATCGTCGCCTTTTCCGGTCAGTGAACGTCGCCGACTGACGGCCATCAGTCTTCCAGTGTAAAGAACCGCGTCCAGATGCGGCCGCCGTCCTCCAGTGTCAGGCGGATGTCGTGGTCGCCGCTCTCCCAGTCACTGCCGATGGGAATGGCGACCCGAACCGGGCCGTAAATGCCACGGTCGTCGGGCCCCGGAAAGGTCGCCCTTTGCCGATGACTCTCCAGCTCGAATTGGCGCGTGGGAACCGTGATCTGCTCGATATCTCCGCTGGCCCGTCCGCCGGGCTGGCCTCCATCGACCACGGCGCGAAGCCGAGCGGTCGGCGACTCCAGATAGGCGACGACGTTGATGTAGCGCTGTTCGTCCGGATCGGAGGTGGCCTCCACGACCATCGACTCCGACTCCTCAAGTGAGTACACGCGGCGAACCCGCCACAGCCCGGCCGACTGTCCGGCTTCCGGGATGCAGTTGGTCCACCACTGTTCGGTGGCGCTCTCCTCGACGGACTCGCCCTCGTCGTCGACGATCCGGACCTCCATCGTCTGGGCCTCCGATCCGACGGGCACCGACCGCTGTCCGACCGCCGACAACAGCCGCTGACGCCGAACGACCTCGCCGTCACTCCATACCTCCAGCGTATTGCCGGCTGCCTGTGAATCGAGGCGGTATTCGACGTCCACTGCCGAACCCGCCGGCGCCTGACACTCCAGGGATTGGCCGCGCCGCAATTCGGCGCGCCACGATCCATCCCACTGCTCACGCGCCCGGCGGCGCGTCGAGGCATCGACATCGCTGAGCTCTTCGAGCATTCGCTGGCCCAGTCGCGCCCGTCGAGGGCGCACCACCGTGGCATCCAACCGTTCCCGGCGCTCACTGGCAATTTCAGCAGAACTCCTATCCTCTCCATCCCAGACATCTGTGGCAATCCGACGCGAATCGTCGTCCAATTGTCGAAATAACTGTTGGCCGCGCGGCGTCGACCACTGTGGTATCCAGCGCACCTGGGCCTCGATTTTGTGGCGACGTCCCTCGTCGATCAGTTGCTCGGTATGCGTGGGCCCAATCGCCAGCCACGACCGCTCATCGACCGGCGCATAGCGCCACCGAAAGCCCGGTGGAAATCGATCGTAGGGCTCGATCCAGTCCCCGCTTTCGCTGTGTTCCAGTAGCAGCACCGCCGCCGACACCCAGGCCTGCTCTCCTTCGTCGACCCACAACTCCAGCGACTCCGCGCCCGGCGGAATCCAAAATCGATGGGTCTGTACATCGCTGACTGCATCACCGCCGGCGGCCTCCGAGGAGCCGTCGCCCCCCAGGTCCCGATCGCCGTCGGCCCACACGGGAAGAAGCACCGACTCAAAGGGCGATGGGTCGCCGTCAAGGGGCAGACTCCCCGCCATGTCCGTGCCGCGAAACCGATAGTGCAGCCGGCGGGGTTCGTCGCCCTCCGACGCCGGCCGGTGACGCACCGAAAGCCGCAGCGCGTCGCCGCTGTACACATCGCTTCGCCGCAGTTGATAGCGGATCGGCTCCCGGGCCTCCGAACGGACCTGCCAGGCATCGAAGCGGCGCCGGTCGGTGCCGACCTGGTAGCGATTGTCGCCGCGCCGAACGATGGGCGCGTCGCCGGCGACGGCCTCCGGTCGGTCGACGCGACTGAGGATCGACACGTCGCCTCCATCATCGACAGTCCGGACGCGCAGTGATGCCGCCATGCCCTCGTCGACATCGACGACCATCCGCCGGTCGCTGTCGTGGTCCCGGTCGCCATCGGGGCGATCGACGGGCTCCAATAGGCGATGCTGTTGGTCGACGTCGACGGACCACGATTCGTCGTCGGACTCCTCTTCGGTCACCGCTTTGTCGATCCCGATTTCGCGCGGGATGTCGCCCATTATCGAGACCTCAAAGCGCGCCGGTCCCTCCAGTGAATAGGCCAGCGCGCGGCCCGGTTGAAGTTCTTCGCCGGGCCCCACGGTATCCCGGTCATCGCGACGGAACTCCGTGTTGTACAGACTTCGATGTTGCACATCCTCGGTGGTCGTCTGGCGCCTCCATCCGTGCTGGAGCATGGCGTCCAATTCACCGGCCGTCGGCCCCGTCCACTCCACGAGGCGAGCGCGCTCGCCGAAGGTCTCCGCGCGGCGCTCGGAGAGCGTATGGGTCTGCCATCCCCGGGTCGTCTCCGGGCGCTCGAATTCACTGAAGGCCACGATATTGACCTCCGCCCCGGCGGCCACCAATCCCGTGGTATCGCCTTCGGTCTCCAGCGGCTTCGGCTGCTCGTCGGTGGGAATCATCTCCACTCGCACCGTCCGACCCGCCGCCTGCAAATCCCCCAGATCGACATCGACCAGCCGCAGATCGGCGGGCTCTCCCGACGTCGCCGCCCCCAGCGGATAATAACTGCCTCGCTGTTGCCACCCTCCATCATCGCCGATCATTCGCGAGGTCCGCGTCACCTTCCAGATATCGCGAGTCTCCACCGTCTGCCCGTCGTCGAGTACGCGGAGCCGCAATCCGTAGATAAAGCGCTCCTCCGGATCGTAATCTGCGGGCTCGATGGTCTCCGGCAGGTGCAAAAAACTCAAAATCCGAAGCCGCCCCGTCCCCTCCATGGGCCGAAATGTCGGTCCCTCCCCGGGCGCCGCCACATACGCCAGATAGCGCTGGTCGAATTCCTCGGGCTCGAGCATCGCCTCTTCGCTGGTATAAATCGAGTGGTACAATGCGCCGACCAATGCGGCGAGTACCACGGCGGCGACGACCAGGCGGGCCAATAAGCGACCGATCATCGTCGACCTCCGGCGTCGACGTCCAACACAAAGGCCGGCGACGTCATCAGCGACGTCTCGGCAATCCGGCGATCGGAGCTCAGTTTGAGTGTCGCATCGGACGCCGTCTGCTGGAGCCGCACACCGGCCACGCGCCGTCGCTTATCGCCATCGTCGGCGGCCACCAGCCACACCTGATCGCGGGCATCGTCGATGACGACGACCGGCTCTACTCCGTCGGCGCCCAGCTCATCGATGATCACCGCCAGATCGACGGGGTTTTCCGTTCTCGCAAAATTGCGAGCTCCGTCGATATATCCCTCCATTCGCTCCACCAGATTGCCGTCGAATGCGGTCTCATTGTCGTCGGCGATCCGCTCTGCGACCTGGAGCACCGGTCCCGATTTGCTGCGCCAATCGTACCGCTGCACCAGCCGTCGCATCGACTCCGCATCGGGCCTCGACAGCAGGGCATTTCGAAATGGGGCGCTGAGCCACATGCGGACGAATCCATCGTCGGCAATCTGGCGAAAATAAGCCGCGGTGCGGTCTTCGATGCCCCGCAGTGCGGCGTACTCCAGTTGCCCGTCGTCAAAATCGGTGGACATGCCTCTCGCCGAAAAAAACGCTTCGACGGCCTCCACATCGGCGCCGCGCCGCGCTCCCCACAGCGCCGTATCCTGACTGAAGACGGCGTCGTAGCCCATCGCGCGTTCCGATGAGACGCCACGCATCTGCACGGCCAGCGGCCGCTCTCTTTGCATCCCCTCCACGATCGCGCGCCGGGCGGCCCCCGGAAATGAGGGTTCCACAAGTGGTTCTGCCAGGAGCAATTCGCCATCGTCCCGGCTCCGAAAGGAGCTTCCAATAAGCAACGCCCGGGCATCCAGATCGCGGGCGCTCACCGCCGCCATCCGCCACGTTCCGGTTTCCTCGAGCGGACGCGGCACCTCGATGACAAGCGGCGACGACCCCTGGCAGCGCATCACCAACAACCCCAGGCCCCGAAGGGGTTGTTCAGACTCGGCAATGATCTGCCAACAGGCCCGCGGATACTCGGTATGCACCGTTGTGAGCTCCAACTGCCAGGACTCGGCAATTCGCTCCACCATCGCCATCTGGCGCCGCTGCGAAAATCGCGGCCGCGGGTGTCCGGCCAGATGCCCAAGTCGCGTCACCAGACCTTCTGAGAGCGCTTCCAACTCCGCCGCTTCCAGCGGGTCCTCCAATTCGCGAAGATGGGTCGCGATGCGCCGGTCGCCGCCGACCAGGTAGTCCTCCAGGGCCGCCTGTAGCGTCGGCGCTTGTTCGGCCTCCTCTGCCCACTGACCGCCCCACGTCCCGGTCGCATTCTCGGTGGCCAGACGGGCCGTGGCGTCGTCGCCAAGTTGCAGTGTCACGTAGTTTTGACGCGCGATCTCGCGCTGATAATCGATCTGTCGACGCGGCCTCCAGTGAATGGCCGGCTCCGCCAGATACCGGGTCACGGCGGCGACATCGAAGGCCTGGCTGACCCGTCTGCCCATCCACAGCGCGCTGTCAGCCGAGGCGTCAAATTGCACCTGCAGCACCTCGCGGTCCCGATAGGGCCGAAAAAATCGATGCATCGGCGCGTTGACATCCTGTCTGGACATCACCTCTCGACCGGTGGGCGCCCGACTCCGGGCGCCGAATAACAGTGCCGACGCCTCCAGGTCGCGAGCCACGGTCCACACCGCCGCCATCTGTCCCGGCTCCTCGACTCCGTCCGGTACGGTGACCACCGGACCGTCGGCGTCGGGCCGAATGACGTACAGCCCCAGCCCGCGGTGGTCTGGGTAGCGCGCCAGTGGCTCGCCGATCATGATCGCCGTCTGACCGCCGTCATCGACGGTCCACATATTGAGCCCCAGTCCATCCAGGGCATCGCCGACGGCTCCCGACAATGCCCCCCCTTCGGCGACGACGGACTCGATGGTCTCCGAGATGCCCTCTAGCCGGTCGACCTCCCTGGGCTGCAGCGTGCCCTGCGTCGGGCGCGTTCCCACCAGCGCCGAACGCCTCAGTAATTCGACGTCGATCGCCTGGCGCTCACCATCGACGACGTGCTCCTCGACGTCCGCCACCCCTTCGTCGATGGTTCGCGGCGGGGTCATGACATCGGCGATAAATCCACCGACCACAAATCCGACAATACTGATCAATAGCGTCGGCACCACCACCAGCATCACACTCGATTGCTCCACGATTTTGAGGGCAATGAGACTGGATAACAGGTAGCCAAAGCCAAAGAAATCGGCCAGTCGTATCTCCGAAAAGGTACTTATGACGAGCCACGACGAGCCGAATTTGAGCAGATATCCGACGGCAAAGACCAGCACGATTTTTCGCGGCCCCTCCAGATTCATCTGCCGCATCGGGCCGGCCCGAAGCACAAGCGCCACCACACCGGCCAACACCACGCCCTCGCCGATGGTCAATAGCGCCTTGTCGACGTCGTACCAGGCAATGGCGATCAATGCCGGGACCAAAATGCCACCGAAGTCCCAGCCGACCTTCAGATTGACCCGCGCTGCAATGGCCGCCGTCGTCAGCAATACGATGTAGGCTTTCGGCGAGGCAAAGAGGTCGATGGCAATATCTTCGTAGTGGACCTGAAACTCCGCAACCCGAAGATTGGTCCAGGCCAACACACCCCACTGAAAGATGGCGTAGATTATAAGCGTCGGCGCCAGGACCTGCCAGGCCCCCCGCTGAAAGCCCAGCTTCCAGAACATATTGGCCGCCAGCGGCACAATGACCAGCCCGATGGAGTTGAGCGGACCGGGCAGATAGGGCGATATTTCAAACCACTGCGTCACCGCCGTCCACGACGCCGGCCACAGCCACAGCTCCCCCACAATGCGCACCACGATACTGACCACAAGAAAGGCAAAAAAGCGGTCGCGGCCAAAGACCATCGACCACGCCTTGAGCGCCCCCAGTACCTCCGACAACACCCAGACGATTCCGTAGGTACAAAGCGCCTCCACAATCGCCACCGCGGCACTGGTCGGCGAGATGATCATCACACTGGCCAGATAGCCCGGCACCACCAGTCCCACGAAGCTGTAGCCCAGCGTTTCGGTCAACACCCAGCGCAACACGACGCCGGCAAATACGATCGTCAAAATCGAGCTATCGAAGCCGCCGCCCGGAAAGATTTCGAGGGGAAGAAAATCCACGCCTACTCCTGGGCTCCCGGCAGCGTGATCTCGTAGTGCAGCCCGCCGTCGCGGCTCTCGGCAGTGAGCGTTCCACCGCTTCCCTCGACGAATAATCGCGCCTTGTAGAGTCGACTTGCGGACTCCATCGACGTCGCCTGACCCATCGAGCCCGGCGCCGCCAACCCGTCGGCTTGCGCCGATTCCTCGTTAAGCAGCCGCTGGAGCAGGGAGTTGGGAATCATCACATCCGGCACGTGCACATCGATCCTGGTGCCGCCGTCGACTTCGCGGACCGACACCTTCAGCTCCAATTCGTGGGGCACCATCCCGGCGCTATCTTCGATCATCAACCGCAATGCCTTTTGAATCGACTCCGGATGGCCCTGGGCAATAACCGGCTCGTCGGGGGCGTCGAGGTCGACGGGAAGCC
>LFFM01001072.1_pt1 | contig 19464 bp, 19 predicted proteins | sample 643131 | NCBI WGS metagenome assembly LFFM01 (sample SAMN03777445, study PRJNA286221) | soda lake metagenome | biome: soda lake; feature: Kulunda steppe; material: water; isolation source: sample Tc-Br brine of Tanatar trona crystallizer | place: Russia: Kulunda steppe | collected 2011-07
GGCGGGCCGCCGCGGAACCGCACCGCATCGCGGCGGCCCGCCGACTCCCTCGCGCGGTCGCTCGCGGGCCTCCGGCCCACTCGCGGCGCGCGCCGACCGCATGAACGAACATCTTTGGCGTGTCGCTTCCGGTTTATAAGGGTCCCATCCGACCGTTCACGCGCGTTTATAGGGAGTTCGTGGAACGTCGACTGCGCGACTCGCTCCCGAGATCGTGCAGGGTGGGCCGCACTCCGACCGAGTGGAGGCAGACGCGGTCGAGGCACGGCTCGCCGCCATGTCCGATCCGTCAGCCGGTGTCGCTTGCGTCGCCTTCCGTCTTCGAGTCGGCGTTCCCGTTCGTCCCGTCGACGTCGACGACGGTTTTGCCGGTCGCCTCGGGGACGACGCGGCGCTCGGCGTCAACCCACTCGCGGTCGAGTTCGGACCCCTGAAATACCCGATCGAGGAACACGGCAAGTCCGGCGACCTCCGAGTGCGGCTGGTTCGTTACACCGACGTTGAACTCGGCGCGTTCGTACAGCTCCCACGGAACCTTCTCGCCGCCGACGACGACGAGGAGGTCGCGGACGGCAGAATCGGTCGCGTCGAACTCGTCGTCGGTCGCGAGACCGACCGCCTCGCGGATCCCCGCCTCGACGTCCTGAATCGGCTCGCCGTACATCGTGAGGTGGACGACGACGCCGTCGAAGTCCCGAACGATCGCCCGCTGGTCGCCCCGGAGTTCGACGTCGAACGGTCCGCCGAAGCGATCCGTGATGTCCCGCACCGTTTCGGCGGACTGCCCCGCGTTGTCGGGGAGGATCACCCGGTCCGCGCCGAGCGCCCGGGCGGTGAGCCCGACGTGGGTCGTCATTCGGTCGTCGCGCCCCGGCCGGTGACCGTACCGGAGGACGACGACCCGGTGTTCGTCGTTCATGTTCGTCGTGTCTCGGCCGGGCGTGTGGTCCTTTCGATGTGCGGGTCGACGTCGATGTGCGGGTCAGTTCCGATGCGCGAGTCGATGCCGCATCCTACCGCAACACGACGACGTACGTCAGCCCGAAGAGGATCAACGCGAGCGTCGCGACGTTCGTCAGCGTGTACTCGAACAATCCCAACAGGTCCGCACCCCACACGACGGTCCACGCGAACCACGCCGACAACGCCGCGTTCAAAAGGAGAACTAACCGCGGATCGCCCCGTGAGTCCTCGATCCCCTCCCGAACTCCCTTCTCGTCGCTCATTGGTGATTCCCTCGGTGAACCCGCGCGCGACGGTTCGTCATGGTCCGATGCGCGTGGCTCCGCCACTTAGCTCTTGTCCGTGCGGCGTGTACACGAGAATCACGAGGCGAAACGAGGACCTCGAGCCTCATACGACACCCATGAAACGACCGCCATACCCGCGAAACCGCCGAGGGGAACCGATCGATCCGGTGCCGTTCCTCGTCACCGGCGGGATCGCGTTCATGCTCGCGTTCTCGGTCGGGCCGATATACGGGCTCTCATACGGCCTCTCGATCGCGTGGGCGCTCGCCGGATCGGCGACCGCATTCGTCGGGATGCTCGCCGTGGCGTACGTCCAACTCGTTCGATCGGCGCCGCCGATCGACGCCGGACCCCTCCCGCCCGGTCCGCGGTTCGAGCGTCTGCTGTACGCCGCGCTGGGGTTCGGTGCTGTGTTGATCGCGCTCACGGTTCCGCTGATCGTGTGACCGGATCCACCGTCTCGCCCGCGATCTCGGTTCGTTCGATCTGCCCGTCCTCGGTCAGTTCGACCCGCCCGTCCCCGGCGGCGTTCAAACGAACTTTCGAACGGTCATCTCGAGCGTGTCGAGATCGAGGATCGGGGCGTAGCCGGCGTCCGGGTCGATATTGACGGATTTCTGGAAGTCCGTCTGTGACTGCCAGCAACCGGAGTTGACCGCGAGCACGTTGTGGTACTTCCCCCAGCCGACCTTGTGAACGTGACCCGTGTGGAACACGTCCGGGACGTCCTCGATGACGAGATAGTCTCGCTCCTCCGGCGCGACTCGCGTATGACCCCCGAACTGCGGGGCAACGTGCCGTTTTTTGAGAAGCTGGTACATCGCCCTGTGGGGTTCGTCGTAGCTCGCCTTCTCCTCCGGCAGCTCCGCGATCACCTCGTCGAGGGAGACGCCGTGGTACATCAACACGTCGACCCCCTCGACGGAAACGGTCGCGGGGTTCGAGACGATACGCGCGTCGTGGACGTCCATGATCTCCCGGAGTCGGTCGTTGAACCCGGGCTGCGGCTCCGCGAGCCGAACCGCGTCATGGTTCCCCGGTATCATCACGATCTCGGTGTCCGCCGGCACTTCCTTGAGGTGTTCCGCGAACGCCTCGTACTGGTCGTAGATGTCGACGATGTCGAGCTCCTCGTCCTGGTCCGGGTAGACGCCGACGCCCTCGACCATGTCGCCGGCGATGAGAAGGTACTCGACCGGATCCGCGTCCGGCGTGTGGAGCCAGTCGGTAAAGCGGTGCCACGCATCGGCCATGAACTCCTCGCTGCCGACATGAACGTCGGAGATGAGAGCAGCCTGAACGTGCCGGTCCGCCGATCCGGGACGGTGGGTTCGCGGGACGTCCGGGAAGTGAAGCGAGTCGGCAAAGAGAATCCCTGAGTCGTCGGCGAGCGTCCCCTCGACGGCGACACATTCGTCCATCAGGATCTCGTCGACGACGTCGGCGAGTCCCTTGTCCTTCATCACCAGCGCCGGAAAGGTGCCGGTGGTGTCCTCGAGTTCGACGAGCCAGTGTCCCGATTTCGTCGACCGAACATCGTTGACGAGTCCGATCATCGCCGCGTCGCTCCCGCCAGGCATCGATTCGATCGCCTCCGCCGGTCGGTGGTTGACGCGACCGCGGAGCAGCGTCGAAAGTCGCTCGTAGCGGTCCCGGAAGGTGCGAACGAAATCGGCGTACTCGCCGGTTCCGGTGCTTCTACCGGTCATGTCGTTCCCGATCGACAGATCCCTGCGTGCCGAATCCGGATCGTGTGTAGCCGCCGCGTTCGAAATGGACGAGTTCGACCCCTCCGTTTCCACTGGAGATCGATCGGATGTGCCCGCCGAAGACGTATCACTGCCGGCCATCGACGAACGTTCGTTTCGATCGGTACGTTCAGGGGACGCAGTTGAACCGTCGGTGGGTGTCGTTTCGGTCCCGTCGGTCGCCCCCGGTCGATCCGGGGTCTCGGACCCGGTGGCCGTCTCCGCGCGGGTAGCCGTCTCCGCGTCGATGGCCGTCTCGGACTCGGATCGATCGGATGATGAAGTCCCGGGTCGACCCTGCTCGAGGGCGGCACGGACGTGATCCGCAGTTACCCGGAGCGCGTCCGGCGGGGTGTGGTCGACGGTAGCCTCCAGCGCGAGTGCAGGGTCGGATGCGCCGGCGAGGAGGGTTACCGCCTCCCGCTCGGCGTTGTATCCACGCTCGGCGAGCTCGGTGACGATCCGTGCGTTCGACTCCAGCGGCACGATACGAGGAAGGTCAGTCGTCGGGAAAACGGTTCCGGGACCGGCGAACGACATCGTGGCAACGACGTACCCGGAGACTTATCAGTAGAACCCGCCTACCCGGGGACGATGGACCCCGAAGACCGGCCGCAGTCGGCTGGCGACGATGCGGTCGACGCGGCGGACGGGTCACGTGAGCCGCCGACGGATCCCGGGAACGAATCGGATACGGACGCCGAGGAGGCGGTCGATACGGACGCCGAGGAGACGAAAGCGGCGTCAACCGAAGCCCTCGGGGCCGGGACGGTGGTCGGCGAGCGATACGAGCGCGGGCCGCTGGAGCGACTTCGACACGATACCGAGGGGCCGTTGATGTGGATCCGTGAGCTGTTGGCGAGTGCCATGGTCGTGCTGCTTCTCGGCCTGCTGCTGTTCGGCGTCAGCGGGGTGTGGCCGCCGATGGTCGCTGTCGAGTCCGGAAGCATGGAGCCGAACATGGAGGTGGGTGACCTCGTGTTCGTCAGCGAGCCCGGCCGATTCGCCCCGGACGCCGCCAACAACGACATCGGGGTCGTCACACACGAAACCGGCCAGGAGATCGGGTATCGAACGTTCGGTACCTACGGGTCGGTCGTGATATATCAACCTCCAGGGAGGACTGCGTCCCCGATCATTCATCGTGCGATGCTCCACGTCGAGGAGGGTGAAAACTGGTACGACAGGGCCGACGACCGGTTCCACGGAGCCGAAAACTGCGAGCAACTCCGGAACTGCCCCGCACCGCACGACGGATACATCACGCACGGTGACAACAACCCTCGATACGACCAGGCAAGCGGACTTGCCGAACCGGTCAGAGCCGAGTGGGTGACCGGAGTGGCTCGGCTCCGAGTTCCGTATCTCGGATACGTCCGGCTGCTCGCGACCGGACAGGCCGAACTCGGGGATCTGTTCGTCTCGCAGACGTTGACTGACCCCGGCGTCAACGAGCGCCGGGTGGATCCCGATGAGCTGGCCGGGCTCGGGCCGACGGTCGCCGCGGCGGACGCCAGCGAAACCGAGCCCGGCGGAGGAACCGGCTCGGAGCGGGATCCGATGAACGGCACTCACACCGAACCCGACGACGCGACGAGAGTCGAGCTCTGAGTCCCGACCGTGTCGGCGGTGGCCGCGTTACGCGAGCGAAACGGTCGTCGGTTCGAGAAGTCGGAGCGGTGAAGTGGGTGGATGGTTGTCGAATCGGTGAACTAGCCGATCAGTTGTCGAACCGCGCCTGAACGAACGGTTGTGCGTTCTCGATGTCGCCGAGCCGGGAGTCCGACAGGAGCACCGCTTCGGTCTCCTCGACCGGAACCGAGAGTCCCATCTCCTTGGTACGCCCGTATCGACCTTTCGAGACGACGACGGCGTTGACGATCCCCAGCATGTCGAGCTCGCTGATGAGGTCGGTGACCCGACGCTGGGTGAGTACGTCGGCGTCGATCTCCTCACAGAGCCGCTTGTAGATGTTGAACACCTCGCCGGTGTTGATGTTGTGAACGCCGTTTTTTTCGAGCAGGATCACCGCAAAGAGGACGATCTTGCTCTGGGTGGGAAGGGTTCGGACGACCTCGACGACGCGGTCGAGTTCGATCTTGTCCTGTGCCTGGCGGACGTGCTTCTCGCCGACGATCTCGGCCTGTGAGCGTTCGGCGAGTTCCCCCGCAGTTCGGAGGAGATCGAGAGCACGCCTAGCGTCGCCGTGCTCCTGTGCGGCGAAGGCGGCGCAAAGCGGGATCACGTCGTCCGTAAGCGCGTCGGCTTTGAACGCGATGTCCGCGCGGTGCTGGAGGATGTCTCGAAGCTGGTTGGCGTCGTACGGAGGGAAGACGATCTCTTCCTCGCCGAGACTCGATTTGACGCGAGGGTCGAGAAAGTCGGTGAACTTCAGGTCGTTGGAGATCCCCATGATGGAGATCCGGGAGTTGTCGAGCTCGGAGTTCATTCGAGACAGGTTATACAGCGTGTCGTCGCCGCTTTTCTCGACGAGTTTATCGATCTCGTCAAGCATGATGACGACCACGCGTTCGCGATAGTCGACCGCGTCGAAGAACGTCGAGTACACCCGGTCTGTCGGCCATCCGGTCATCGGGACCTCCTCCATCTCGTCCGCATCGGCTTCGAGGGTCGCGATACGGTCGTCGAGATCGTCGAGGTCGGCGAACGCGGACCGGTCGAGTGCGGCGGGATCGTCCGACGCCGTCGATCGGAGGTCGCGGTACCGCTCGAGATCGGACGCGATCCGATCCTGATTCGTCTCGATGAACTTGTTCGCAAGCTGTGCAAGCACCCGATACTGGGTGTCAGTTACCTCGCAGTTGATGTACTCCACCTCACAGGGCACGTCGTACTTCTGTGAGGTCGATTCGAGCTCCTGAGAGACGAACTTCGCCGACGCGGTCTTGCCCGTACCGGTCTTGCCGTAAATGAGGATGTTCGACGGGGTTTCGCCGCGAAGCGCGGAGACCAGGATCGTCGCCATCTGGTTTATTTGATCGTTTCGGTGTGGGAGTTCGTGAGGCGTGTATGACGGGCGCAGGACTTCCTTGTTCTCGAAGATCGGCTCGCCGGAGAGCAGGTCGTCGAAGAGTCCTTTGCTGTCGTCCGTCTCGTCGTCGAACACCATACCGTCGAGGTCGACGTCGGTCGTCGACCGATCTCGACCGTAGTTCTCCGGGTCCACGTCGACATCGGTGTCGTCAGCACTGGTTGCGTCGGTACTTGTAAATTCGGTTGGTTCGGTATCGGTCAGTCCATCAGCGTCGGCCGGAGTCGGTTCGTCGGTTCTCGTTGACGAAGCGTTCCCCCCGACAGATGAGTCGTCGCCTGTATTTGCTGTATCTTCGTCCATTGAGTACCCCCCTATTTCGAGTGGAAAGCACGCCCAGACGAGGATTCAGTAGCACGTTCGTGCTATACAGTCCTGAGAGACGGGGTTCGGCGATAACCCGTGGCGAGGGCGTGTCCAATTGATCCAGTCGAACCAGATGTAGAGACGGTACAAAAGTGTTGCTCTCCGGAGTCGAAACGAAGGTCAGTGTTGAGCGAGCCGGGAGCGTTCCGGGCACGAAGGTCGACCTCGCAGGACGAAGAGACGACGCTGGGATGACGATCCGATGGGCGGCAGACATGCGCACACGGGATAGACGGCCTCCGATGAAGTAGGTTGACACCCTCCCCGTGCTGAAGCGCGAGGCTTTCTCCTCGATTCTCCGGTAAAAGCCCGTGGGTGGAGGATCGGAACGCATGGTCATCGTTGACGATCGGTAGCTGTCGACGTTCGGGTCTAGGCCTCGGCGCGAGGGTGTTTCGATCCGTTTCCCTTTCCATTCAGTTCACCCGCTATCCAACTGCTATTTCACCCGCTATCCAACTGTCCATACACTGTCCAACCGCTTATCCGTTGTTCAACTCCAACCGCTTATCCGTTGTTCAACCGCTCATCTATTCGTCTACCCACCCACCCCTTCGTTTCGTGTGGAACTGTGCGGAGGTGGGGGCGGGGGAGGAGATTATTCATACCGGTGGTTTTATTACATACACTCTTGAACAGTACCCTCGGTACTCTTTCAAGACTGTAGTAGTGTTAATTACAGTTGTTATAGTTGTAGTTCGAAGTCGGTAGACCGCCGATCCAACACCGACTACCAACCTCTGTACGTCTCCACTCGAAACGAAGGGGTGGGGGGTAGGAAGGAGATGAGATGAGATAAACAAGGGAGTGTCGAAGACCACAACAAAGAGGACGCAGAAAAGAAGGCGTGGCAAAGAGAACGCGGCGGGTTCCCATCTCGTCTCGTGCCCGATTCCTTACCGTGCGGCCTTTCCTGTGTAGCTCTCCACTGTGCAGCCCCTCCGAGTTTGCGGCACGCACATTCGGGTTTGTGATGACCATATCACACCCTCGAAATTTCCATAACCACCCGATAGCGGGTGTCTGACGCAGTTGTTAAGTGAGAGCGGCGTGGAACGGCTCATACGACCGATCGTTCCCCGCATACGCGCAGGGAGACACCAACATCAGCTGGAGGTCAGGATGGGACTGCTCACAAATCTCAAAGACAGCATTTCACGGGTCACGGACGGGCTGTTCTCGGCCGACGAGCCCAAGCGGATCGGGATCTACGGGCCGCCGAACGCCGGGAAGACGACCCTCGCGAACCGCATCGCACGCGACTGGACCGGTGACGCCGTCGGCCCGGAGAGCCACATTCCACACGAAACTCGACGTGCCCGCCGGAAGGAGAACGTCGAGATCGAGCGGAACGGCCGGACGGTCACGATCGACATCGTCGACACGCCGGGCGTTACCACGAAGGTCGATTATAAGGAGTTCCTCGACCACGACATGGAGAAGGACGACGCGGTCCGTCGTTCCCGGGAAGCGACCGAGGGCGTCGCCGAGGCGATGCACTGGCTTCGCGAGGACGTCGACGGGGTAATCTACGTACTCGACTCGACGACGGACCCGTTCACGCAGGTGAATACGATGCTCATCGGCATCATCGAGTCACAGGACCTTCCCGTGCTCATCCTTGCGAACAAGACCGATCTTCCCGAATCGAACGTCCAACAGATCGCGAACGCCTTCCCACAACACGAAACGATCCCGCTGTCGGCGCTGGAGGGATCGAACATGGACGAAGTGTACGGCAAGATCGCGGAGTACTTCGGATGATGCCGGACGCGAAACCCGACGTCGACGGTGAGGACGACGACGGCGTCCGCATCGACATGATAAGCGGCGCGCGGATGGCCGGACTCACGAGTATGGAGAAGATCCGGCTCATCCTGGACGGCGTTCGCGACGGCAACATCGTGATCCTCGAGGAAGGGCTCTCTCCGGACGAGGAATCGAAGCTGATCGAGGTGACGATGACCGAGATCAGTCCGGACGATTTCACCGGCATCGAGATCGAGACGTATCCGAAATCCGATGCGTCCGATCAGAGCTTTCTCGACAAGCTGATGGGGCGTGAATCGACGAAAAAACTGACCGTCATCGGTCCCGCAAACAGGATCGAGACGCTGCACAAAGACGAGAACCTCATCAGCACCCTCGTCTCCCGACAATAGCATGCCCCACCAGTGTACCGGCTGTGGGCGGGTGTTCGACGACGGGTCCAAGGAAATGCTATCCGGATGCCCCGACTGTGGCGGCAACAAGTTCCAGTTCAAGCCCGGCGGAACGACGTCCGATGACACTCCCGATCGGGAGACGACGGGTCAGACGGCAACCGATCGGGAGACGACCGATCGAGGAACCACTGCGTCCGGTTCGGGAACGACCGATCAGGGAGATACGGACCGTACGCTTACAGACCGCACGCCTACGGACGAGGAAGTCAGCCCCTCCACGACCCCGAACGACGTTGCTCGGTCCGGATCCGGCTCTCCACCGGAAACGACGGCATCGACGGACGGAACGACCGATCCCGACCGTGGGCCGGCCGATTCGGACTCCGAACGACTCAGCGACGTGGAGGGCGAGGACGCCGCGCAGGCGGACGCCAGATCCGACGTCGTGAGTCCCGACGAGCTCGACCGTGCCAGTCGCGACGTGGCCGAATCCGATCGAGCCGACTCCGCTGAGGGCGACGACCGTCGGCCCGAGATCGAGGAGCTGCGGGACGAACTCAACGACCAGTTCGAGAGCATTCGGATCGTGAGTCCGGGACAGTACGAGCTCAATCTGATGGAACTGTACGACAGACAGGAGTACATCATCTCCCTCCAGGAGGACGGCCGGTACGTCATCGAAATGCCCGACGCGTGGGGCGTTACCGACGAATAACGCCTGCCGTCCTTGCTTTCTCCGGATCGGAACGCGAGTCCCGAATCTCTCACCATCCGACGCAGGATATCGTTCGTTACGTTCGTTCGTCAAGTTTACAAGGCAGAAATTTAGAATAAACTAAATATGTCTCGAAAGAATCTACTAAATAACTAAGCGTGGTTAGTGTAGTAGCAGTTACCTTTTCGAAAGAGGACACAGTTATGCGGCTCCCTCTGTTACGGGGGCGCATGTTTACCGATCACGGGGTTACGCCCGGTCGACGACTTGCCAGGGACCGCTCCCCGAACGGACCGCAAGCGGGTACATCGAGCTTGACGATCGTCTCGCTATCGGGAGGTATCGTATGCGCGTGATCGCGAAGTTCGGCGGAACGAGTCTCGGAAGCGGCGACCGGATCAACCGGGCGGCTGACTCGGTCGCGAACGCAGTCGAGGCCGGCCACGAGATCGCGGTCGTCGCGAGCGCGATGGGATCGACGACGGACGAACTCCTTGATGACATCACCTTCGAGACCAACGAGTCGGACCGTGCCGAGATCGTCTCGATGGGAGAACGGACGAGCGTCCGCATGCTGAAGGCGGCGCTGTCCGCACGCGGGATCGAAGCCGTGTTTCTTGAGCCTGGCCATCCCGACTGGCCGGTGATCACGAACGAACTCGGCGAGGTCGACGTTGAGGAGACCCGCCGTCGGACGGAGGCGGTCGCGGCCGACCTCGACAACGTCGTCCCGATAATCACGGGTTTCCTCGCCGAGGATCACGACGGGAACGTCACCACGCTCGGACGCGGTGGATCGGACACGACCGCGATCATGCTCGGCAACTACATGAACGCCGATGAGGTCGTCATCGTCACCGACGTTGAGGGCGTAATGACCGGCGATCCACGCGTCGTTGAGGGGGCGCGCAACGTCGGTCGGATCACGGTCGACGAACTTCGAAACCTCTCTTTCCGCGGCGCGGAAGTCATCGCCCCGTCAGCGCTCTCGTATAAAAATGAGCCGCTCGACGTTCGCGTCGTCCACTATCAGCACGGCGACCTACTCACCGGCGGGACCCGGGTCGAGGGTCAGTTCGAGAACCTGATCGACATGCGTGAGGAGCCGCTCGCGTGTCTCACGGTCGCGGGCCGAGCGATCCGGAACCGCCCGGGAATCCTCGCGGAGCTCTCGACGGCGCTTCGGAGAGACGAGGTGAACGTCGACGCGGTCGCGTCCGGCATGGACTCCGTGACGTTCTACGTCGACGCCGAGGTCGCGGAGGAAGCCGAGGCGCTGCTCCACGAGGCGGTCGTCGAGGATGAGACGCTTTCGTCGGTCACCGTCGCGGACCCGATCGCAGTGATCCGTGTCACCGGCGGCGAACTGCCCAATCAACCGGGCGTCATCCAGAGCGTCATTGCACCCCTCGCTGACGCCGGAATCAACGTCATCGACCTGATAACGAGCGCCACGTCAGTCGCGCTGTTCGTCGACTGGGAGGACCGGGAGGCGGCACTGGAGATCGTCCAGAACCGGTTTGACTGACCGACGGGGTTCCCGTTCTCCGAGGACCCCGACGGATCGACGTTCTCCGAGGACCCCGACGGATCGACGTTCTCCAAGGACCCCAACGGATCGACGTTCTCCGATCACTCCGACGGATCGAGACGGTATCTCGTCGTCGGACGGCCGTCGAACCGTGGGCCGGGCCCGACATTCTCGAACCCGATGGACTCGATCACGTCGGTTCCGATATCGTCGGCCTCGCTCACCACGATCTCGAGAGGCATCGATTCATGAGTGGCGAATCGCCGGGGTTCCTCCAACAGTCGTTCGGTGACCTCTCGGGCTCCGCCGAAGTCGGTGACGTGGACGGTTTCTCCGCGTACGTCGAACGCAACGAACCCCGTCACATTCCCTTCGTCGCTTCCGCTCTCGACTGCTTCGTCGCTTCCGCTCTCGACTGCTTCGTCGCTTCCGCTCTCGACTGCTTCGTCAACTTCCGACCGACGTCCGCCGTCGTTTCCCGATCCCTCCGCTTCGGGAACCGCGACCCGAACGGATCGATCGTGGACCATGTTGAGCACCACGTCTTCGGGTCGACCGGCGATCGCGGCGATCGCCTCGGCGTCCGACTCGAGCGCATCGCGGATATCCATGTCGTTTTGATACCCGGCGTATCGACTTAAATACGTGGACGCCAGCGGATTCTCGCACCCCACGAAACTGGCTCCGAACCCGGAATCGACCCCGATTCCGAGTCGATTCTGAGCCCTACCGAACGACGTCCAGTCCTCCGAGACCGATCCCTCGTCGCGGAGTGGAACTGAATGGATTTAAGCGACCGGCGGATCGATGACGAGCCATGAGCAAGGCCACCAAGGTCGTTCTCGGAACGATCGGCGTGTCAGCGTTCCTATCGATTCTGATCATTCTCTCGTACGTATTCGGGTGATGTTCTCGACGCGACCGCTCACGGACGATCTTGAGGCGATCAGAGAGACGCATGCACCCGGTTCACCGGTCCTCGACGTCGAGTCGGACTTCGAGACGCTCCCCCCGGCTGTCGCGGAGGACATCGGACTGTTCGTCGGTGGCCTTTCACCCGCCTCGTACCCGTCGGAGTGGCTCCCGCACGACGTCCCCGAACTGCTGCGGCGGTACGCCGGGTCGGAGTTCACGATCGGACTGCCCGGAGACGGTACCGTCGTCCGTACCACACAGACGGCTCCCGACACGGTCCTCGTCAAGCGTCGGGCGGAGGGAACACCGGACGACTTCCTCGCGTTCCTGATCGCGGAGCGACTCGTTCAGGTCGGGATCGAACCCGCGCCGGCCGCGCTGACCGCTGCCGACGTTCCGGTCGACCGGCTTCCGGAATCGTTTTTGCCGTTCTTCGGTCCCCTGTATGCGGATCTCGACGCGGCGATCCGTCGGCCCGAAGAGACCGCCGAGGATGACCGATCCACCTCGACCGGTTTCGGTCCGACCGATGTTTTTCAGGTTGCGGCCGCGCTGTTCGACGCCTGGGTCGGGCTCCACACCCGTGACGTATTCGCGTCCTGGGAAGGGACGCGTCCACGCCTGTTCGACGCGTGGATGGATGCCGGTGACCGGCTCTCCGGCCGGCTCGGCGATCTCTCCGGTGCAGTCGCTCGCGGCGAGACGGAGTTCGCGAGCGCGACCGAGTTCGCCTGTTCGGCGATCCGCCACGGGCTCGAACTCCCCGCCCCGTTCGCAGCCCTCGACACGGCCGCCTACCGGATGCGTGGTGCGCCGTACGCCGTGACGTGGGCGGAAAAGACGTTCGAGTCCATGGCAGACCTCGATTAACGTCCCGTCGGCTCTTCGTTGTCGTTCCGTTCACACCGCGTCGGCTTTTCGTCTACACCGGATTCCGCGGTGGCGCGTCGCCTACTACAGATCGACGGTGACGTTCCCCTCGTCGTCGAGGTCAATCACGCCGTCGAACAGCTCACGGAACCGATCGAGCGTCGCAACCTCGTGAACTTCCTCCGAGAGGTGGAAGATCCCAACGGCGTCGTGTTCCGCGAGCAGTTCGAGGAGCTCCCTCGTCGCCTCGTACACCGCCTCGTCGTCCGCGTAGTACGCCATCTCGGTGAGCGAGTCGACCGATACTCGCCGTTTCCCGTCGTGTTCCTCGAGGAACCGGGCGACCCGGTCGACGACTCCGTCCAGATCGTCGGGGGCGGAGACGTAGTAGACGTCGTCGGCGGAGCGCCGGGAATATCCACGTTCGACCGAGAGCGTATCGAGGATCGTTGCCTTCGTCTCGTCGACGTCGTAGTATTCGAGCTTCTGTTCGACCTCGCGCGCGGTCGTGCGCGTAGACACGACGAGAAAGGCATCCGTGTCGGTTTTCAGAAAGTCGGTATCGATCCGGTCCGTCTCGCCGATGCTCGGATGGACGAGGAGGAGGCCGGTGCCCCCGGGAATCGACTCCGGTCCGTTCTCGATCGCGAGCGAATACTCCATACAGGTCGGAGCCTCCGAACCGACTTAACGGTGCGGGCCCCTGATTCCGGTCACCAGTGTGAACCCTTGATTCCGGTCACCAGTGTGAACCTCCGCTCCCGACACGAACCGTCCGTCACGACTCCGGCCGGCTCCGAACTCGTTTTCACCCACCCGCCCGTCGGTCGCGTATGAGCGTCCGTGAGGAGTTCGACGAGTGGGCATCGTCCGGCAAGGACCGCGGCATGGAAGAGCGTCACTGGCACACTGCCAAACACGTGCTCGCGAGGATGCCCGTCGAGGCGGGCGAGACGGTCGTCGACCTCGGTACCGGATCGGGGTACGCACTTCGCGCTCTTCGTGAACGGGGGATCGCCCGAGGATACGGTCTCGACGGCGCGCCCGAGATGGTGCACAACGCACAGAGCTACACCGACGACGACGCGATCGGGTACCTGATCGGCGACTTCGACGCGCTCCCCTTCGAGGACGACTCGGTCGACCACGTCTTCTCGATGGAGGCGTTCTACTACGCCACGGACCCACACAACACGCTCCGGGAGGTCCATCGCGTGTTGAGGCCGGGTGGCACGTTCTACTGTGCGGTGAACTTCTTCCTGGAAAACGAGCCGACCCACGAGTGGCAAGAGCGGATCTCGGTAGACATGACGTTGTGGAACCGCCAGGAGTACCGCGAGGCGTTTCGGGACGCCGGACTGTACGTCGCCGAGCAGGACGCCATCCCGGACCGGGAGATCGAGATCCCCCCGGCGGAGTCGTTCCCGACCGACGAGTGGGAGCGCCGCGAGGAGATGGTCGACCGCTACCGGACGTGGGGAACCCTCCTGACCGTCGGCGTCGCGCCCTGAGCGGATCCGCCTCCTGATCGAATCCTCTCCCGATCAAACCTCGCCGTCCGATCGAACACCCTCTCACTTCCACTCGAGCGACTGCCGCATCCGCGACCCATCCGCCGGTCTCCTGACAACCGAGGGCGTTAAGGGGGAACCGACGGAATCCACATCCAATAATGCCCAGCGGAGAGTACGACCCCGACGTCGCCGAGCCGTACTGGCAGCGGCGCTGGGTCGACGAGGAGACGTACGCTTATCCGGACGACGACGCGGTCGACCCGAACACGGCCTTCGCCATCGACACGCCACCGCCGACGGTTTCCGGCAGCCTCCACTGGGGCCACGTGTACGGCTCCATCCTCCAGGACGTCATCGCGCGGTTCCACCGCATGCACGACAGCGAAGTGTTCTACCCGTTCGGTTACGACGACAACGGGATCGCCTCCGAACGACTCACCGAGCGCGAACTCGACGTTCGTCATCAGGATTTCGAGCGTCGCGAGTTCCAGCGGAAATGCCGAGAGGTCTGCCGGCAGTACGAGGCCGAGTTCACCGAGAAGATGCAGGGCGTGGGGCTTTCCATCGACTGGAACAACACCTATCGGACCATCTCACCCGAGGTCCAGCGGGTCTCGCAGCTCTCGTTCATCGATCTGTACGAGCAGGGCCGGGAGTACCGCAAGAAAGCCCCGGCGATCTGGTGTCCGGAGTGTGAGACGGCGATCTCGCAGGTCGAAACGGAGGACCTTGAGGAGCAGTCCCACTTCAACGATATCGCCTTTGAGCTTGTCGAATCCGGTGGTGATCCCGATCCCGACGCGGTCGACTGCGACGACTACGATTACCCGACGCCCACGGAGCCTGGCGACGACATCGTCATCTCGACGACTCGTCCCGAGTTGATCCCGGCGTGCGTGGCGATGTTCGTCCACCCCGAGGACGACCGCAACGCGCACCTTGTCGGCGGTACCGCCCGGGTCCCGCTGTTCGGCCACGAAGTCCCGATCCACGCCGACGACCGGGTCGACCGCGAGAAGGGAACCGGCGTCGTGATGTGTTGTACCTTCGGTGACCGGACCGACATCGAGTGGTATCAGGCCTACAACCTGGACCTCCGCGTCGCCATCGACGAGTCGGGGACGATGACCGAACTCGCCGGCGAGTACGAGGGGACACACACGGAGACGGCGCGCGCGGACATCGTCGAAGACCTCGACGCGGCCGATCGGCTCCGGGACCGATGGGAGATCGAGCACGTCGTGCAGGTCCACGAGCGCGACGATGTGCCCGTCGAGTACCGCGTCACCGAACAGTGGTACATCGAGGTCCTCGACAAACGCGAGGAGTATCTCGAGGCGGGCCGGGAGATGGAGTGGTTCCCGGAGAAGATGTTCACCCGGTATAAACACTGGGTCGACGGCTTGGAGTGGGACTGGCTCATCTCCCGGCAGCGCTCCTCCGGGATCCCCTTCCCCGTCTGGTACTGTGCGGACTGTGACGCCGAGATCATCGCCGACAAGTCGGATCTCCCGGTTGATCCGCTCTCGGACGACCCACCGGTCGACGCCTGTCCGGAGTGTGGCTGCGAGGAGTTCGTCCCCGAGGACGACGTGCTCGACACCTGGGCGACCTCCTCGCTCACACCGCTTATCAACGCCGGCTGGGACTGGGACGAGGCGGCCGAGGAGTACACCATGGAGCGCCCGGAGCTGTACCCGATGGACGTTCGCCCGCAGGGCCACGACATCATCTCCTTCTGGCTGTTCAACACGGTGATCAAGTGCTACGAGCACACTGGGGAGGTGCCGTTCGACTCGACGATGATAAACGGGATGGTGCTCGACGAGAATCGCGAGAAGATGTCGAAGTCGAAGGGGAACGTCGTCGAGCCCGACGCGGTCATGGAGAAGTACCCGGTCGACGCGGCTCGCTACTGGGCCGCTGGCTCCGCGATCGGCGACGACCTTCCCTACCAGGAGAAGGGACTGCGCGCGGGCGAGAAACTTATCCGCAAGCTGTGGAACGCATCGAAGCTCGTCGAGTCGCTCGCGCCGGAGCCGTATCCGGACGCACCCGCGGCTGACGAGCTTCGCGAGCTCGACCGCTGGCTGCTCGCCGAGCTCGACCGCGAGATCGGCTGGCTCACCGAGCACCTGGAGCGCCGCGAGTTCTCGAAGGCGCGCGACGAGCTCCGGTCGTTCTTCTGGGGCACGTTCTGCGACGACTATCTCGAGATCGCCAAGGAGCGGGACGACGCCTCCGCGGCGTACACGCTCCGAACTGCCCACCGTCGGTTCCTGACGCTGTTCGCGCCGCTCCTTGCGCACGTCACCGAGGAGCTGTGGCACGACATGTACGCGGCCGACGCCGAGGGCGACGCCGCGGACTCCGTCCACCTCGCCGACTGGCCCGAGCCGCTCGGTCTAGAAGCGAATCATGAGGCGGGTGCGGCCGCGACCGCCGTGGTCGCCGTGCTCCGGAAGTACAAAAGTGAAAACCAGCTTCCGCTCAACGCGGAGCTCGACGCAGTCGAGGTGTACGCCGATGTGCGGGGCTTCGAGACGGACATCACCGGCGTGATGCACGTCGCCGACCTGCAGGTCCATCCCGAGGCGGACGCCCCCGTCGAGACCGTCGTCACCGGGATCGACTTGGACTACGCCACGATCGGGCCGAAATACGGCGATCAGGTCGGCGATATCGAGGCGGCGATCGCCAGCGGGGAGTACGAGATCGACGGCGACGAGCTCCACGTCGCGGGCGTCACGCTCGTCGACGAGGAGTTCGCGATCGAGGAGGAACGGCGCTACCGGGGCGACGGGGAGTTACTACAGGCCGACGACGTCGTCGTCATCGTTCGTAACGAGTCGTAGCCGGTTCGTCCCTTCCGAGGGATCCGGGAGATGTCACTTATCGTAGATCCGCGCCGACAGCATCCTCGACGGTCTCGAACCCGTCCCGGTCGAGCAGCTCGAGTATTCCTTCGTTGATATCGCGTGCGAGGCCCGGTCCCTCGTACACAAGTCCAGTGTACAGCTGGACGATCGACGCCCCGGCACGGATCTTCTCGTAGGCGCCGGCCGCGTCCGAGACCCCACCGACGCCGATGATCGGAACGTCGGTTCGCTCGGCGACGAATCGGACGAGTCCGGTCGCGGCTTCCTCGATCGGTTTACCGGAGAGTCCGCCCCGCTCCGCGCGCTCGGGACTCCGTAGCGAGTCGGGACGGGACGTGGTCGTGTTGGTCGCGATCACCCCGTCGAGGGCCAGATCGTCGACGACATCGAGCGCATCCTCGATGGCGGGCCTCGGGAGGTCCGGCGAGAGCTTCACGAGGAGCGGGCTCGCGCCCACATCGGAGAGCGTGCTGAGGATCGTCGTCAGCGCCGCACGGTTCTGCAGCTCGCGCAATCCGGGTGTGTTGGGACTGGAGACGTTGACGGCGAAGTAGTCGCCCGCCTCGGCGACCCGTTCGTACGTGTACCGGTAATCCCTGGCCGCCTCCTCGAGCGGCGTCGACTTCGACTTCCCGATGTTGATCCCGACCGGCACCGACGGCAGCGGCTCGCGGTCGAGTCGGTCGCCCACCGCGTCGGCGCCGTGATTGTTGAACCCCATCCGGTTGATGAGAGCCTCGTCTTCCCGCAGCCGGAACAGTCTGGGCCGGGGATTCCCCGGCTGTCGTTCGGCGGTGACGCCGCCGACCTCGACGTGGCTGAAACCGAGTGCGGCGAGCGCTCTCGGCACCTCCGCGTTCTTGTCGAAACCTGCGGCGACTCCGACGGGATTCGGGAACGACAGCCCGAACGCATCGGTTTGCAGTCGCGGCTCGTCGACCACGTATCTGCTCCGGAGCGCGTCCTGTACGGGCGTTCCCTGTACCGTCCGAAGCAGTCGGTGGATCGCGTCGTGCGCGGTCTCCGGCGGCAGCGCGAACAGCGCCGGCTTCAACAGATCGTACGCGCTCATTAGTCGCTTCTCGGCGGCAACACTCATGAATCCGCCGTCATCGAACGACGGGGCCTCCGACAGAGCCACCCTCCCGGCAGAACACGAGCCGCGCTTCAAAAGTCATGTTCGAGGTCCTCCGGGTCGGAATCGGCCTTCTGGATGATTATCTTTCCGTCGCGAACCCGAACGAACACCTCGTCGCCGATCGCCATCCCGGCGACGGCCAGTTCGTCCTCGTGGAGGTTCACGTGCACGTTGTGGTACTCGCCGTCCTCGTCTTTCGCACCACTCGGACTGAGCTTCTTTTTGCGGACCATCGCCGGTGTCTGCGTCGACCTTCGCCACACCAGACATATAAGTGTTGTTTCCATCATCGCGTGTTGCTCTCGACGCGCGCGAGCCGACTGGCGAGTCGAACCACCCGAATGCCGGCGGTGTTTCGCCGCTCGTCGGGTCGAAACCGACAGCCCCTGACGACCTCATATATAAAAGACCTTCCTGACAGCTTTCATTTCCCCGATATATTTATAACGGATTGTGTGCTGGGTTGTCATGGAGACAAAACCATGGTACGTGAAGACGGTAAGCGGAACTTCGCCCTTCGAGAGGAGGATGGATCGGAACCGAGCGAGTTCTCGGGCAACATGCCGCGGCAGGCCGCGCTCAAAGCGGCGCGGACGCTCGAACCGGCACCCTCGGAGGACGAGGCCGACCCGACGACGATCAGACTCCGAGAGAAGGGAACCAAGAAGGTCCACGAGTACGAGGGGTGGGCGTGGAAGGCGGACGCCCCCGAGGTCGACGAAGCCGACGACGACTTCTGGCTCAACGACCTCGAGGACATCACGAAGGCGAACGTTTCCAAACAAGGTATCGAGTACCTCGAAGAGGAGTAGTGGCGCGAGACGCGTCGGACACGCTCAGCGTTTTTCCGTGAATCCATCATCTCCCGGGGCGGATCCCCGCGTGCGCGGTGTCGCATCGGCGGGGCCGTTCGTGGCAGCGAGGGATGACCGCCCGACCTTCGGCCGCGTGACACCCCGACCGCTCCCGACGGCACCGGCGCGGCTCGACGCCGATCGGTCCGGTACGGGCCGGTCCATCCGTCCGTAGAGGGACTCGTTCCGACTCGTTCGGAGCGGGACTCGAGGTGGCTTCGACTCGATCAGGAACGGCATCCGACTCGACCAGGAACGGCGTCCGACTCGGCCGGGAACCGATCGCTCCGTACCCCATGAACTTCGTTCCGGAGGCGCCTCGTCCCGGATCCACGTTCGTCCCGGATCCATGCGTGCGTGTTCCCATGAAACCGCGTGACGTGGCCGACCTCCTTCGACGGGGTTAAATACAACCCGGCCATTCGATACAATGCGAAGAACTCCTCACCACGAGGGGGTCGGGCGAC
>LFFM01001073.1_pt1 | contig 19452 bp, 18 predicted proteins | sample 643131 | NCBI WGS metagenome assembly LFFM01 (sample SAMN03777445, study PRJNA286221) | soda lake metagenome | biome: soda lake; feature: Kulunda steppe; material: water; isolation source: sample Tc-Br brine of Tanatar trona crystallizer | place: Russia: Kulunda steppe | collected 2011-07
GTCAACACGGTCAACAGCGACCCCTGGCTCGCGTTCGTTAGCTCGGTACCGACGAACTGTGTGACGATCGTCAGGGTCACCCAGCCGCCGAGGACGACGAACCCGGGCCAGTCCGCGCGAGGGGGGAGCCTTCCCCCACGACCGGCGACGACCGCCCAGAGGACGGCAGCGCCGAGCGCGACACGGAGGAATCCCAGCGTCACCGGGGGGATCAGCGTGAACCCCCACTTGCTGACGACGTACATCCCGCCCCACAGCCCGGCAGCGACGAGGGGGGCGAGCGCGAACGCGTATCGGCCGAGGCCGCCGGTCATCCCCCGAGGTACAGCTGTGAGACCTCGTCGTCGTCCAACAGCGCCTCCGGCGTGCCCTCGAACCGGACGGTCCCCTGGTCGAGCACGTAGCCGCGGTCGGAGATCCCCAGTCCCTTCGTGACGTTCTGCTCGACCATCAGGATCGCCGTGTCCATCTCGTTGACCGCCTGGACGTCCGCGAACACGTCGTCGGCGGTGTTTGGCGCGAGCCCCGCGGACGGCTCGTCGATGAGGAGCACGTCCGGCTCCATCACCAGCGCCCTCGCGAACGCCAACACTTGACGCTGCCCGCCCGAGAGGGTACGCGCCTTCGCGTCGCGCTTCTCGTCGATGATCGGAAACCGGTCGTACAGCCGGTCGATCACGTCGTCGAGCCCGCCGGTACGGGCGACACCGCCCATCCGGAGGTTCTCCTCTATCGTCAGCGACCCGAACACGTTCTCGGTCTGCGGGACGTAACCGATCCCCTCGCGGACGATGTCCTCGGGGGCCATCCCACCGATCTCCCGGCCGTGGTACTCGACCGTTCCCTCCCACGGCGTCAACATCCCGAACGCCGTCTTGAGGACCGTCGATTTCCCCGCGCCGTTCGGCCCGACGAGACAGACGATCTCTCCGGGGTCGAGGTGGAGCGTGAGGTCGTCGAGTACCTGTACCTCGCCGTAGCCGCTGTCGACGCCGGACAACGCGAGCACGGCGTCACCCGCGTCGCTCGCGTCCGTAGGAGTGGTGTCACCGCTCGCCGCAGTGGGACCACCTGAGGCGGTCGGGTCATCGTCTGCCGCCGACGGGTCCGTGGCGTTCATGCCCCACCTCCGAGATACGCGGAGATGACGCGCTCGTCGTCCCGGACCGCTTCAGGGGTCCCCTCCGTCAGGACGCTCCCCTGATCCAGCACGATGATCGGGTCGGCGAGGTCCATCACGAACTCCATATCATGTTCGATCAGCACGAACGTCGTTCCCTCCCGATGGAGCCGCCTGATCTGTGTTTTCAACTTCTTCGCGAGCGTCGGGTTCACGCCCGCCACCGGTTCGTCGAGCAACAGGACCTCGGGTTCGGCGAGCATCGCACGCGCCAGTTCGACGAGCTTCATCTGTCCGCCGGAGATGTCTGTCGCGGGCTGGGTCGCGAGGTGGTCGATCTCGAACTCCTCCAGTATCCGCTCGGCCTCGGAAAGGTTCGCCGCTTCGCTCTCCGCGACCGTCGACGGCGACGTGAACAGCGTGATGAACGACTCGCCCGGCTGATTTCGCGGACCGACCAGCATCGCCTCGCGGACCGTCATTCCCTCGAGCTTCCGGGGCGTCTGGAACGTCCGGATGAGCCCGTGTTCGGCGACCTCGTACGGCTCCATCCCGGTGACGTCGGCTCCGTTCACCGTGACGGTCCCGCCGTCGGGCTCGTAGAACCCGGAGATCAGATTGAACAGCGTCGACTTGCCAGCGCCGTTCGGGCCGATGAGCCCCGTGATCGTGCCGCGCTCGACCTCGAACGTCGCGTGGTCCGTCGCGGTGAGTCCCCCGAACGACTTCTGGAGGTCGTCGACGCGGAGCACCGCGTCGGGCTTTCCCTCGACAGCACCGACCCGTGATCCGCCGTCCGGGACCGTCGATGCGTCCGTATCCGCCGCTCTCGGCGTGTTCGTCGCGTCCAGTTGGTTACTCGCGTCCCGTTGGTCACTCGCGTCCGGTCGGTCACTGGCTTCCTGCGCTGCCGGTCGGTTCGATGCGTCACTCATTCCTGTCGCCTCCGGTCTTCGTTTCGTTGGCATCGTCTGTCGTTGCGCTGTCGTTGCGGTCGTCGATATCGTCGAGGTCGGCGTCGCTCTTCTGCTCACGGACGCCGCTCGTCGGTCGATTCGGCGTGCCAGCTCCGTCGACCGCGCTGGGCCAAATCAGCTCGCGCTGTGGCGGCAACACTCCCTGTGGCCGGAAACGCATCACGAGGACGATGAGCAGGCCGATCAACAGCAGCCGCAGGGGTGCGCCGTCGATCGGTACCCAGGCCACGTCGTTGACGAACCGGGACCCCTCACGGATAGCGACGACGACGAACCCGCCGAGCAGCGCGCCGCGGTTCGACCCACTCCCACCGAGGATCACGGCGACCCACACGTAGAACGTCGTGATCGGGTCGAGATCGCCCGGGTTGACGAACAGGTTGAGATGCGCGTAGAACACCCCTGCCAGCGCCATGACGACGCTGCCGAGCACGAACGTCTGCATCTTGTACGAGAACGTGTTCTTCCCGAGCGCTTTCGCGAGGTCCTCGTCGGACCGTATCGTCCGCAACACCCGTCCCCAGGGGGAGCGCTGTGCGCGCCGGAGTACGAAGAACGCGATCCCGAGGAACGCGAGTAGCATGGACACGTTCAGCAGCTGCCGCCAGAACCCCGAACCGAGGGTTATCGGCGACCCCGGAACGATGACGATCTCGAGGCCCGGCATCGTCTGGGGGAACGTCCCGAGCACGGGCCACCCCTCGAAGAAGCTCGGGATCCCGCGGATCCCGGCACTGCCGTTGGTCCACTGCCGCTCGTTGCGGAGGAACAGCCGGATCACCTCTGCCAGTCCGAGCGTCGCGATCGCGAGGTAGTCCGCTCGGAGTCGGAGCGTCGGGATCCCGATCGCGACCGCGACGATCGCGGCGACGACGAGGCCGACGAGAAGCCCGACTAACGGGTTGAACCCGCCCGCGATCGGCGAGTTACTCGCCGTCATCAGCGCCGCGCCGTACGCACCGATCCCGAAGAACGCGGCGACGCTGAAGTTGATCAGCCCGCCGAACCCCCACTGCGCGTTCAGCCCGAGCGACAACAACGCGTACATCCCGCCGAGCCCGAACAGGAACAGGAAGTACGACGGGCCAAGCGCCCCAGTTACCAGCGCGAGAACCAACGCGAGGACGACGAACCCGACGACGGCCGTCACGACCGTCTCTGTCGGCGTCATTTCGTCCAGACGCCCGCGAACGTCGAGTCGGGACACGTCAGACACCCCCTCCGTCCGTGTTGTCGCCGGCGATCCCGTTCGGCCGCACGAGCAGGATAACGACCATGATCAGGAACGCGACGGCCTCCGCGTACTCGATGCCGATCGGGATCCCGGCCCGTGAGAGCAGCGGCGTCATCTCGACGACCATGCCGATGAGGAACCCGCCGAGCACCGCGCCGTAGACGGAGCCGATGCCGCCGAGGATCACCGCGGCGAACACCACCAACAGGAGGTTGAACCCCATCCGCGGGAGTAGCTGGTTGAACAGCCCCAGGAACGCGCCGCCCGCCCCGGCCAGGCCGGCACCGATGATCCACGACCACAGCGTCACGCGGTACGTTCGGATCCCGCTCACCCGCGCCAGATCCGGGTTGTCGGCCATCGCCCGCATCTTCCGGCCGAGATCAGTGTGTTGAAGCAGCACGTGTAAGCCGACGACGAGCACCGCCGCCGAGACTACGGTCGCGAGGTCGTGGTACGTGATCCGGATCCCGTACGGAAGCAGCCCCTCGATCGGCCGCAACGACGCGATGTCGTACCGGATGGCGTCCGCGCCGAACCCCATCTGGATCAGCGCCCGGTAGACGAACGCGACACCGATCGACGTTATCAACAGCCCGATCGACCCCACGTCGAGCGGGTCGTACACGAGCCGTTGTGTCACCACAGCGACGACCGCGGCGGCGACGATCCCGACCCCGACCGCGGCGAAAAAGCCCAACGGAAGGCCAAGCACCGTGAACCCGACGCCGCCGATAAGGCCGAACGCGACCAGAGTCGCGTACGCACCGACGGTCATCGTGTCTCCGTGCGCGAAGTTCGCAAACCCCGCGATGCTGTAGATCAACGAGAGGCCGATGCTCGCGAGGACGATGATGCTGCTGTACACGACGCCGTTGGCAGCGAACTCGAGTACCGACATGGTCACGCGATAACCGACATGGTCGGGTGGTTACGACTCCCGGAACTCGATCGCTTCGTAGCCGTGATCTCTGACCTCGAAGACAACGAGACTCCCGCGTGGGTCCCCGTTCTCGTCGAAATCGATCGGGCCGCTGACACCCTGATAGTCGATATCGTCTGCGGTGCCGCCGTCGTCAAGGATCGCGTGTGCCTCCTCGTAGGTGAACACTTCCTCGCCTTCCGGGCGGGTGACGTCACGAACGACCTCGCCGAGGGCAGCCCCGCTGAACTCGTCTGCAGCCTGGATCGACAGCGCGGCGGTCACGGCACAGTCGTACGAGAACGCGGACCACGCGGTCGGCGACTCGCCGAACTCCGCCTCGAAGTCGGCCGCGAACGCTTGGTAGTTCTCTTGGTCTTCCGGTGCGGCCGGTTCTACGAGCTTCATACCGTCCATGCTGCCCTCGGGAGTGTTCGCGAGCACGGTGTCGCCGCGATTCGAGTCCGCGCCGTACAGCTGCGGTTCGTAGCCGCTCTCGAACATGTTCGTCACCATCGTGGCGAACTCCTGCTGGTAGGTGATACAGAGCCACGCCTCCGTACCGGAGCCGTTCATCTCCGAGACGAGACTCCCATAGGAGGCTTGTTCGCCGTCGTGTGAGCTCTCATAGACGATCTCGCCGTCGTACGCCTCGGCGAACGCGTCGAAGAGACTCTCGCCGAACTCGTCGTTGATGTAGGTAACCGCGACCTCGTCGTACCCGTCATCCGCGATAATGTCTGCCAGCGCGACCGACTGGGTGCGCCCGCTCGGCGACATTCGTAGCAGTCCGGGGAAGTCCGTCAGCCCGAGCCCGGTCGAGTTCTGGCTCAGCTGGACGACATCGGTCCCCTGGATCACGCTCTCGTAGATCGACAGCGAGACGCCGGAGCCGACCGCGCCGATGAGGAATGGGACGTCGTCCTGGTTGACGAGTTTCTGTGCCGCCGCGACGCCACCCTGGCTCTCGCTTTCGGAGTCTTCGACGATCACGTCGAGCTCGCCACCCCTGACACCCACCTCGTTGATGTCGGCGAGCGCCAGCTCTAACGCGCGCTGGTTTCGCTCACCGAAATCGGCGAGCGACCCGGTGAGCGAGTCGACCATCCCGACCTCGTAGACGTCCTCGTCGTCGCCGCCCGACTCAGTGTCGTCGCTTCCATCGTCCGCACCTGCTCCGTCATCGTCGTCATCGTCATCCGTCGTGCTCACACAGCCGGCGAGGCCGACGATCCCGACGCCGCCTGCCGCCTTCAACATCGTTCGGCGGTCGGTCAGCGACCCGATACGTTCCTGATCCGTCGTGTCCGTGGTATTTCGTGGCATACGTTACCTGTAACGCCCGTGGGTATACGTGTATCTGAAACCCATCCCGTCCATGGTCGGTTTAGGGCTTCTATCGAGGGACTCCCCGCAATACTTGCCAGTATTGTTTGTACGCGACACTACATTGCGGAATAATTGGTCGGGTGAGCATATATATGGGCGAGGCCCCCACGGCCGTTCATGATACCGCCCATCGCGAGGGACTTCGTCGCCGGGGAAACCCCGGAGGCCGCGCTCGACCACGTCGCCGGGCTTAACGACCGCAGCGTGGCCGGGATACTGAACCTCCTCGGTGAACACTACACGGAACGCGCACCCGCCGATGCGGACGCGGACGCGTACGTGGATCTCGTTACGGCGATCGCCGACCGGGGGCTCGACGCGTGCGTCTCCGTAAAACCGAGCCAGATCGGGCTTGACGTCGGCGAGAACGTCTTCGCCGCGAACCTCGCACGGATCGTCGAGGCGGCGGACGGGAAGGTGGGCGAAGCGGCGGACGGGACGGAGACCGCACCGCCCGCGGCGACCGGCGACGGGACCTTTGTCTGGATCGATATGGAGGACCACGAGACGACGGATGTCACCCTCGACGCGTTCGAGCGTCACGCTGTGGCGACCGACGGCAACGTCGGCGTCTGCGTTCAGGCGAACCTCCGACGGACGCGGGAGGACCTCGAACGGCTCGCCGCGCTCCCGGGCAAGGTCCGACTCGTCAAGGGGGCCTACGACGAGCCGGCCGCGGTCGCGTACACGGAGAAGGCCCGCGTCGACGAGGCGTACCGCGACGACCTCGCGTTCATGTTCGAGGCGTTCGACGACGGGATCGCCGTCGGCAGCCACGACCCGGCGATGATCGAGCACGCGGCCGAGCTGTACGCGGAGCACGGAACGCCGTACGAGGTACAGATGCTCACGGGCGTTCGGGAGTCCGAACAGTACGCACTCGCCGGCGACCCGGACGTCGACGCCGCGGTGTACCAGTACATCCCATACGGCTCGAAGTGGTTCTCCTACTTCTATCGGCGGATCCGCGAGCGGAAGTCGAACGCGCTGTTCGCACTGCGGGCGATCGTCGGACGGTGAGTCGTGACGGGGGCTAAGCGTCGGTCTCGACACTCGACCCGCTACGGGTCGAGCAGCTTCGATTCGGCTTTCCGAAGGTGTTCGAGCAGGGTCGTCTTCGAGACGTCGAGATCGCTCGCGAGCTCCCGGGTCGACGTCCCTCGTGGCCACTCGTAGTATCCCGCCTCCCGGGCGTGCTCGTACACGGTTCGCTGGGTGGAGGTGAGCGTGTCGAGACGTTGATCGCGGGCGCTCCGGCCGGCGTACCCCGTCGACGACATCGACTCGACGCTCACCTCCGCGCCGGCATCGGCTTGGACCGCATCCAGCGCCTCGCGGATCTCCGTGCGCTCCCCAACGAAACACACCTGCCACTCCTCGCGACCGTTCTCGATCCGGACGGGGGCGCTGTGGACGAACCCGTGTTCTAACAGCGTCGGACACATCATGTCCGCGGGGTCGTACTCCAAGAAGAACTCGCGGACGACGTTGCCGGGCGCGTCGCGGGCACGACCGAACCGTTCCTGTAGTTCGAGCAGGTCGCCCGCCCGATCGGACGACCGGATCGCGTCTAACAACGCCTCGACCTCTTCGTTCGTGTCGGCGAAGGCGGTAAAGAGACCGTTCACCGAGTTCGGGGCGTCGCCACCCGCCTTCGGTGAGTTGTATATCGCGTGTGCGAGCACGCCACCTCCGGTCTCGCTCGTCGCTTCGATCGCCCAGCAGTTCGGATGCCAGAGATCCAGTGTCAGCCGAGTGCCGGACCAGTCGCCGCCCCCCTTCGCGTCGGACGTTGCCATCACAGCTCTCTCTGTGGTACCCGATGACAAAGACTCTGCCGACCATGGTCGGGAGGGTTATTTGGCAACGGGAGCGAAAACGGGTATGTATGGCAGACGCCTACGACCACTACATCAACGGCGAGTGGGTATCCGGCGAGGGTACCGACACCTTCGAGAGTCAGAACCCCGCAACCGGCGAGACGCTCGGCGAGTTCCATCGTGGCACCCCGGACGACGTCGACCGCGCGGTCGCGGCCGCCGACGAGGCGTTCGGGGAGTGGCGCGAGCTCTCCCGGATCCAGCGCGCGGAGTACCTCTGGGACGTGTACCACGAGCTGCGCGAGCGGACCGACGAGCTCGGCCGCGTGGTCACGAAAGAGTGCGGTAAGGAGATAAGCGAGGGAAAAGCCGACGTCGTCGAGGCCGCCCACATGGTCGAGTGGGCCGCCGGCGACGCCCGGCACCCGAAAGGCGACATCGTCCCCTCCGAGATCCCGTCGAAAGACGCCTACATGCGCCGGAGTCCTCGCGGCGTCACCGGCTGTATCACGCCGTGGAACTTCCCGGTCGCGATCCCGTACTGGCACATGGCCATCGCGCTGGTCGAGGGGAACACCGTCGTGTTCAAGCCGGCCGAACAGACGCCCTGGTGTGCCCAGATCGTCGCCGAGATGTTCGACGATGCGGGGATCCCGGACGGCGTGTTCAACATGGTTCAGGGGTTCGGCGACACCGGCAACGCGATCGTCGAGAACGACGACGTCGCGACAGTCATTTTCACCGGCTCCGCGGAGGTCGGCCACCAGATCCAAGACACACTTGGCGGCGTCCCCGGCAAGCGGGTCGCCTGCGAGATGGGCGGCAAAAACGCGATCGTCGTGACCGAGAACGCGGACCTCGACGTCGCCGTCCATTCCGCGGTGATGTCCTCGTTCAAGACTACCGGCCAACGCTGTGTCTCCTCCGAGCGCCTGATCGTGCACACTGACGTGTACGATGAGTTCAAATCGCGGTTCATCGAGGTCGCCGAGGACGTCGCAGTCGGCGACCCACTACAGGAGGACACGTTCATGGGACCGCTCATCGAGGCCGACCACTACGAGAAGGTCGCGAAGTACAACGAGCTGGCACGCGAGGAGGGCGTGAACGTGCTCGTCGACCGCACGGAGCTCGACGACGACGAGATCCCGGACGGCCACGAAGACGGTCACTGGATCGGCCCGTTCGTCTACGAGGCCGACCCCGACGCCGACCTTCGATGTACCCACGAGGAGGTGTTCGGGCCGCACGTCGCGCTCCTCGAATACGATGGTGACATCGAACGTGCCGTCGAGATACAGAACGACACGGAGTACGGTCTTGCGGGTGCGATCATCTCCGAGGACTACCGACAGATCAACTACTACCGTGACCGCGCCGAGCTCGGTCTGGCGTACGGGAACCTGCCGTGTATCGGCGCGGAGGTCCAGCTCCCGTTCGGCGGCGTGAAGAAGTCGGGGAACGGCTACCCCTCCGCCCGGGAAGCGATCGAGGCCGTCACCGACCGGACCGCGTGGACCCTGAACAACTCGAAGGATATCGAGATGGCACAGGGACTCTCCGCGGACATCAAGACGCGAGAAGACTGAGGCGCCGGGACTCCGGGCGTAGTGCGCCCGACCTACTCGGTCTCGTTTTCGAGCGCGACGCGGATCGTCTCGCCGACTGCAGAGAGCGGCGGGTCCGCCAGGTCTGGCTTGGCTGCGATCCGCTCCCGCGGCCGCCCGACGGGTTGGGGAACGCGCTCCGTTCCGATGACTCCCGCATCGATCAGCCGGCGTTTCACCCGCGTGAACGTCGACGGGCTACCGATCCCGGCGTCCTCACACGCCCGTCGGAGGTCGTAATCGAGGAGCTCGTGACGGGCTCCCACCGCATAGGCGCGGATCCGTGGGCCGACGAGGTCGTCGCGCGAGAGCGTCGGGTCGGTGTCCAGGACCCGGATGACGTCGGTGGCGACCGCTTCGCCACACCGGTCGTCGAACGCTCGGTACATCCGGTGACGGCTCGGCGTCCGAAGGTGACGAGTCTGGGCGGTCGCGATCGACTCGGCGTAGCGGTCACGTAGCGTCGGGTCGTTGCCGACACGATGCCACGTCCGATCGGAGGCGGATCGTTCGGTTCCACCGATCCGCTCGCTTGCGGTTCCGTTCGTCGGCATGTTCTCGCTTTCAACGAGAACACAACCGGTCTCCCGAGCCGCGAGGACGGCGTTCGGCTGGGGGGCTGACAGCGTCAAGAGTTCGACCGCTCCGGACTCCGTCAGCGCAGCGAACCGGCTCGCCGCGTGGAACCCATGTGTGACCGCATCGACGGCCGCCTCGGCCGCGAGGACGGTAAGTGTCGTCCGGGGTCCCCCGGACACCCCGCCGGATCGGCTCTGGTCGATCCCCTTACCGTCGGCCGCTACTCGAAGTGCGTCGAGGTCCGGATCGACGAGGTCGGGGAACGCCGCTCGGTACGCCTCGCGGACCGTGGCGAGGAGGAGGGGATCCGGATCGACGAGCAGCGGATCGCTGAGCGTGCCGAGCGACAGCGACCCCTCGGTGAGCGGGATCACTGGATCGGGCGTCATGGATCCGAGTCCGGCCGCCCCGAATTAAGCGTGGCGGGCCCCGGTGGGGCTCTGACGGCGGGGTTCGTCCGCCGAACGCGCTGTTTAACCGTGCGGGGGCGTAATCCGTTTCATATGAGTCGCGGTTCGACCGAGGGCGACCTCACAAAGACGGGGATGGCCCTGAAACACGACCGAGAGTGGGACTACGAGCTCGACCGGATCGTCGAGGCGATCGAGGAGCGGGACGCGACGAAGGTCGGGCTCCAATTTCCCGAGGGGCTCAAGCGCCGCGGGCCGAACGTCGCCGACGACCTCCGGGAGGCCGCCCCCGACGACGTGACGTTCATGCTGTCGGGTCAGCCGTGTTACGGTGCGTGTGACCTCGATACCTATCTGATGCGCCGGACGGACGTGTTCGTCCACTTCGGCCACACGCCGATGAAGGAGTCCGACAGCATCATCTACGTCCCGCTGTTCTCGAACGTCGACCCGTTCCCGATCATGGCGGACGCCCTCGACGAGCTGCCCGACCCAGAGGAAGACCCCGATGTCGGCCTCGTCACCACCGCCCAGCACATGAACCGCTTCGAGGACATGACGGACTGGCTTGAGGAACGCGATTACGAGGTCCACACCCGGCGCGGCGACGACCGCCTCACGAAGGAAGGCCAGGTGCTTGGCTGTAACTACGCGTCGGCGGACATCCCCGCCGATCAGGTGTTGTACGTCGGCGGCGGGAAGTTCCACCCCGTCGGGCTGGCGATGGAGCACCCCGAAAAGACGGTCGTCATCGCCGATCCGGTTAATAACGCGGTGTCGATCGCGGAACACGACCAGTTCCTCAAACAACGGTACGCCTCGGTTCACAAGGCGATGGGTGCGGAGAAGTGGGGCGTCATCTTCTGTACGAAGATCGGACAGGGCCGCTGGGAGCAGGCTCAGGAGATCGTCGAGAACAACGAGAACGCCTATCTGATCACGATGGACGAGGTGACGCCGGACCGCCTCCGCAACTTCGATATGGACGCGTTCGTCAACACCGGCTGTCCTCGAATCACGACCGACGACGGCCCTCGATTCCACAAACCGATGTTGACGCCGGGCGAGTACGAGGCCGCGATCGGCGAGAAGCCGCTCGATTCGATCGAGTTCGACACGTTCCACGACACCTGGTAGGTAGCAGCGACGGCATCCCGGTCGCAACCGACAGGGCGACGGAGGTGTCGGCGGCTGTTACTGACGCTGTGTGCACGGGGCCGACGAGGCGAGTAACGAGTCCCTCTGCCGGTCGCGTCTCGAAAACGGAGGCGTGAGAGAGGTCTCCGGAACGCGGTCACCCATGCTCGCCGCGTGACGCCCCTTCCGTCGTGGCGGGCTGCCGTCCCCGTACGTCCCGACGAAGCCGACGGGCGTACTCCAGCCGGATCGCTCTGGCTTCGGCGACGCTCGACGGCCGTTCTCTCCGGACCGCTTCGGTGAGCGGCTCGTACGCCGACACGTCGAAACCCATCCGCTCGAGGTATGAACGGACCGTCGGGGACGACAGTCCTTCCCGGATGGCGTCCTCGACGAGTGCCTCGAGCGAGTCGAACGCCGGGAGCGTGAGACGGTCCGTCGCCGCCCGTCCGTCCGTGCCGTCGATCCGAACAGCAGCTCCTGCGTCCGGGCTGACAAGTCGCTCGATCACGCCGACGATGTCGTCCGCCAACCGGACGACTTGACTCGGCACCGTCGTGTCCGGAGACCGCCACTCGACGGTCGAGAACTCGCCACGAAGTTTCACCGGCGTCCACACCGCTCCCTCCGGGTCGAAACACGACTCGACCATCGATCGATCGAATCCGGCCACGACGGCCTCCGTGACGAACTCCTCGTACCGTCGTTCGAGTCGGCGCGCCCACTCCTCGGTGCTGTCGGCGTATCGCCACAGCTCGCCTTGGTGAGCCAAGTGGTCGTACGCCATCCACCGGTACAACATCGAGCGCGCGCCCGCCGCGATCGGTTCGTGTCCGTGATACGGCGACGAGTTGACTAATGCGAGTGCAGGGTCGAGCGCAGTGAGGACGTTCAGCTGGTCGATCTCGCGTCCCGGCTGCTGCTCGACGTGGATGTGCGTCCCGGCACAGCGCCGCACGTGCTCGAACCGCTCGCCCACGACACGGTCCTGGATCCGGGTCCGCTCGTGGTCTCGATCCGCGATCGGGCCGGTCCACACCGGCGTCGCCAGCGGGACGAGCGCCTTGTTCCGCCGATCCGCCCGTTGTATGACACGACCGAGCCGGTCGTACAGCTCCGCCCGCAGTTCTGCCGTCGTCGCACAGGGCGTTGTCTTGACCTCGACCAGCGGGACGACGAACTCCGTTTCGACCCCGGGTGCGGCGTCGAGGAGCCCCTCCGGATCGGTGAGATCGCCGTCGTCGTCGATCACCCAGTACTCTACCTCGACGCTGCGCCGTATCGTCGGCTGCTCGGTCTCGGTCATGGGGCCGGTACCGTTCGCGATTCGCGTCGATGAGTCGGTTCGATCGGACATCGACCGGACTGCTTACGATCGATCCCCCGCTCGAATCGATCGCCACACGTCTTCGCCCCCTATCAGGTTTATGTTATCGTATCGCATGATCTTATCGCGCAGGCAGATCCGTATAGTTGTTATGTACAGCGACCTGGATGATATTTAACTAATTAATACGTTTCTAAGCGAAGCGAGCCATGATCGTTTGCTGACGCGCCGAGAACCCGACATAACGTGTACTTCCTATGCACACACGGGTACGCCGGCGAACGGGGCGGTCGACGGGATACGCGCGACGGCGGATCGGCCCGTCCACGGCGGTCCGCCGTCGTTCATGCTACCACGGGATCCGTGCTCTATCCTTCCAGAGCCGCCCGGTCGGACTCCCGGGCGTGAACCGGGCGAGCCAGACGGGTGTTTCGGCTCCTTTCGACGGCGATCGCGGGGCGTCGTCGCCGCCCATCTCCGTGTGCACCCAGCCGGGGGAGACGGCGTTCGCGAGGAGGCCTTGGTCGCCGTACTCGGCGTCGAGGTACGCCGTCAACCCACCGACACCCACCTTCGAGAGACGGTACGCCGGATACTCACCCTCCATCCGACCGTCGGTAAACTGACCGAGCCCCGACGAGAGGGTTACGACACGCCCACCGGATCTCGCCGTCAGCAGCGGGAGCGCGTGTTTCGTCACGAGAACCGGTCCACGCAGGTTCACCGCCATCGTCCGGTCGAACGCCGCGAGATCCATCTCGTGGAGCGGTCCGGAACGGGGGAACACCCCCGCGTTGTTTACGAGGATATCGAGCGACCCCTGCTCGCGTTCGATCCGTTCGATCGCCGTCCGGACCTCGTCGTCGTCGGTCACGTCCAGTCGGATCGCCTGCTGGTCCGGCGCGGTGACGTCGTCCGGATCGCGCGCACCGGCGTACACCGTCGCTCCGAGTTCGACGAGCTGTGCCGCGATCTCCGCACCGATCCCCCTGGTCGCCCCCGTGACGACGGCGATGTCGTCAGTCAGATCCGGCTTGAGACTGATCCCGTCGGGTGTGTTCGCCATGATCTCACGTGGAGCGCGTTCATCATAGAACCCGTGGAGGCCGACGGCTCAGGGCGCGACGAGACTGACGGCTTAGGGCGCGACGAGGTCGACGACCGTCTCGGCGTCGACGACGACGTTGTACGCCCCTTCGTCCTCGTTCCAGAGCACCAGCCCGTTTTCGACGAACAGCACCGCGCCGTACCCCGACTTCCTGAGATCGCGGTTGAGTTCCGTCTCGCGGGTGTTCACGAGGTAGTGGTCGACCGATTGTGAGCCGTCTCCGACCCGATACACCGCGTTGTCCCCCTCACTCAGGTCGTGGCTGAGCTTCACCGCGAGCAGGTTCACCCGGTCCGTGACGTGCGCCTCCGAGTCGGCCATCCGTGCGCACCGCTCGGCGCTCGCAGTGATATCGACTCGGCGAGTCCCATCGGTTCGGAGGATCGAGTACGCGAACTGGACGTCGACGTTGTGGAACTCCCCCGGCTCGTCGGTCGGACCCCTGTCGGCTGCCTCGTCCAATCGGCGCTGAAACGGCGGGACGTCGAGGTCGCCACGGACATCGAAGGACCACCCGCGATCGGTCGGAGTCGCGTCGGGCCACAGCCGCAAGGTCGGTGCGTACACGTCGACCTCGCTCCCGGGCGTCGTGACCGCCCGCTCGACCGCTCGAAGCCCGGTCGCGGTCTCGCGGTCCGCAGGCGCGAACGCGACGATGCTCCCGTCGTCGGCCAACACGCCCACCGTGGCGTCGACGACCGCCGCCGGATCGGCGAGCTCGGAAAGCACGTTGCCGAACAGTACGAGGTCGAACGGCTCGTCGAGCACCGGAGTCGGGTCCATGTCCCTCTCTGACTCCACGTCCGCGTGTTCGCCCGCGCCCGACTCGTGCCCGGAGTCACCGCCACCTTCGAGCCCGAACAGCGACTCGGCGGTCGTCCGGTGGACCGTGGTCCGGAAGTTCCGGCCGGTCTCCGCGAGCGATCGGTCGAGCACGTCCGCGGCCGCGCTTGGCTCGACCGCGTGGTATTCGACGACCGCGTCGTCGGGGAGGTAATCGTGGAGTCCCAACGCGGGGCCGCCGACGCCTGCACCGACGTCGAGGACGCGTAACGCCCGGTCGAGGAGCCCGTTCTCGGTGAGGTCGTCGAGGACGTACCCGACCGTCGCGTAGTAGTCGGGTAGATGATAGATCGCGTACGCCAACGCGGCAGCCCGATCGTACTCCACGTCGTTCCCATAGAGGTAGTCCGTTTTGAGATCGCGAAGCGTCTCCCGAAGCCGATCGCCCGACTCGCCCGTGTGCCAGTTCGCGCCGAACGCCTCGACGAGGAGGTCCTCGACGGCGAACGCGTACGCCTCAGGGAGCGCAGTCGGGTTCCACCCAGGTGGGGAGACGGGGCTGTCGTCGACGGGGACGAACGTCCCGTCCTCGCGCTCGCGAAGTCGGAGGTCGAACGCCTCCTCGCGGAGCGCCTCGCGGATGACCGCGGGATGTGGGGTCCCCTCGATGTAGTCGGTTATCTCGTCGGGGTCGATCGGGCGAACGTGTCGCAGGTAGTTGGCGGTGTCACGGACCGCCGCTCTGTCGATCATGGTGTCGTGTCGGATTCGTGTGGTGTCGGGTGCGTGTCGTGCCGGATGCGTTCAGAGTCGGGTGCGTGTCGTGCCGGATGCGTTCAGAGTCGAGTGCGTGTCGTGCCGGATGCGTTCAGAGTCGAGTGCGTGTCGTGCCGGATGCGTTCAGAGTCGAGTGCGTGTGGAGTCGGGTACGTGCCGGGCCGGGTGCGTGCGGGGTCGGCTGCGCGTGGCGGCCTCGCTGGCGGTGTCAGTCGTGTCTCTCCCGAGGAGCGCGGTCGCCGCGCGCCAGTTCGTAGAGGTCGGCGAACGCCTCCGCGTCAGCGTCGGCGATCGCCCGAGCCGCGTCGGCGACGTCGTCGGCGCCGTCGAAGGTGCGCTGGATCTCGGCGTACACCGCGGGCGACCCCTCGGTGACGGTGTCGGCGACCTCTGCGAGCGCGCCCGAGACGGGAGTGTGGAACTCCTCGCGGACCTCACTGCCGGCGAGCCGCCATGCGAGGACGGCGGCGTGTGCGCCCGATTGTACCGTCTCCATCGCGCGGTCGTGTTCGGCTGGCGTCGTCTCGAACACGTCGTTACCCTCGGCTTCGATCGCCGCGGAGACGGACTCGACTGTTGGCCCGGGCTCGTCGACCGCGACGGCGACGTTGCCCGGAACCCGCGGTGGGGCGAAGAGCGGATGATAGCTCGCGCGTTCGATGTCGGGTACGTGCTCGCGCATCGCCGCCACCGCGTCCGTCATTTCGCCGGAGACGTCGAACATCGCTCGCTCGGCCCGCGGTGCGTACGCCTCGACGGCCGCGGGCACGGCCGACATCGGCACGGCGAGACACACCGCGTCGTGGGTCGTGTCGCCGTCGGTCGGAACGACCGCGGCGTCACGCGAGGCCGCGGCGTTCTCGGCGACGGCCCGGTCGCGGTCGGCGAACGACACTGACGGCTCGACCGGCGAAGCCGTGGCCGTGAGGGTGTCCGCCACCCAGCGCCCGATCTCACCCGCGCCGACGACTAGGAGATCCATTCGTCGTGCGATCCGACGTGACGGGAGGGGTAAAAAGGCTCGACTCGTTCGACCCGATCGTTTGCTCCGATCGCTCGCCCCCGTTGACTCACATGACGGCGGACGACCCGTGCAGCGCGACCCGACTCAACGGAGGTCCGGGCTGGCTCGGCCGGCCGCCTCTTCGATCCGCGGTGCGACCGCGCGGACCGCGGGAAGCAATGCGAGCGCGATGACGATCTCGAGGCCACCGACCGCGAGGAACGCGGTCGTGTAGCCGAACGCCTCCGTCGCGCCGCCGCCGACGAGGAAGCCGGTCAGGAACCCAAGCGAGCCGAACACGTTGAACAGCCCCATCGCCGCACCGCGCGCCTCGGGCTCGACGAGGTCGGTGACGAGCGCCATCGTCGCCGGCGCCATGAGCGCTCCACAGACACCGACGAGAACCATCAACCCTGCCGCAACGGGATAGATCGGTGCGACGCCGACCCCGATCGTCACGACGCCGTACGCCAGCGAGCCGAGCACGATCGGGCGGAACCGACCGATACGGTCGGACAGCGCACCCAGTGGGGCTTGGAGGAGCGCGAACGGAAGGAAGAACAATGCGAGCGTCGCGCCCGCGCCGGTCGCCGTGAGCCCGAAGGTCTCGGGGTCCTGAAAGTAGTAGACACCCACGAGCGCGAAGAAGCCGGCCGTGAGCCGGTCGACGAAGCCGAACGCGAAGGGGACGAGAAGCGCCGGCGCCTCGCGTGTTCGAACGAGCACGTCACGGAACCCCACGTCGGGCGCGTGATCCACCACCGAGTCGCTCGTCGGGTGAGGGTCGGGCGTTCGTCCGTCCGCCACCCGGTCCTCGACGGTCGCAGCGAGTAGCCCCGCGCCCCCAAGCACCGCCGAGCCGGCGTACACAGGATAAAACGCGCCGAGGTCGGCGAGAAGTCCCCCAACGATCGATCCGACGGCCGCCCCGAGACCGATCGCGAGGCCGGCTGCACCCATGTTCCGGCCGTTGCCGCCACCGAGGTCCATCAGCGTCGTGATCGCGAGCGAGAACGCGCCGATCGTCAGCGCGCCGCCGACAACACGCACCGCGAGCGCGGCCTCGAACCCCAGTCCAAACCACGGGACCGCCGCGAGCGCGACGTACGAGAGCGCGCCGCCGAACGCCCCGGCGACCACCAGCGGGATCCGTCGCCCGAGCGCGTCGCTCGCCACTCCCCAGACGACGGCGAACGCGACGAACGCGGCGAACTCTGCGACGACGAACGCGGTCCCGGCGTCGATCCCCGCAGGCGCGCCGAGCTCGACCACGAGGGCGGGAACGCCGGGATACAACAGCACCTGCGAGATCAACACCGCGAGGACGACGGCACCCAGACGCCGTCGATCCTCGCGGTCCTGCGTCGTCATGTACTTATAAGTGGGCTCACGGCCTGAAAAGCCCGACGCTCGACCGGAACACGGGGTTCGACGCGTGGGGAAGCGGCTGACCACGCTTCCGACGTCGTCAGTATATATAAACGCCGAAGACCGTCCGTGCCGTGTATATAAACGCCGAAGACCGTCCGTGCCGTGTATATAAACGCCGAAGACCGTCCGTGCCGGAGTACATAAAAAAATCGCTCGGTGTCCCACGCCGATCCGGTCGGCTACAGCGCGTCGTCGATGGCGGCGGCGACGGTTTCGGCCCCGTAGTCCTCGGTCGCGGTCCCGTCGACGAGCACGGTCGGAGTGGCGTCGACGCCGCGGGAAACGCCCGCTTCTCGGTCGGCTTCGAGCGCGCCGTGCCCGCTCTCGTGATACGCGTCGGCCATCGCGGCACACGGGTCGTCGCCCGCGGCCTCGGCGGCGGCACCGATCGATTCCAAGTCGTACTCCCCGAACGACTCGTAGATCGCCGAGGCGAACGCGAAGAACGCCTCGTCGCCCTCGCGAACCCCGACGCCGCGAGCTGCACTGGGGACGGCGTGTGCCCAGTCCTCATCGACCGGGATCGGGAAGTCCCAGTGCTCGTATCGGACGGTTCCCGGATCGACGTACTCCTCGCGGATCGTCGGGAAGTGATCCAGTTTGTATGTCGCACAGTGCCCACAGGTGAAGTCCTCGAACGCTTGGACGACGATGTCCGCGTCCGGGTCCCCGATAACGGCGCGGAACTCGGCGTCCAACGCCGCCGGCTCCTCCAACTCGCACTCGTACGGTCCGGTGTCGGACGATTCGGGGCCGTCCTCGCCGAGACAGCCGGCTGCGCCGACGACGCCGCCGGCCGCGACCCCGGCGAGCAGGGTTCGTCGCGTGTACTCCATACCCCTCAGTTCGGTGGCAAGCCATTTAATCACAGCGAGGCCGGCAGCGGCCGTCCCCGGACGCGCACTGACCGCGAGCCCCGAACGCTTTTGCCGGCTCCCGATGACCCTCGCGTATGAGCGACTGGGACCTCGATCTGCGGGACGCCGAAGAGCAGATGGACGAGGCGTTCGCCGCGGGCGGGGACGTCGTCCTCGGCGTTCTCGACGGGACGACCGACGACGAGGAGTGGGTGCGAAGCGTCGATTACGGCAATACGTTGGTGTTGTCGATCGACGGCGACCTCAACGAGCTCGCCGCCGGGTTCGCCCGCGAAGTGAAGGACATGGGCGGGGAGCTGATGCATTTCCGCGGGTTCCTCGTCGTCACGCCGCCGGGAACGAGCATCGACACGGACCGCCTCGGCGGGGAATGACTTCGCAGGTGACGGCTCACTCGTCGTCCGCGAGCCGCTCTAAGGTTTCCCGGGCGTTCTCGACGGCAGCCGACTTCTTAGCCGGGTACGCCTCGACTTTCGCGCGGACGGTTATTCCGGGGCCGAGCTCGACATCGCCCCGGAACGCGGCCTGTTTGTCGAGCCGCAAGAACAGCGCACAGTTGTCGTCGACGCGTTGGTCGAGCTCCGCGAGTATCCGATCGATGTCGTCGAGCGTCGCGAGCCGGTTGAGCACGTGACGCATCCCGTCGGCGACCTCGATCCGCGCGGACAACACGACGATCCGGTCGCCGTGGTGACCGACGTTCTCCATGCGGTCGATCTCGGCGTCCTCGGGGAGCAGCGATCGAAGGGCGTCCTCGACGCGCTTCTCGTCCTCGGTGGCGTACGAGAACGTCCGGAGGTCGACGTAGTGAAACGGGACTTCAGGCATCGCGGGGTGAAAAGCGTGTTACTCCTCGTCCTCGACCGCTTCGAGCGAGTCCTCCGGAACGCCGGTCTCCTGTCCGTCCTCGAAGCTGACCGTGTAGGTCGCGTCGCCGAACATCGTCTCCA
>LFFM01001074.1_pt1 | contig 19447 bp, 16 predicted proteins | sample 643131 | NCBI WGS metagenome assembly LFFM01 (sample SAMN03777445, study PRJNA286221) | soda lake metagenome | biome: soda lake; feature: Kulunda steppe; material: water; isolation source: sample Tc-Br brine of Tanatar trona crystallizer | place: Russia: Kulunda steppe | collected 2011-07
CGGCTGGGGCTTTGGAGGTGTCTGCCGTCGATCCGCCAGCAACGACTTATAAACAGCCGACAGCAACACCCACACCCGACTTATAAACAACCGATCATCTATATCGATATACCCACTCCCGGTATCGCTCACCGATGAACCCCGACGGCGGATCCGTTTAGACGACCTGTTTGCCGTCGGCAAACACGGCCTCGGGGTCCTGCCACGCTGTCACGTCCGCGTTGGGGTCGGCGTCGAGCACGACCAGATCCGCGCGGTACCCCTCGGCGACGCGACCGACATCGTCGAGCCCGAGGAGGTCGGCCCCGTTGACGGTGGCCGCTTCGAGCGCGTCTGCGGGCGATAACCCGTACTCGACCATCAAGGAGAGTTCGCGAGGGATCTCCTCGAAGAAGTTGAACGGAGTGCCCGCGTCGGTTCCCATGGCGATCGGGACATCGGCCGCGAGCGCATGCTTCCACGCGTCGGCGAAACGGTCCGCGGCGTCCTCGGCCTTCGCGACGGCCGATTCGGGAATGCCAGCCTCGACGCCGTTGTCGACGATGCCACGCAGCGCGCTCGCGGTCGGCACCCAGTACGTTCCGCGGTCCGCCATCATCTCGGCCGCCTCTCGGTCCATGAACGTCCCGTGTTCGACGCTCGTGATCCCCGCCTCAACCGCGTTCTTGATGCCGATCTCGCCGTGCGCGTGTGCCGCCGTCGGGGTGTCGGTGGGTGCGGCCGCGTCGGTGAACGCCGACAGCTCCGCCGGTGTCAACTCGGGCGCACCGGTCACCGCCCCCTCGGTGAGCACGCCCCCGGTCGCCATACACTTGAGCACGTCAGCGCCGGCTTTCAGCTGTTCGCGAGCCGCCTTCCGGACCTCCGCCGGCCCGTCGGCCTCGCGGCCGAACCAGTTGCCGTGGCCGCCGGTCATGATCACGTTGCGGCCGGCGGCGAGAACGCGCGGTCCGTCGATGGCTCCCGCCGCGACCGCCTCGCCGGCGTCGAGCGCGAGGGTTCCGCGGCTTCCGAGGTCACGAACCGTCGTGACGCCGGCTTCGAGAGCGGCGTGGAGGTTGCTCGCCGCCCGATAGCTCGCGGTGTAGTCGCTGTCGGAGACGGCGGTGGCGACATCTGGACGACCGTCCATCATCAGGTGGACGTGCGCGTCGATCAGTCCGGGCGCGACCACGTTTCCCGAAACGTTAATTTCGGTCGGTTCGGCGTCGGTTGCGTCTGCTTCGGCGGCAGCAAGATCCGTGTCATCTTCGACCGCGACGATCTCGCCGTCCGCGACCGCAACGTCTGCCTCGCGTGTCCCATCGACATCTGCGACTCGTCCGCCTCGGAGTACGTACATAGCGCGTGATGACGCGTAGATCCCGTAAGCGATCGGGTAGCGGTAGTTCGGCGGAGTCGTGTGATTAGCTGGCATGGGCGGCTCTCCGTGAGAGACACCCGCACATATAAGACGGTGGCAGAAGACGACGGGGGTATGGCAGACAGTGTCGATTCTTCGGGCGGATTGTACGAGCGGCGTATCGGAACGCCGACGACAAACGACGAGGTGAACGGCTACTGGCTGTTCGCGTTCGGTGTGCTGGTCGGGCTGGTGGGGGTCGTGGTGTTCTTCCTCACCGAGCCGGCAACGACCGCACGCGGGATTGGTTACGCGCTTGCGGCGCTCGCACCACCGTTCGTCATGCTCGGAGCGGTTATTCGGTTCCCGCTTCGGCGAACAGGGACGACTCTCGGCTATCTCGGCGCGATAGCGAGTTTCGGTGCCGTCGTCTGGTTCGTGAGCATCTTCCCCGGCGGCTGGCTCACGGCATCCGGCGATCTCGGCGTGATATCGTTGTACGCGGTCGGACTCGCGCTCGTCGGGCTCGCAGGTGCCGTCGTCCCATTGCTCTCGGACCCGGTACACGATGACTACGAGCGGATGCGATCGGAGACGAGCGAGACCGCCGCGGAGCGGGACGCGACGAGCGCGGATCTGGAGTCGACCCGCAAGGAGCTGGCCGCCGCGGAGGAGCGTGCGGACGACCTCGACGCAGAGGTAGCAGCCGCCCGCGCCGAGACGGCCGCGCTCCGCGAGAGCAAGGCCCGGTTCGAGCTATTCGAGGACGCGGGCGGGAAGCCGCGCTGGCGGCTCCGCCACCGCAACGGCAACGTCATCGCTACTTCCGGGCAGGGATACAGCAGTCGCGGAAAGGCCCAACAGGGACTTCACAGCGTCCGGCGAAACGCGCTCGGCGCGGGACTGTTGCGGATCGAGACGGCTCCCGAGGAGGCGGGGACCGCCGCCGTCGACGACGGACCGGAACCGGAGGACGCGGCGGAGCCCGGCGTGGCGATCCCCACAGAAGACGACGCGGCCGAAAGCGAGGCCACGTTCGAGCTGTTTGAGGACGACGCGGGTGAACACCGCTGGCGACTCCGTCACGACAACGGGAACATCATCGGCGACTCCGGCGAGGGGTACGCCTCCAGATCTAACGCAAAACGGGCGCTCGGGCGAGTCCGCGAACACGCCGCAGCCGCCGACTACCTCCGCGTCGACCCCGCCGCGTTCGAGCTGTTCCGCGACAAGGGCGGCCAGTACCGCTGGCGGCTCATCCACGAGAACGGGAACATCATCGGTGACTCCGGAGAGGGCTACTCCTCCCGGTCGAAGGCCCGGCAGGGGCTCGACAGCGTGCGGTCGAACGTCGCCGACGCGCCGGTCGAGGACCTCGACGAGAGCGACGGAGACGACACGCGAAGCGCACCCGCGACGTTCGAGCTGTACGAGGACAGGGGTGGAGAGTACCGCTGGCGGCTCCGCCACCGCAACGGCAATATCATCGCCGACTCCGGTGAGGGGTACGCCTCCAAGAGCGGCGCGAAGGATGCGATCGAACGCGTCCGCGAGTACGGTCCCGACGCCCACGTGCTTGACGCCGGAAGCGCAGCGTTCGAGATATACGAGGATGCCAGCGACGAGTGGCGCTGGCGGCTCCGCCACCGTAACGGCAACATCGTCGCCGACTCCGGCGAAGGGTACACCTCGCGGTCGGCCGCGGTCGACGCCGTCACGAGCGTCAAGCGGAACGCGCCGGGTGCCGCCGAGGAAACAGCCTGATCGGCCAGTCCGTCACCGGTGCGGTTCGGTCGCGCCTTTTAATCGGGTCGCCCGCGAGGGAACCGATAATGAGCCGGATCCGGGTGCTGAGCTACAACGTTCGGTACGACAATCGAAACGATCATCACGACGCGTGGTATGCTCGCCGCGACGGCGTGCTCAGTCTGGTCCGGTTCCATCGTCCCGACGTGGTCGCGTTTCAGGAGCCGTTGCCCGCACAACGGGCTGACCTGCGCGAGGGGCTTCCGGAGTACACCTTCGTCGGTCGCGGCCGGGAGCCCGGCGGCGACGGCGAGGGGTGTCCGATCGGCGTTCGAACCGACCGGTGGCGCGTCGTCGACGACGGTACCTTCTGGCTCTCGGAAACACCCAACGATCCCTCAACCGACTGGGACGCAGCCCACCCGCGGATCGCGACGTGGGCGATGGTGGAGCGGCGAGAGTCGCCCGACGGGCCGGCCGCTCGCGGAACCGAACCGCTGTTGATCGGTAACACCCACTTCGATCACGTGAGTTCGCGAGCGCGCCGGGAGTCGGCTCGGTTGCTCGCCGAACGGATACCACAACTTGCGGCAGGGGGTGGAGACCACGGAGACGCGAGTAGAGATGTTGTGCTCGTCGGCGACCTCAACACCACCCCGGGGTCGGAGCCACACCGGATCCTGACCGGAGCAGTCCCGAACACAGACTCCGCGGAACGGCGGGCCGACCTCCGGGACGCCGTCGCCGATGCCGAGATTCGACACGGCCCGACGACGAGCGTGACGGACTTCGTGCGGCTGATCGATGACCGGCGGATCGATCACGTCCTCGTCTCTCCGGGCATCGAGTCAGAGGCCGCGGCGACGCTCGCCGACCGCGACGACCGCGGACGGTATCCCTCCGACCACCTCCCCGTGCTGGTCCGACTCCGTCGTCACTCAGGGGCGTCTGGGTCCGCCGCGTCGTCCGGTTCCGGTCCGTCGTCGTCGGCGTCAGAATCCGATTCCTCGTCATCCTCCTCGTCCGAGTAGCGTTCTAGAACCGCCTCGTAGCCGCGTTTTGCCGTCTCGAACGTGTCACGGAGGTCGGCAACAGGCGTCTCCGTCGCGTCGACCCGGAGGTCGTTGTAGTAGGGGTCCGAGAGCTCTCCGTCCTCGGTGTTCGTCACCTTCAGTGCCGCCGATTGGACGCTGAGATCCTCGCGCTTGTCGCCGCCCGCCTCGTGGCCCGCTTCGAGGGCGTCGATCAGTCGCTCGGCGAGGGGGGTCTCGGCGTGGGCGGTCGACTCGTAGGCGGCCGCGGTGTCGTCGATCACGTCTTCACCGGTGAGTAGGTTGCCTGCGACGGTGTAGTTCTCACCGACCGTGTGGCCGTACCAGTCGTTACACGCCTCGCCGGAGAACGCGAACGTCCCCTCGGCGTCGACGCCGTGGAGCTGTCGCTGCTCGCGCCCGTCGTCGGCGTTGAGGAGCGCGTCGAGCGCGTCCTCGATTGCGAGACCGTCGCCGAGGTACGCGATCCCTTTTCGACCGAGTTCGACGTTGACGAGCGACTGCGTTGCGACCGCCCCGTCCGAGGAGGCGAACGGACAGAGCGTTCCGACACCCGGCAGGCGGGTGGTGACCGCCACGCCGAACCGGATCTGATCGTCTCCCTCGTCGTCGGTGTACCGCTCACGAACACAGATGCTAAACGTCACAAACGTGCGTGTGTCGGCCGACCGCAAAAGGGTACCCAACAGCGGTGTCGTTACCGGTTTTTGAGGGGACACCGACCGGAGCAGCGAGACCAGCCTGCTGGGATGACCGAGACGAACCCCGGTGTCGATTCCACGGCCAGTATATAAAACCCGGTGAGGAACTCGAACCTCCCGGACGGCGTGATCGCGTTCAGGCAGGCGGACGCCCACCATAGTTGGGTGGTAACACCCGACATCCTTATGCGTGTGAGTCCCTATCATATATATAGCCTCGGATACGGGCCGAAACGGCGGTTACCCGCGTGGCCAGTCCCGATGGCGTGTCGGTCGTGATGTCGAGAACGGCGAGTTGGGTCGACGAGCCACGCGTCTGTCGGACTCGAACCGTCTGTCCCGCCATCGCGGTCGGGGCCGACAGCACGGGTCAGTCGGCGCCGTCTCCGAGAAGTCAACACATGTCAGAAAGACAAACTCTCGAACGAATAAGCGAGGCGTACCGGACGTCCGTGCCGGACGACCTCCGGGAGTCCCGGTCGTTCGACTGGTACCTCGAAACGCTATACGACGACCCTGCCATCGCCCGCAACGCCCACCAGCGTGTCGCCGACATGTTCGACCACTACGGGACGCGCTACGACGAGGAAGCGGGTGTCGTGGAATACGCGCTCGCGGCTGACGATCCGCTCCACGACGGAGCGAACGTCTTCTACGGACGCGAGATCCACGAAGCGATCCACGAGTTCGTTAATAAGGTGAAATCCGGCGCGCGCGGACTCGGACCTGAAAAGCGGATCAAACTCCTCTTGGGGCCTGTCGGCTCCGGAAAATCGCACTTCGACTGGCTCACTCGACGCTACTTCGAGGCGTACACCCGCGAGGACGCCGGCCGGATGTACACGTTCCGGTGGGTTAACCTCTGTTCGGTGATCGATGATCAAGACCCCGGCGACGACACGGTTCGGTCACCGATGAACCAAGACCCGCTGGTGCTGCTTCCGAAAGAACAGCGGGCGGGAGTCATCGACGAGCTCAACGAGCGGCTCGACGCCTCCTACACGCTCCGAAACGACCAACATCCCGACCCGGCCTCGGAGTTCTACCTAAACGAGCTGTTGGCCCACTACGACGACGACCTTCAGGCGGTGTTGGAGAACCACGTCGAAGTGATCCGCCTCGTCGCGAGCGAAAACCGGCGAGAATGTATCGAGACCTTCGAGCCGAAAGACAAGAAAAATCAGGACGAGACGGAGCTCACCGGCGACGTGAACTACGCGAAGCTCGCGGTGTACGGCGAGTCGGACCCACGTGCGTTCGACTACGCGGGCGCGTTCTGCAACGCGAACCGGGGACTGTTCTCCGGCGAGGAGCTGCTCAAGCTCCAGCGGGAGTTCCTCTACGACTTCCTCCATGCCTCACAGGAGTCGACGATCAAGCCGAAAAACAACCCGCGGATCGATATCGATCAGGTGATCGTCGGCCGGACGAACATGCCGGAGTACCGCGAGAAGACCGGCGACGAAAAGATGGAAGCGTTCAACGACCGCACCAAGCGGATCGATTATCCGTACGTGTTGGAGTACGAGAGCGAAGCGGAGATCTACCGAAAGATGCTCGACAACGCGGACGTGCCGAACGTCGACGTCGAGCCACACACCCTGAACATGGCCGGGCTCTTCGGCGTGTTGACCCGGCTGGAGGAGCCCACCGACGAGACGGTGACCCTGTTAGAGAAGGCGAAGGTGTACAACGGCGAGCTGGAAGACGAGGAGATCGATCGCCGAAAGCTGCGGGAGGACGCCGCCGAGTCCGCCGATATCGGCGAGGGAATGGACGGAGTTTCCGCCCGATTCATCGGCGACGAGATCGCGGAGGCGATCATGGACGCGACACACCGTGACCGCTCGTATCTCTCGCCGTTATCCGTCTTCGACCACTTCGAGGCAAACCTCGGCGGACACGGATCGATCGCGGCCGAGGATCTCGACCGCTACGAACGACTCCTCGACACAGTGCGCGAGGAGTACCGCGAGCGCGCGATCGAGGACGTGAGACACGCCTTGGCGTACGATGTCGACGAGCTTCGTCGACAGGGAGAAAAGTACATGGACCACGTGATGGCGTACATTGACGACGCAACCGTCGACGACGAACTCACGGGACGAGAGACCGAACCCGACGAGACGTTCCTCCGTGCGGTCGAAGAGCAACTCGACGTGCCGTCGGATCGGAAAGACGACTTCCGTCAAGAGGTGTCCAACTGGGTCTCCAGACGGGCGCGTGAGGGACGCGATTTCGACCCGCAGGATAACGACCGGCTTCGACGGGCGCTGGAGCGGAAACTGTGGGAAGACAAGAAACACAACATCAACTTCTCCGCGCTGGTCTCGGCGACGGACCTCGACGACGAGGAGCGGAGCGCGTGGGTGGACGCGCTCGTCGAGCGCGGCTACTCCGAGGACGGAGCCGCCGAGGTGCTCGAATACGCGGGCGCGGCGGTTGCCCGCTCCGAGATGGCCGATGACGGTGACTGACCGATGAGCGATACGATACGAGGGGCAACCGGCGGGGTTCGGCAGGTGATCGACCCGACACGGCAGGCGTCCGGCATGGTTCGAGAGGTGATCGGCGCAAAGGAGGTGACCGGCGAATGAACGACGAGGATCCGGGCGGAGAGACGTTCCGTCGGCGGGCGGACGAAACGCTCAGGGAGGCGTACGATCCGCCGATGAGCCTCGACGCGTACGTCGACCACGTCCTAGAGAACCCGACTGCCGCCGCCTCCGGCGCTCGATACGTCCTCGCAGCCATCGAGTCACAGGGGACGCGCACGGTGAGCGAGCGTGGAGAACAGCTCGACCGCTACCGGTTCTTCGACGACCCGTTCAACGACGGGGAACACGCCGTTCTCGGCAACACCGCAGCCCTGAACGCCTTCGTCGACGACCTCCGAGCGGCGGCCGCGGGACGCGGAAACACCGAAAAGATCACTTGGATAGATGGACCGACCGCAACCGGGAAGTCCGAGTTCAAGCGGTGTCTGGTGAACGGACTCCGAGAGTTCTCGAAGATGTCCACCGGTCGCCGCTACACCGTGGAGTGGAACGTCACCGGGACGAACGAGTCCGCGCGGTCGCTGTCGTACGGAACCGGCGGCGACGCCGCGGCGTGGTACCGTAGCCCCGTCCAGAGCCATCCGCTGTCGGTGTTCCCGGCCGATGTTCGAGAGTCCATCGCCGACGCGGTCTCCGCGGAGGCGACGTACCCGATCGCTGCGGATATCGAGCTCGATCCGTTCAGCCGTGAGGCGTACGACCACCTGGAGTCGAAGTACCGCGAGGAGGGACGACACGACCTCTTCTCTGCGGTTACCGACCGTGATCACCTGCGTGTGACGAGCTACGTTGTCGACGTCGGGCAGGGGATCGGTGTGCTTCACGCCGAGGACGACGGGACTGCCAAAGAGCGGCTCGTGGGCTCGTGGATGGGTGGAATGTTGCGCGAGCTCGAATCGCGGGGTCGAAAGAACCCGCAGGCGTTCAGCTACGACGGCGTCCTCTCACAGGGGAACGGCGTCGCGACGATCGTCGAGGACGCGAGCCAGCACGCGGATCTCCTCCGACGGCTCCTCAACGTGCCGGACGAGAATCGGGTCAAATTGGACAAGGGGATCGGGATGGATCTCGACACGCAGCTCATCATCGTGTCGAACCCGGACCTCGACGCCGAGCTCGATCGGCACGCAGAGAAGGAGGGATCTGACCCGTTAAAAGCGCTCAAGCGTCGGCTCACGCGCCACGAGTTCCGGTACCTCACCGACCGCGGACTCGAGGCTGCGCTCCTCCGTCGGGAGATCGGCGACCGGAACAACGTGCGCGGGATAGGTGGTGAGTCGAGCGAACACAACGGTGGACGGGCGGCGTTGACGACGACTGTACGTGATGACGACGGCAACGTGAGACGCCGCGAACTCGCGCCACACGCGATCGGTGTAGCAGCGCTGTACGCGGTCGTAAGCCGGCTTGAGGCGGACGATCTTCCGGCCTCGCTTGACCTCGTGGAGACGGCGCGGCTGTACGAGGACGGCGAGCTTCGGCGCAACGACGAGGTACTAACGACTGACGATGTCGAATTCGGCGACAACGACGGGCGAACCGGGATTCCAGTCACCTACACCCGAGACGTTATCGCCGACCTGCTGAGTAGTGGGAGCGACAGGAGTCACCCGGAACTCGCCGTTGAGGATGTCGTTACCGCGGGGGACGTGTTGGAGGGAATGCGTGACGGGCTGGCCGACGCTCCGGTGTTCTCGCACGCGGAGGTCGTCGAGTTCGAGAGCCGGTACACCCCCGTCGTCGAGCGACTTCGGGAGCTTCAGCGAGCCGATGTCGTCGACGCCGCGCTGGCTGCCGAAACCGTGCCGGCGGACACGGTCGCCGAGTACGTCGAACACGTGTATGCGTGGGATGCGGATGAGCCGGTCGAAACGGATCGGGGGACAGAGGCCCCTGACGCACTCGTGATGAAGGTGTTCGAGACGGAGACGCTGGGGCGGTTCGACGAGGCCGACTACCGAGGGACCGAGCCGACTCCGGCGGTTGCCGAGTTCCGGCGAGAGCAAGTGATCCGTGCGCTCACCAGGTACGCGTGGCGAAACCGCGGCGACGAGTTCAGCGTCGACGATGTCGACCTCGGCGAGATACCCGAGTTGAAAGCGGTGCTGGAGGCGAACGACCTTGCGGATCTGAAACGGCGATTCCCGGAGCTCGACCCGACCGAGTGGGCCGACCCGCCGGCGAACACCGAAACCGAGCGAGTGAAATCGGCGACCATCGAGCGACTGACCGAGGACGGATACAGCCGGGCGTCCGCGGAGCTGACGAGCCGTGCCGTGATGCGAGACGTTCGGGAGGAGTGGGCCGCGCTGTCCGACGACGGTGAGTCAGACGATGAGACGTATCGTGGATCACCGACGACGCTCGACGGAGGTGGCGGCTAATGGGACTTCCGGAGGACCGCGAACGGTTCCGCGAGGTGGGAGAGGCCCGCCGCGAGGACCTCGCAGAGTTCATCAGCCACGGCGACCTCGGCGGGTCGGCCCCTGATCGAGTTCGAATCCCGATCAAGCTGGTCGATCTGCCATCGTTCGAGTACGACCGTCGGGAGATGGGCGGCGTCGGACAGGGAGAGGGTGGCCAGCCACAGCCGGGCCAGCCGGTCGAGCCGGAGCCGGGTGACGACGACGCCGAGGGTGAGCCCGGTGAAGAAGGCGGTGACCACGAGTACTACGAGATGGACCCAGAGGAGTTCGCCCGCGAACTCGACGAGGAACTTGGGCTCGACCTCGAACCGAAAGGGAAACGCGTCGTCGAGGAGACAGAAGGCGATTTCACTGACACTGCTCGCGCCGGGCCGAAGGGCTCGCTCGACGTCGACGAGTTCTTCAAACGCGGCCTGAAGCGTCACCTCGCGACGGATTTCGATGGGTCGTACATCGAGGAAGGGTTGTTCGTCGACGGCGCTGGGGTTGATGCGGTGTTCGAGTGGGCGCGTGAGTCGAGTGTCCCCGTGTCGCGTGCGTGGATCGCCGACGCGGCAGCGACGATAGCAGCCGAACACGGCGACCCGGTCGAGGCGCTCGATCGCTGGGAGTCATTCGAAGAACTCGAAGCGAACGTCGAGCGCGAGACGGTTAGCCAGCGCATTCGACGGGACGGCCTCGACAGCGTTCCGTTCCGTCGGGAAGACGAACGGTTCCGCCATCCGGAGGTGATCGAAAAACGCGAGCGCAACGTCGTTGTCGTGAACATCCGCGACGCGTCTGGGTCGATGCGAGAGACGAAACGCGAACTCGTCGAGCGGGTGTTCACGCCGATGGACTGGTATCTCACCGGGAAGTACGACGCCGCCGAGTTCCGATACGTCGTTCACGACGCCGAGGCCTGGGAGGTCGACCGCGAGGAGTTCTTCGGGATCCAGTCCGGCGGCGGAACCCGCATTTCCAGCGCGTACGACCTCGTCGAGGAGATTCTCGAAGAGTACCCGTACAGCGAGTGGAACCGGTACGTGTTCGCCGCCGGCGACTCGGAGAACGCCGGCAGCGACACCCAACAGAACGTGATTCCACGGATGGAGTCGATCGACGCGAACCTCCACGCCTACGTCGAGACCCAGCCCGGAGGAACGACGCGGAACGCCCGCCACGCCGACGAAATCGAGGAGGCGCTGGGAGATCGCGGTAACGTGGCCGTGGCCCGCGTCGGCGGCCCGGAGGACGTGACGGATGCGATATACGAGATACTCGATACGGAGGGGAACGACGAATGAGAGACGACAGACTCGAATCGAAACGGGAGGCGGAAACGCTCGACGAGCCGGCCACCGAGGCGAGGGCACTCGCCGAACGCCTCGGACTCGACCCGTACCCGGTGCGGTACTGGGTGGTCGGCCACGACGAAATGAACGAACTCATCGCGTACGGCGGGTTTCAGCGTCGATACCCGCACTGGCGGTGGGGGATGAACTACGAGCGGCAACAGAAGAAGGACCGGCACGGACTCGGGAAAGCGTTCGAGATCGTCAACAACGATGACCCAAGCCACGCGTTCTTACAGGAGTCGAACACCGAAGCCGACCAGAAAGCTGTCATCACCCACGTCGAGGCACACGCCGATTTCTTCGCGAACAACGACTGGTTCGGACTGTACGCCGACCGCGGCGCGGACGGTCCGAACGCGGCCGCACGGCTGGAGCGGAACGCTGACCGGTTGGCAGCAATCGGACGACGGGCCGATGTCGACCGCGATGAGGTCGAACGGCTGATCGACGCGGTGAGCGCACTAGAGGATACGATCGACCAACACAGCCCGGTGGACGCCGCCCGGGGCCCGGCCAAGACGGAACGGAACGACGACCTCGACGAACCGGTTGCGGAGCTGGAAGCCCGGATCGAAGAGCTCGACCTCTCAGATGCGGTTAGACGCGACGTGTTCGACGACGAATGGCTCGAAGCGCAAGAAGACGGCGTCGAACCCGAGGAGCCGCGACCGGACGTGCTCGCGTTCCTGCGGGACCACGGGAAGCGATACGACCCGGACACGGGGAAGGCCGTCGACCGTGAGCCGTGGGAGACAACCGTCATCGACGCGATTCGCGAGGAGGCGTACTACTTCGCGGGCCAGAAGGTGACGAAGGTGATGAACGAGGGATGGGCGACGTACTGGGAATCCGTGATGATGGGCGGCGAGGGGTTCGCCGGCCCCGACGAGTTCCTCACGTACGCCGACCACATGTCTCGGGTGCTTGGCTCGCCCGGCCTCAACCCGTACAAGCTCGGCTTCGAGCTGTGGACACACGTTGAGCTTCAGGCGGCCCGTCGTGACGTGATCGACAAGCTGCTGCGTGTTGAGGGGGTGACGCCGAAGAACTTCCACTCCGAGATCGATCTCGACGAGGTGCTGACGGCGCTGGAACCAGATCCGGCGATCGCTGGTGCGGGCCCAGCAACCCTCGATGAACTGGCCGAGTTGGCCGCCGCAGGCGACCCACGAGTCGACGCCGAAACGGTCGACCGGGCCCTGTCCGCTCGCGACGGCGACCCCGAGACTGCTCCCGACATCGAGCGGTACCCGTGGAAGCTACTTACGTACGAGGGGCTCGCGGAGCGCCACTACGCGCTCTCACGGCCGGAACACCGGAGCGCGCTCCGAAACGTGTCGCGATCGACGGTAGCAGAGCAGGCACGGTACATGTTCGACGTTGACCGGTACGCGAGTGTCGAGGGAGCGCTCGAAGCCGTCGACCGGACCGCCGGATGGGAGCGGATGTACGAGGTGCGCGAGAGCCACAACGATGTCACGTTTATTGACGAGTTCCTCACCGATGAGTTCGTGCGGAACCGGAACTACTTCACGTACGAGTACAGCCACGCAGGCGAGGAGTTCCGTGTCGGAAGCGTCGACGCGGACGACGTAAAACGGAAGCTGCTCCTCCAGTTCACCAACTTCGGGAAGCCGACGATCACCGTACTCGACGGCAACTTCAAGAACCGGGGCGAGCTGCTTCTCGGTCATCAGTACAACGGAGTCGCGCTGGACGAGGCGCAGGCGAAGGCTACCCTCAAGCGCGTGTTCGAACTGTGGGGTCGGCCAGTTAACCTAGCGACGATCCGTACGGAGTACACCGAACAGGAAATCAAACGCGCACAGCGTCGGGACCGCGAGCCCGACGGAACGGAGGTCGGCGTCCGACTCCAGTACGACGGCGGCGACGTGACGGAACACGACCTCGACCCGGATATCAAGGCGCGGATTGCCGCCGAGGAGGTCGATTACGATACGAAGCCCGACGAGTGGCTGGCGTGAGACGAATGGGACGCAGGACGAAGACGCATCCCAGCCAGTCGGTGTTGGACTTATATCATTGAGGCACTACCTACCAACATGGTCGGCGTCGGAGACCGGGTGGATACACACGACGGTGAGCAACCCCCGGTCCGAAGCGTCGAACGAGATGAGGAGACTGGAACCCGTGAAACGGAGGTGCCGCTCGCGTTTCCCGAGCGAGACCCCGATTCGCTTAGCGACACCACGGAGCTGTACCTGATGCGGCGGCACGCTGCGGACGACGGGAGTGTAACGGTACAGGTGCTCGGCTGGGAGCGCGACGATGACATCGTTCGCGTCGAGTACAGTCTGCCGACAGGAGCGAGGCAACGCGATCGGTATCGGTGGCCAACGCCCGGTCGATACGAGGAGAGCGACTTCATCGGTCTCGTACGTCGGCTCGGCTACGCGCCCGGGTCCGCGGAGCACATTGCCGGAGAGTTTGCCCGGGCGCGACACGAGAACGGTCGCTGGCGAATCGTGACCGGACGCGAGACACGGGGAGGAAGAGCGCCACGAACGAAGGAGACCGAGCCATCCGATGCGACAGCAACCGACTCAGTGCGTCTGACGGGTCGATTCGCGCCGTCGTTCATGCCAGCGATTCGCGCCCGTCTCGAGGGTGTCGATCCGATGGACCTCGGAATGGTGTCGGTGCTGCTCGTCTTCCTTTCGGTCGTCCTGCCGGCGGCAGCAGCGGTCGTAGCCGGGGGACTCACCGCGACAATCGCAGCGCTCGGAGCGCTACTGTTCGGCGGAGCGGTTGTCAGCCTCTGGCTGTCGATCGTTATCGCGGCCACGTGACCAAAACGTCGTTGTGGACGCCGCTAGGACAGGTCCGCAATCATCGCCGACACGTACTCCGTCTCGTCCTCGTTGATCCCGTGACCCATCCCCTCGTAGAGTCGGGTCTCGACAGCAGCGCCGAGCGCCTCAAGCACCGCTTCGGTCTCGTGGACGCGCTCCTTCGGGATGTGGGGATCGACGTCGCTACAGCCAAGAAACGCCGGGGTCCCAGCGAGTGGGTCAACGTCGTCTCCGACGTAGTCGTCGACGACGACGCTATCACCGATCACGCCGCCACTCAGCGCGGCGAGCCCACCGTATCGGCGGGGAGTCCGAGCGACGAACTCACTCGCGAGACACGCACCTTGCGAGAACCCGGCCACAGCGACGCTTTCGGCGTCGATTCCGGCCTCAACCGCCGTTTCGACCGCGTTTCCGACCGCCTCCAGCCCCGAGCTCCGGCCGGGTTCGTTCTCGGCGACCGGCGAGAGAAACGAGTTCGGATACCAAGTGTTTCCGGCGGCCTGTGGGGCGAGCAGGGCGACATCGTCACCGGCGACCTCCTCGCCGAAACCGAGGATGCTACGGGCGGTCGCACCGCGTCCATGAACGAGCACCAGCGCCGCCTGCGCCTCGTCGACTGGGGCTCCGCCCCTGACGAGGGGTTCGTCGCCGTGTGGGTCGTCTCCGGAGTGGGGAGTTCGGCGGCTCATACGCCAACCCCCGAGTCGGCGTCAGGGAGGTCGTATTTTTCGACCGGAAGCCCGAGTTCCTCCAGCGCCGCCTCCATGTGTCGATCCTGTGCGAAGTCGGCGCCGTCCTCTTCACGGAGCCGCTGAGCGGTTGCGAGCACCTCGCCCTTGCGGTCGTCCGGGATTGCGTACTTATCCGAGGAGAGTTCGATAACGAGGCCGTTGTTGTCCTGCGTGTAGATGGAGTGGAAGATGCCGCGGTCGAACACGTTGTAGCCCTTGCCAGCCTCCTCAAGAGCGCGCATGATGTCCTCGTACTCGTTGGGGTCGACACTGAAACAGAGGTGGTGGACGCCCCCCGTCCCGGGACGCTGTCCACGGGCCGACGGGCGGTCGTCGCTCACAAAGAACGTCAGGATCCGACCGTCACCGGTGTCAAAGAACAAATGCGTCTGTGAGGGGTCATCAAGGTTCGGCTGGCGAAGAACAAGCGGCATCCCGAGCAGGTCGCGATAGAACGCGATCGTGTCCGCCTCGTTGCTTCCCCAGACCGTGATGTGGTCGGTTCCGGTGGTGTGAAACGGTGCGTCAGGTTTCTCCGGGGTCACCGGAGCCGTCGTCTCGTTGCTCATACACAGAAATGGGCCCGAACCCGCATAAATCCGGGAGAGACCATGAGGTGATCGGCTGACATCCGTGTTATCGGACCGGAGCGCGCCGTTTATGATCCGCGAGACCGTTCGAACGCCCATGATGCTCCCGACGCATGTGTTAGTCGGGATGTCGCTTGCGACCCCAGTCGCAATCGCGTTCCCCGGAGTTGCCCCTGTAGTCGTCGCGGGCGCGGTCGCCGGTAGCATCCTCCCGGATCTCGATGTCGTCGCCCGGCATCGACAAACGCTCCATTTCCCCACCGGCTACGCTGTGGCCGCGATACCCGCTGGTGTCGTTGCGGTCGCCGCTCCGACACCCGCGACCATCGGCATCGCGACGGGTATCGTCGCCGCCGCAGTACACTGTCGGATGGACGCCTACGGCGGAAGCCACGAACTCCGACCGTGGGAACGGAACACCGACCGCGCCGTGTACGATCACGTCCGTGGCGAGTGGCAACCGGCAAAGCGCTGGGTTCGATACGACGGATCCCGGTCTGACCTGTTCGTCTCGCTGATCGCAGCGGTGCCGCCCGTGCTGTTACTCCCCGAGCCCTCCCGAAAGATCGTCGTCGGTGCGATCGCGATCGCGTTTGTGTACACCGCGTTCAGACGCCGGGTACCGGGCCTCATCGACGTGATCGTCGACCGCCTTCGACCCGGTTCGTAATGGCTTGACTCTTTTGAGGAGAGATGGGACATGCTCATACCGGACGGGTTTTATTCACGCGACGATACGAGCGGTCTATGGGACTGTTATTATCCGTGGAGCCGCTCCTTCACGCCGGACACGAGCACCCGTCGACGCTGTTGATCGCTGTTTCAGCCGTCGTTTCGTTCGTTCTTGGTGTCGGCGTCGGCGTGTTCGGAACCGGGGCGTTCGGAATCGGTAGCTTGACTCCAGAGAGGGCCACAGACGCCGACTCCGGAACCGACGGTGACGAAACCTAACTGACTCGCTGCCCACCCCGGTGGCGGCTGCTACCCGCGATCACCCGCCGCCGTTCTCAGCATAGAACCGATCGACGAGCCACGTCGTCGCCGGTCGACGGGACCCCTCCGGAACGTACACGAACGGAATCGGACTGTCAAACGCCCGGTCACCGTACAATCCCCAGTCGGCAGCCGACCGCGTCCGTCCGCCGTACGCGATGGGAATGTCTCGAAGTTCGGACGGCTGATACTCCGGGACGTATGAACTCTCTATCCACACCTCATGTTGAGGGTGGCCAAGTTCGTCTGCGAGCGCACCCTCCAAGCGGTCGCTCCCGGAAACGAGCCACTCAGAGAACACGTCAAGGTCGGCGTCGACACGGTCCGCGTACGCGACACGGTGTTTCCAGCACGTTTTCGGAAACTGGCGGGAACGATACCGGTCGTGGAGAGACGCGAACGTCGAGTGGGGAGCGTCCTGTGCCGCCCGACGGAAGCGTTCCGTCACCGCCGCGTCCCCGATCCACTCTTCGATGATCGACTCGACGGTTACGGGCGGTTGGCCGGTCAGATCCTCAAGCCGTTCCGCGAGTTCCCGGACGAGCGCGTTCGCGTACACCGACTTGTGGTGCTGAGTCACCCACATGTACACCGCAATTCGCCCCTCAAGGTAGTTTCCAAGCGTCGAAAGCGCGCGCTCCGAAAGCGCGAGTCCCTCCTCCGGATGTGCGGTGTACGCGTCGACCATCCGATCGACATCGAACTCCAACAAGTTGGCTCCGGTCATCCGATTATCCCGGATAATGTAATCAAGCCGATCGACATCGACCGGTGAGTGAAGCAGCTGAGCGCCAAGTCCATACTGCCATGGCCCACCGCGCTCGTACACGAGACTGTATCCGAGGAGATACGCGCACACCTCCTCGGGATCGACACCCAACGACCGCAACGGCTCGGAGAACTCACGTAAGATGATCAGACATCCGAGCAGTTCGTGTGGACTGGCCTCACGGATCGGGTTGTCGTCGATCCCGACATCGTAGAACGTTTCGACGAGTTCGTGGTCGACGAGTCGATCGACGATTGCCGTGCGGTCGAGAAACGGCTCACAAACATGTGAAAAAGGCGGGTGGCCAATATCGTGTAACAGACACGCACACTCAAGCGTTCGCTGTATCTCGTCGAGCCGACTCTCGGAGACATCGCGGTTGAAGTAGGACTCTTCGCGAAGGTTCTCGAAGACGGTTCGTCCGAGATGATACACACCCAAGGCGTGTTCGAAACGAGTGTGGTTCGCCGCCGGATACACGAGACGAGTCGCCGACAGCTGGCGGACACGCCTGAGTCGCTGAAACGGAACAGTGTCGACAATTTCCGCAAGAAATCTATCCGGGAGTTCGATATAGCCGTGAACGGGATCCTTTATTTTTGTTATCATGATGAGCTCAGAGTGGAACGACCAATACGCGGGCTAATGGCTCAGGCCGTGTTATCAGCTAGTCGTGCTGCCAGATGTCGGGCGCAACGCCGAGTGACCGAACGACGATCGGGTACCCGAACGCGATGACCGCCACGACCACCAACGACTGCCACAACTCCAACGGACCGACAACGCTCTCGATGAGCGTGAACGAAACGAACAGAATGACCAGGATCACCGCCCAGTGTGGTGCCAACTGGCGCAGTCTGTCCACAGTGGAAGTCATACCAACAATACCGGCGGGAGACGGTAGTGAGTATCGATCGGAATCAGCCCCTCCGATCAGTAACGCGACGGCATGAACGCCATGCCAACTAAAACCATCGCGGACAGCACGCTGATTATCAGCACGCGCCACAGTCCTTCACCGTACTGATCGAACTGTTCTATTTGTGCGATCTGTGCGTTGTACGCGTCAATGTCAGTCGAGAGTGTGAGCGTAGACTCGCTCGAGAAGTGTGCGATGAACTCCGTCTCCCCAATGGTAACGGTAGAATCCTGTTGAACGTCTGTCGTGAGCGTCTCTGGGCCCATCCAGACGACGGTGACCCCATCGGACGTGATCGAATCCACTGTGACCGTCACCCCGTCGTAGGCGAGTTCGTCACCCACATCGTACGAGCGCTCTTCCGGCGCAGGGAAGTACTCGTCCGGACTGACAAGCCGTGTGTCACCGTCCTCATCGGTGACAACCACGAACTCCTCACCGTCACGCTCAACCGTCTCGTTGTCGGCGTTCGGATCCTCGCCCAGAAGCGCCTCGAAGTCCTGCTCTTCAACAAGCGTGAAGGAGTCCTCACCGTCGATCCGGACGCTCCACTCGCGCTCGTCGATCTCGACTATCGACTCGTTCGCCCACGTCTCCGACTGTTCGACCGTCTGTTCACGCTCGATCTGACCGGTTATCTCCGCTTCCTCGTCCTCCGCAACTGTGATGGAAGCGAGTGTGTACTCCTCCCCGTCGACGGTGAACGAGTCACCTTCAGACAGCTCGTGGTCCGGGTCTTCGAACGTCACTTCTGGGGTTTCACCCGTGACCACGAGAACACCCGCTACGCTCGCGACGAGTAGGAAGAGCGCGACGTACACGGCCACAGCGCGTCGTTGCATGGTTCCTCTGTGGTTCAGCCCCCGTATAACGGTTACTAACGAGCAGCGGACGCTCAATTTTGACCGTCAGCTCAACAGAAATACATTCAGGTACACCGGATAATAAGCGAAGCCAAGGGCCGGATTTGAACCGGCGTTGGGCGGCTCTGCAGGCCGCTGCGTCTGACCAGACTCTGCCACCTTGGCGCAACCGAAGTTATCCACGTAGTCCGTTTAAGCCTAGCGGTCGGAGCCGCGTTGGATATGAAAAACGCCCACGGACGCGACCGTCCGTGGGCACTGTATGAATGAGTGGGCGGCGAACCGCGGTTCCCAGAGGCTCGCGCACTCCAGTACTTCCCGGAACGCTGGTGGGCTTAACTTCCGTGTTCGGAACGGGTACGGGTGTTTCCCCACCGCTGTGGCCGCCCTTATGCCGACTCTCGGTCTCGAACCGAGACTCTCCACTGCGGAGAGACGCCTGTGTCGGTGGTCCGGTCTCTCGACCAGTCAACCGTGTATGCGTGCGATCCAGTTACCGCCTGAACTCATACGAACTGTGGTAATGTGTCAGTGCCGTATGATTGTGGCTTCGGTCTGTTAGTACTCGTGGACTCAACGCCTCGTTGCCTCGGCGCGTACATCC
>LFFM01001075.1_pt1 | contig 19445 bp, 17 predicted proteins | sample 643131 | NCBI WGS metagenome assembly LFFM01 (sample SAMN03777445, study PRJNA286221) | soda lake metagenome | biome: soda lake; feature: Kulunda steppe; material: water; isolation source: sample Tc-Br brine of Tanatar trona crystallizer | place: Russia: Kulunda steppe | collected 2011-07
GAGTAGCGAACTATCGTCGGTGCGGATCACGGAATCTGTCGATTCCGTTGATCCGCGACTCCCCAGCGACACAGTAATTCAGCAGTGGTGAACGATCTATGAGACTGCTACGAAATCGTCTCGGCATGGAACTGCTATCCAACTACCTCGTCGAGAGTGTTGACGACAAAATTAAGCAGATGCTCTTCTTCGATTTGGTTGTCTGTTTGGGTCCGTGTCACACTACGTCCAAACAGACACTTCCTCTAACCCGATGTGATCGACTGAGGATACCAAGTCATCCAGTGAGTCGACTGTGTGGCCGACTTTTGGGGGCCGCTCGTCGTCGACCCCGTGCTGGTCGCCGCCACGGGCGACCGGCTGCTCAGCGAGGACGCCGAGGCGGCATACACGGAGCTGATAGCCCAGTCGTCGCTCGTCACGCCGAACGTCGACGAGGCCGAGATCCTGACCGACATGGCGATCAGCGACACCGCCGACGCCGAGCAGGCTGGTCGCAACTGGTCGAACTGGGTGTCGACGCCGCGCTCGTGAAAGGTGGCCATCTCGACGGCGATGCGGTGGTCGACACGCTCGTCGTGGCAACCGACGGCGAGCCGCGCGTCGAGCGGTTCAGCCATCCGCGCGTCGACGCCGCCGGCACGCACGGCTCGGGCTGTACGCTGTCGAGTGCGATTGCAGCCCGGTTGGCTCGTGGCAGCCCGCTGATCGAGGCGGTCGTCGACGGCGTGGCGTTCATGGAGCAGGCCGTCCGGTACGGCATCGACGCCGGCACGGGGCCGGGCGCAGTCCACCACTTGGTCGACGTCCGCGAGCGGGCCGACTATCTGTCGGTCAGCGACGCCGTCGAGTCGGTGGTCGCCCGGCTGGTCGACCGGAACGTCGAAACGCTGGTACCCGCGGTCGGGATGGCTGTCGTCGGCGCGAGCCGGTTCGCGCCGGCGGGTCGCCCGCGCTGGCCCGCGAGCTACTGGCCGTTCGTGAGCTGTCTCCCGAGTTGCGGTTCGCGCTCAACTGCCGGTTCGACGAGAGCGTCGAGACCGCCCTGGAGTCGCTCGACGGACCGTTGTCGAATCCAGTGGGCCGGATCGCGAGGGCGTCGACGGCCGGGAGCAGTCGACGCCAGTGGTGCGGGTTGGTGATGCCGCAGAGCCACCGGCGGCGGTGATTGATCGTGGCGGCGAGGGTCGACCGGCCGGTGTCGTGGTGCTCGCGCCGGACGCCGAGACGCTGCTCGACCGGACGCTGCGGCTGCACGACGCGCTGATTACGGAGTAGTGGAGTCGCTTGCACAGGAACCTCTTGGTGGCTCGGTTCCGTTACTTGGAGTGGGTTGACCGATTCGTTTCGGATCGGGTCGACGATGGGTTGATCGAGACGGATCACCAGAGCGGTACGACCGCCGTCAGCCTCTTGGCCACCCAGCCGGATACCGCAGAGCTGTGTCGCCCTGTCGGCTGTATTGTAGGAAACGGCAACTTCATGTGCAGTGATATAGACCGGATAGATACTGTTGGCTGCGAGTAGCCACCGTATCCAGAAACGACGAGCACACACATGAACACAGACCTCGTGAGAGACGGATTGGACGATGTCGACGAGGTCGTGTTGGCTGGCGGCGTCACGATCATCGCCGTATTCATTGCCGTATTGACGATACTGCCCACCCAGACCCGTGCTGTTGTGTCCGGCCTCGGGACGGTCGTCCTTTTACATGGCGGGAGTGGCTATCAGGCCGTCGTCGGCATCGCAATCGCGTTCGTCGTGGTGTTGTTCATCAGTCCGTGGGGTCGGCTCAGACTCGGCGGGTCGGATGCCGAACCGGAGTTCGGAGTCGTCTCGTATTTCGCGATGATCTTTTCGGCCGGCATCGCCGCCGGCATTGTCTTTTGGGGGCCCGCAGAAGCGATCTTGCACCACGAGACGCCGCCGCCAGGTGTCGACGCCCAGCCGGGGACTGAACAGGCAGCCGTTGCCGCCCTACAGTACACACTGTTTCATTGGGGAATTTCAGCGTGGAGCATCTACATGGCGCTCGGGATCGCTATCGCATACTTCGTGTACAACCATGGCGCGCCACTGCGGCTGTCGGCCGTGCTGACTCCGTTTGTCGGGGTTGTCCGGCTCGACAGCTACTGGGCGAAAGCCGTCGACATCGTCGCTATCGTCGCCACGGTTGGCGGAATGACAGCGACTGTCGGACTGGTGAGCAGCCAGTTCATTGCGGGCGTCGAGTACCGCTGGGCAGTCGAGTTCGGAGACGGTGGGGTCGCACTGTTTATCGTTGCGATGGTGGTCGTGTTCACGGCCTCGGCGGTGACCGGCGTCCACCGCGGCATTCGGCGGCTCTCGCTTGTTAACGTTGGTGGGTTCGTGCTGTTAGGGACTATCGTGGCCGTGGTCGGACCGACCGGCTCGCTTTTCCAGACGACCGGTGGGGCAATGGCTCAGTACGCCACCGAGTTCGGGGCGATGAGCACCGCCTGGGGAACGGAGTGGACCGAAGGCTGGACGGTTTTCTACTGGAGCTGGTGGCTCTCGTGGGCACCGTTCGTTGGGCTGTTTATCGCGCGGATTTCGCTGGGCCGAACGATTCGAGAGCTGATCCTTACCGGCGTTGCCGCGGCGTCGCTCGTCACGATGGCCTGGTTTCTCGTTATCGGTGGGACGGCCATTCACCTCCAGCAAACCGGGCGGGCCGACATCGAGCAAGCGATCCAGGAGGGCGGCGTTGCGGTCTCGGGCTTCCCGCTGTTCGAGGTGCTACCGTTTGGGGACGTGTTGCTGTTCGTCTTTTTCGCGTTGATCATCACGTTTCTCGTCACGTCGGCCGACTCGTCGACGCTGAGTATCGCGTTTTTGACGACCACGCACCGAACAACCCCCTCGCGCGAACTCCGGATTCTGTGGGGCGGCCTGCAGGCCGCAGTCGCCTCCGTGGTCGCGGTTGTGGGTGGGGTCGAGGTCCTCCAGTCTGCGGCCGCGTTGACCGGCGGGGTGGTCGGCATCGTCCTGGTCGTCGCAGTGGTGGGCGTTCTCAAAGAATCACGGCTAACTGACAGTCAGCTAGAGTGAACAGATTATGCTGTCAGCCCGGATCAGCTAGTGTTCGGTTAGGATCACGATTGTTGGGTAGACAGGTGAAAAATATCCGAACTTCCGTATAGTATAGTGGAAAAGATTATTTTGTCTGGTTGTGAGGAGCGAGATAGATGGAAAAATCCAGCGAGAGTGACGAAATCAATGTCCCCGACGCGTTCGGTATTGCCTTAGAAGAGTACTACAACGAAGAAGGGCCGGGAACGTACCGAACCGAACGGGACGACGGCTACGTCTCAGGGGCGGATCTGACCCACTACTTCGATGGCTACGACGAGTGGGAAGAGCCGACCCGTCAGGCGCTTGCCTACGTCCGCGAAGGTGATGTAGTGCTGGATGTCGGCTGTGGGTCGGGTCGACACGCGCTGTGGCTCCAACAGCAGGGCAACGAGGTCGTCGGGATCGACCAGAGCCAGCGAGCTATCGACATCTGTCGTGATCTCGGCCTCGAATCCGCAGAAGTGATGGATATGACGGATCTCGACTTCGATGACGATCAGTTCGATACGGTGGTTGTTATCGGGACGATTATCGGTCTCGGTAACTCGCTTGCGGACGTGCGTGGGCATTTCGCGGAGTTCGACCGGATCACCACCGACAACGGCCGTGTGATTATGGACTCACAGAAACCGTTTCCGGAGGGCGTCGACGACACCGAGTACTTCCGACAGAACCAGATCGACGACCGGAACGCTGCGACCGTCCGGTTCCGTGTTCGGTACGAACAGTACGTCGAAAACTGGCTCGAAATGACGCTGTTCGGCCCGGACGAACTCCGCAAGGTCGTTGCGGATACCCCGTGGTCGGTCACCGAGACAATAGAAATGGAGCCCGGAGAGGGCTGGTATTCGGTCGGCATGCAGTGGTACTTCGCAATACTCGATAAGTAGCCGGCGAACAGCCATTCAGGACTCTCTGGCCACGGAACGGCCATCGACGATTTTTGGCTGAGTGTGTGCCGGCTCTATTCAGCCGACCTGTGAGTCGACGCGGATTCCGTGCTCGACGGTGTGGAAATACGGTTCTCGATCAGCAACGCCGTCACCGAGCGTTGGGGGTCTGCTGTCCAAATTAGCTTGCAGACTCCCGGTGTCGGAGCATCGAGACGAGCGTGGTACAGAGCGCGGCAACCGCCAGGATAGCGAGGACGAACCCGGTGAGCACGGCGAACGAGCCCACGATGTCGGCACCGCCAACAACAATCAGCATAATGGCGATCAGCCCGATTGTGGCACCCCAGAAAATGCGGATCATACCGGGCGGGTTGACCGTGTCCGTACTGGTCATCATGGCAACGCTCATCGTCTGTGAGTCGGCGGAGTTAATAATAAACAGCAGCCCGATTCCGAGGAACAACAGCAGAAACAGCTCGCCGGCCGGGAACCCGAGCAACAGCGGGAACGCGGCGATTTCGAACCCTTCCGTTTCGATAAGCGCGAGCGTCTCGCCGCCGTCTTCGACCGCCTGCTGAACAACGCCCCCACCGACGATATAAAACCACACCATGTTCGCAAACCCACTGGCGACAACAGCGTAGCCGACGATCTCACGGAGCGACCGGCCGTAGGAGATGCGAGCCGTAAACAGCCCGTAGCCGGCCGCAATCGAGAACCAGATCGCCGTGTTGAAATGATGCCAGAAGGCAACCCACTCGGTTCCAAGGTTCGTCGACAGCGCCGAGAGATGCGCCGGCTGTGCAGCAGTCGCTCCAGCCGAGATATGCAGAATCTCCCGCGTGCCGCCGAAGGCGAGTGCCGCAGTCGACAACACGACAAACAGTCCGAGACTGAACACAGATATCCGACGGATTCCTCTGTTGAGCCCCGTATACGCCGACAGCGTGAACACCAGCGTCACCGCAATAATAAACAGCACCGTCCCGATCTCGGGCGAAGAGACACCCCACTGGAAGCTAATTCCCGCCAGAAAGTTCTGAATCGTCTCCATAATCGACGACGCAAGGCCGAAAACAAGTCCCGCAATCGCAAACACGTCGACGATACCCGCAAGCAGCGGCCGATTCTTGACGAACGGGTACAGCGCGCTTGAGACACGGAACGGGGCGTCGTCCCGATAGTAGTAGTAGCCAATCGGAACCGCAAACACGGCCGTCGTCGCCGACGTGATAATTCCCCAGTGAGTCAGTGTGAAGCTCACTCCCCAGATGCCACGATCAAGTGCGGACGCGCCAGGATCAATGCCTGGCGGCAGATCAAGCATGTAGTTCGCCGCTTCACCAGGGCCGAAAAAGGCAATCCCGGCAGCGATACCGACCGCAAACAGCATCGCAAAATACGTCGCATTGTCATAGGCTGGGGCTGCGTCATCGCCGCCGAGAACGATTCGGCCCCACGGTCCCACAGCAATAACACCGAGAACGATCACGGAGACGGCGAGAGCCAGCCCGAAGACGAAGCCGAGTTCGAACAACAGAACGCTCTCGAACGCCCGAACGACCTCGCCAGTCGGCCCAGGCAAAAAGACGAGCAAACCGGAAACAATGATGAGGGCGGTGACCGATCCCGCAGCGACCGTCTGGTTCGCCTCATCCCACATGGTAGAAATATACGTTGTGATCTGTTCGTTCATTTAATCTCTGATAATACTTCTAAACTTCAATATATATCGGTTCTGATTCCGGTCTTTGTAACTCCTCTCGACGGGATGATAGCCGACTATCACCGCTCAGCAACTGTTTCAGCGGAATCGGTGAAGGATCTTTTCTCGGAGACTTTATTTATTTCAGATGAGAATAGGTCGATATCCTATGCCGACCTATCATCTCTCGTTCAAGCCCGCAACGCGCGGATTTGGTATCAACGATCCGAGTAGTGTGCTGTTCGTCGACGGCGAGCCGGCCTTCGGCATCGAAGAAGAGCGTCTCAGTAGACAGAAACACGCGCCAAACCAGTTTCCAACCCAGTCAATCGACGCCTGTCTCGCATATGAGGACCTCGAACTGGGCGATATTGATCGGATCTTGCTTCCCTACGAGCCGCGTCTCTCCGGGCGATTCATCCGGGAAAACGCCCGAAAAATGGTTACGAATCCCGAATTCTTCAGCTGGCGGCTTTATGAGGACGACCGACTGAGTTCCGGCTCACGGCTGAGCAAACTCGGGGCAGTAATCGGCACGCTCGGAACGTACACCGGTGCGCGAAAGAACGGCCACGTCGAGAGCGTCAGAGAGTATCTGTATGATGCGTTCGGTGGCCCGATCCCACCGATTTCGAAACTCGAACACCACGCCTGTCACGCTGCCAGCGCGTACTACCCGGCGGCGTTCGACGAGGGGTTGATTCTCACAATGGACGCGAAAGGCGAGTACGACGCTACAGTGGTCTGGCGGGCCGAAAACGGAACGCTATCGCGGGAACGAACGTATCCGGACCCCAACTCGCTGGGAACGTTCTACGCAGTTATCACGGAGTATCTGGGCTACCGTGCTGACAACGGTGAAGGAAAGGTCATGGGATTGGCTCCGTACGGCGAGCATAACCCCGATATCGAGCGACAGCTGTTTTCGACGCTCACTGGTGGGGTTGAGTACGATGTGACCGACCTGATCTCTGGGATTTTCTACGACGATCTCCGGACGCTCGAATCCCTGTTCGACCGGCCGCGACGGCGAGCCGGCGAGCCGTTTACCGACTGGCACAACGACCTCGCGTTTATGACACAGCGGTTCGTTGAGCAGACGGTCACTGACATCGTCGACGAATACTGCCAGCAGTTCGACACCGCAAACGTCGGGGTTGCCGGCGGCGTCGCGCTCAACTGTAAGCTCAACAAGCGGATTATGGAACACGACCGTGTCGAGAACTTCTTCGTTCAACCGCTGTCCCACGACGGTGGCCTGGCGTTCGGTGCAGGACTGCTGTATCACGGTTCCAGTATCGACCAACAGAGCGTCTACTACGGGCCGTCGAACACCGAGGGCATCGAAGCGTTGCTTGACAAGGCCCGTGTTCCCTACGACCAGCCGGACGATCTGGCCGGCGTTGTCGCGCGCCGGCTTGCCGACGGCGAGCTGGTTGGCTGGTTCCAGGGTCGACTCGAAATGGGGCCGCGCGCGCTCGGCAACCGGAGTATCCTCGCCGATCCGCGGACGATCTCCTCGCGTGATCGCGTGAACAAATACGTCAAACACCGCGAGGTGTGGCGGCCGTTCGCACCATCGATGCTCGAAGCGGCCGCCTCGGCGTATCTCGTCGACGCCGAGCAGTCACCGTACATGATCAAAACGTTCGATTCGACCGAGCGCGCACAGACGGAGATCCCGGCGGCACTCCATCCAGCCGACAAAACAACGCGCCCACAGACGGTAACCCCACAGCAGAACCCACGGTACCACGAGCTGATCAGTGAGTTCGAGGCAATCACTGGCGTGCCGGTACTGCTGAACACGTCGTTCAACGACCACGGCGAGCCGATTGTAACCCAGCCGAAAGAGGCACTCAAGGACTTCTTTGGCATGGGGCTTGATCTGTTGGTGCTCGGCGAGTACGTCGTCGAGAAATCACCCGACAAACCGCGTATCACCGTGCGCGACGAGGCCATACCCGCGCCCGATCCAGGACAGCCGTCGTAGCCAAACACCGCTGGTACAGACACCCCCTTTCGGAGCTAACCCCCGCTGGTACAGACATCCTCTTCGGAGCCGCTGTTCGGCGACACTGGAGATCCGGCTCGACGATCCCCGCAACTGGGTCGACACCCACCCAGGCGGTTGGGACGGTCGCTCCTGACGGGTTCGATCACCGCTCATGACGAGCGGCAGCTCTTGGAGATCACCGCCCACAGGTGTTCAGGCCGGTTAGGGTGGTTCATGAGGGAACATATAAATGCTCGAAAACGAATCTATCACTGACATGGCCGAAGAGCACGCGTCCGTTGAGACGCTTCAGGACGAACCCCAGACGTCGAGTGGCCGTCCGCAGGACGAGGAGGTCACACCGTCGACGATTGCAAAGCTGCTGTTGTTCCTGCTGTGGTGGTTTTCGGGGATCGGTGTCGGAACCGCCTTTATTTCGCCGAGCGTGATCGGAACAAGCATTTCGACTGAACTGTTTATGACGATCCTGTTGGCACACTTCTGTTCAGTGCTGCTCATCACGGTGCTCCTGCCAGGGCCGGACGACGACACCCTCGACAGCGGTGTCCAGGGTCTGTTCTCGTAGGCGAAACGAAACGGAGTGGCGGCCAAATGGGGCGGCCGTCCAGTCAGTGGCGTCCGGTACTGGAGCTGGGGATACGACGGACGCGGTGGATGTTGTGCTGAATCGAACCGCTCGACAGCGGAGAGTATGAAAAATTCAGCCTAAAGCGACTCTTAGGCCGTTACCGACTGGATAATAACGACGCCACCCACGATCAGTCCCGACGCAGTGAACTTCTGGACGAGAATCCGCCGGTCGATTGGCTCGTAGAGCACCGCCGGCGCGATCTTGCTCAGCACCAGCGCGCCGAAAAACACCATAAACACATCGAGTTTGAGAATCGCCACCGCAATCGAGACCGGCCCGGTTTCGATTGCCAGCACGAACGTGTAGTACGCAATCGCAATGAACACACCACGTGTCAGCAGCACGCCTCCCTGGGCCGTCGCAGCCGATTTGAGTGCCTCAGTCGGCACGGCATCCGACTGAATTAGTTTCCACAGCAACAGCGCGGCCAACGAAACGATGCCGCCAACTCCCACCCAGAACATGATCGCAAACAGCGTCAGGTGAGCCGTCATATAGCCGAGAATGAGCTGTAGCGCTGCGGTCGTCCCGGCGACGACGACGCCCCAAAACAGTGCCTGTTTCGATTTGAATCCGCCACGCAGATTCGAGGCGTCGAGCGAGATAAGCACCGTTCCGAAGAAAATAATGAACACACCGACGTAGACAATCGGCTGGAAGCCTTCACCAAGCAGGACGAACGCCAACACGAGGACGATAATAAGATCGAGCGACAACAGCGGAATAAACCGTGAGACCTCGGATTTTTCGAGACCAATAAAGTACGTCCACAAACTCAACACGTACGTCACGCCGCCCAGGATCCCGATACCGATTGTGATCAGCAGCTCGGTCGAGATGGCGGTCGCTTCAAGGCCGGTGTTTCCAGTGAGCAGGCCGGCGGCGACGAACGTCAACATCATCGAAAACCCACTCAACGCTGTCGTCGATATCGGTCCCGCGGCTTCCCGGTCCAGAATGACCTTGTCGACGAGCGAGAGCGTTGCATAGATGCTTGCGGCAAGAAAGGCATAACTCAACCACAGGTTTTCAGCCATGTGATCTAATATTCACTAGATGTTTTATATCTTATGTTACTTTTGTCACCGTGTGCATGATTGGCCGTGCTGAGTCATAGGACGGCCATATTTCGACATCAAACGAATCATTCCGACAGTAACTGTCAACTAATGATATTTTATAGCGATCCGGACAGACACGGACCGAACGGATCGACAGCCGATCAGCTACGCGGGCGGTGTGGGTAGCAACAAAAAAACAACAGTGGGACCGATTGGCTACGGGCTGATAAGGACAGTCGGGTTGCCGCCGAGGATCGTGTTTGGCGAGCCGGCTCCCTGTAACATATCACCCATCGTCGCAGCGGGTAGCTTACCGATCAGCGTTGTTGGCGAGCCGGGGCCAACACAGACTTCGGCTCCGTGCGGGGTGCCGGCCGGCGTGACCAGACTACACGGAGAGGTGTCTCCGATCCGCCAGGCGGGCATTTTTCCGATGAGTACAGTCGGACAGCCGGCTCCGGTCAGCGGCGTCCCGTGGGCGGTCGGGGACGTGACAGTTGCTACTGGCAACATAATACCCCGAGCGAGGTCACCTGTTGACTTAACTATATGGGTGGATGCCCGCATGTGGACCGCAAACAACGCGTGTTCGGGTCTGAGCGTGCCAGTTTGGAGGTAGCAGGAATGTATATATAATAGGCATGTGAGATATCAGACAATGTCAGACGCGACGCTCCAGACCGAATTCGAGTTTACACTGCCGCGCGGCTACGTCGACGACGAGGGGGTCGTCCACAAGCAGGGCCGAATGCGGCTTGCAACGGCCGCCGACGAGATTCAGCCGCTGAACGATCCACGAACCCAGGAAAACGGCTCGTATCTGACGATTATTCTGCTCTCGCGAGTCGTCGAAGAGCTGGGGTCGCTTTCGGGCGAGGCGGTCGACGCCAGCGTCATCGAGTCGCTGTTCGTTGCCGACCTCGAATTCCTCCAGCGAATGTACGAGGAGATCAACGATGGGAGCACTGAGTTCCCCCCATCGGGCGCGTACACCGACTCCGCGGCCATAGACGACCAGACCAACCCCGAAAACAGTTCGGCGGCAACTGACGGCGGTGATACAGCCGACGAAGACGGTGGTCAGGGAAACGCGTGAAAACCATCGACCCCTATCCGCAGGATCGCCTCTACGAGGAGGTTGCGTTCCTGTCGTACTACTTCAACTGGTCACGCCAAGAGGTGTTGGGTATCCCCCACTGGGAGCGACAGCGATGGTGCCAAGAGATCAGCAGTATCAACCGGAAAAAAAACAGCAGCGACGGCGACGGAGACGGACTCGGCCTGGAGCCCGACCCGCGCGTTGATGACATCCCAATCGCCGATCTGGGAGAGTTCTGAATGGCCGACGACGAGGAACTGCTGTATCCGAACTTCGTCTACGAAGTAGATATCGACGAGTTGGGTGCGGGCGGGTTCACACATGTCACCGGGCTCGGCGCGGAGTCGTCAGTGCTCACGTACCAGGAGGGCGGCCTGCACGATGTGACGTATCAGCTTCCGACAGATGTCTCGTACTCGAACGTGACGCTCTACCGGGTGCTCACGACGGACAACGATCTCATGGACTGGTTTACGAACGCCGCCTCCGGGCCGAAAGACCGCCATCGAGACGTGACGATCTCAGTCAAAGACCGCACCGGAGAGATCGGCTGGATATGGGAGCTAGGCGGTTCCTACCCCGTTCGATGGAGCGGTCCGGATCTGGCAGGTCACGCCAACGCGGGGCCGAATCCAGGACTGTCTATCGAACAGGTCGAACTCGCCTACCAGACGCTCAACGGCAAGCCCCAGGACTGAGTTCGGTGGCGAGAGAGACAACGAATACATTCGCTAACGACGGACGTTCTACGTTTTGGATCAGTATCGACCGGTGTCGGCGTCGACTGGGGGGAGTACTGACTGCTGTCAGTGCCGACACAGCTCCAGTAGCCACCATATACTTATGTACAATGCTCCCACGGCGGCCAGTCGGTCGGCCGCGGATGAGACGGCACACACTGTTTTGGCCGGTGATGTCAGCGGTCGTGTCAGGACGGCAACCGCCATCCACAGTATATAAAACACCTTCTATACAGGGTATCGTCAGTCGACAGATGGGGCCTGCGGCGTCGAGACCCAGCGCGTCGACCACAACCGCAGTGCGTCGTACCTTCACAAACGCCGAGTACGGTTAAGTGGGTTGCAGGGATTGAGAGATTATCTGCACGAGAAGTCCGTCGAGGGCGGTTCCGAGAGGGGGGTCACGGGCAGACCGGAGCAATACACGATGCCAGAATATCTATCACCAGGTGTGTATGTCGAAGAGACGGAAGGGTCAAAATCCGTCGGCGGCGTCAGCACCAGCACAGCAGGATTCCTTGGAGAGACCGAACGCGGCCCACTGAAACCACAGTTAGTGACCGGGTTCAACGACTACAAACGCAAATACGGCGGCTACGTCGAGGACTCGTTTCTCACGCACGCGATTGATGGCTTTTTCAAAAACGGCGGCAGCAGAGCCTTTATTGGTCGCATCACGGACGTAGACCGACACCAGTCGGCGTCGACGACGCTCGCCGACGAGAGCGGCGAGGACGTTATCAGTGTCTCGGCAGTCGGCCCCGGCGACTGGGGGAGTAGAATCGCCGTCACCGTTAGCGACGCACCGATGTCCAGCGAGAACAACACGGTGTTCAGCCTGAGCGTTCGGTACTGGTCGGATGTCGACTCGGATGACGTCGAGAACCCCGGCGGCGAGGAGCCTGACCCGATGCCGTCGACCGAAGAGCGGTTCGACGAGATCAACGCCAAAGAGGGGTCGACCCAGTACTACGAGAGCGCGCTTGAGGGCTCGTCGAACCTGATCGTGGTCGAAAAACACGGTGCCGGACGGCCGGAGAACCAGACCGTCTGGTTGGATGTCGCCAGCACCGACGGCGGCGTCAACGGCGACAACAACGGTTCCAGCGGCGACGATGGCGACGACGGCGACGACGCGCCTGACATCCCGAGTGCCGACGAACTCGACGACATGCTCAAAGACGAGCTCGTCGACGTTGCCGAGGAGCTCGGTCTCGACGCCGACCAGACCAAAGACGAACTCATCGAATCGATCAACGACGCCCGAGAGGGACAGCTCGTCGCCGACGGCGGCGCGGGCCTCACGGTCGGCGATTACGAGGGAGACGGCACACCTGGTCAGCGAACCGGGCTGGCAGCCTTCGAAGAGATCTCCAACATCTCGATTGTCTGCGCGCCGGGCGAAAACGACGTGCCCGGTCTCACCGAGTCGCTTGTCGCTCACTGTGAGAACATGAAAGAGCGGATCGCCATCCTGCAGGCCCCGCAGAACCCGGACCCCGTGGCCGACCACGAGACGCCGGTCGACTCGACGTATGCGGCCTACTACTACCCGTGGATCAACGTGATGCACCCGAAAAAGGGCGTGCAGGTGACGATCCCGCCGGGCGGACACGTCGCCGGGATTTTCGCCCGAAATGACAACGAGGGCGGTGTCCACGAGGCTCCTGCGAACATGGTTGTCCGCGGCGCGATGTCGCTACAGGTCGACCTGACGAAAGCCGAACAGGACGTGCTCAATCCGAAAGGCGTCAACTGCATCCGGAGCTTCCAGGGACGCGGCATTCGCGTCTGGGGTGCTCGAACGACATCGAGCGATCCAGAATGGAAGTACGTCAACGTCCGCCGGCTGTTCTTGTTCCTCAAACAGTCAATCGACGAGGGAACCCAGTGGGCCGTCTTCGAACCCAACGATCAGGATCTCTGGGCGCGAGTCGTCCAGACCATCGAAGGATTCCTGCGGACCCAGTGGCGCGAAGGCGCGCTGATGGGTCCCTCCGAGAGCGAAGCCTTCTACGTCGACTGTGGCAAGGGTTCGACGATGACACAGGACGATATCGACAACGGACGGCTGATCTGTGAGATCGGTGTTGCACCGGTCAAACCGGCGGAGTTCGTTATCTTCAGAATCGGCCAGTGGACCGGAGACTCATAAGGTGGTGATTGGCTATGCCAGAGGAAATTGACATACTGAAAACAAGCTTCTTCCACTTCGAGTGGGATGGAGACGAGGTCGACGGCGTCACCGACGTGACGCTGCCATCACAGGAGTACCACCCGGTCGAAACCGATACCGGTACGAAGAGCCCGGTCGAAGAGGCCCAGGGCCGTATCGAGTTTTCGGACTTCGAGGTCACGCTCGATCTGAGACAGGACAACGGCGAGTCGAACGACAAACTCTGGGAGGCCTTCGAGGAGGCACGAACAACGAGACAGACGTCCGCAATCAAAAAGGAAGCCACCGTCCGCGTCAAAGCCGTCGACGATGAGACGCTGTACTCCGTGAAGTGTTCGGGCTGCTGGATCAAAGAGTATCGCCCACGACGACTGTGTTCGATGGACGATCTCTCAGCCCAAGAAACGTTCGTCATCTCAACGGATTACGTGGACACTGAATAACAATGGTACATCCAGACACACCAGTTCCAACAAGCAAGTTCAAAGTCGACTTCGGCGGGCGTGAGGTTCCGCAGTTCTTCAGAGTGAATCTGCCGTCTGCGCGGATTCCGGCTATCGAACACGAGGTTGGCTCCGCAGAGAACTATCCGATCAAACACGCTGACCAAGCCGAACACCACGGCACGTTCACCTTAGAATTGTACGTGGCGAAGGGTGGCGGGTCAAGCGTCGAGGAGTGGTTCAAGGAGCTGAAAAACTACACCGAAGACACCAGAGAGGAGTCGATCAGCGTCACGCTCCAGGATCAAAACGGGGAGGATGTCGTCACCTGGGAGTTCGACAAAGCAACGATCCTCAAATACGAGTTCGCCCAGCGGTTGAGTGGTGGCCAGGCACTGAAAGCAAAGATCACGGTCTCCTATCAGGATATGCGGCGCAAAGTAGCGTAGCTGACAGCCGCAGAGGACCTTCTAATGGAGCCGCCCCGACGTTCTTTTTATACAAAAATGCAGCCGAAACAAGCCGACAGCAGGCGGCATAGCCGGAGTCGCTCGGAGACGACACGCGGAGGTAACACTAAATGCGGGGCACGCATCTGGGCCACTACATTGATGAGTTCGAACGGACGATGGGTCGGTGGACTACCCGACAGGATGGGTTGCGGGGCATGACTGACCAGCACGAGACTGGGCTCGCTCCGACGGCAGCGGGCTCGGACCTGTTGTCCGTTCGTGCTATCGAGCGGCTCTCGCAGTCGTCGACCGACACCCAGGAGCCACACACCGCGGACCCACTCGATCTAACGCTTGATTCTATCAGCCGGTTGTCGACCGGGTCGTCCCGTCGAAGCCCAGGAATCCGGAACATCCAGATGGTTTCGCTGGACCAACTGCAGGACCGCGAGACGGATGACGAGCCAGCCGAGAACGCTCCCGAACAGCCGACAGCGTTCGGCCGGAGTAGCGAGCCGGCGGCAGTGTCTACAACAGACAGCAACCAGTCGACAGCAGACGCTCTCAGTACTGACCAGCCAGCAGTATCAACGCCCAGCAGCGACCAGCCGGGTGTGGCCGCCCCGAATCTGCTCGACGGCGAGGAGGGCCGGTCTCAACCAGCAGATCCGGTCGACTCCCGATCAGTAGACTCCGGCGACTCCCGATCAGTAGATCCGGTCGACTCAGCCACACACACAACTGGCTCGGTGGTCGAATCTACACACTCGACTAATCCCGTCCCTTCCAGCGCGGACGGACAGCCGTCCCCGGGAGGCGTCCGATCTCCCGGAGTGCTTCATCGCTCGGCGTCGACAGCGCGGGCCGATTCATCGCCTGCCGCAGTGCCCCTCGGCTCACAGTCTGGCCTAACGCTCTCCAGCGATCCCCTGTTTGCGTCTCGACGTGCCGGTGCCAGCGCCGGTGCTGCCGGGTCAGTATCCCGTGGGTTCGAGCCGACACGACGGGGTCCATCGTCGACCGGGCGGTCCGGTGTGGCCCCCGCTTCGACTGAGCCGCCTGTCGAGACGACAGTGGCTGTTCAAAAGTCGACCTCGTCGACTGTCGACAGCAGGCCCCTGGGGCGACAGGAGACGGAGACCGGTTGGACGGCCCCACCAGCGGGACAGCCGCCCGCTTCGAACGACCCAGTCGACCGTCTGGGTTCCGCGGCAGAACCGGACGCAACAGATGTCGTGGAGGCAGCAAATCCAGAGACGACCCGTGATTCCGACACGGGAGGAGCCACCGACAGCACAACCGAACCGAGCACTGTACCGGAGTCGGCTGGCGTAGCTACGCGCGGACAGGAACCCGGCGACGGAGTAACCGCAAGCGGGGGCACAACGGGACCGAACAGAGACTGGGGGAGCCAGTCGAATCCCACGGCAACAAGCCAACGCGAGTCGACGCTGTCGGAGCCACCGCAAACAGGGTCCACAGAGTCGACTGGAGCAGCGTTTAACCGACTGGCAGGAGCTGGCGGCCGCTCAACCCGCCAGTCACCAGTCCAGGCGACGGGGCTCTCCGAGGGGACGCCAGCACCCGATTCGGATGGCGTCGAGCCAACGGGCGAGTCCACGGTGTGGGAGTCCGCTGGCCGTGCCGGCATCACCACCGTCACGAATGCGAGCCGTGGTGGCGTCCTGTCAGCACCGATACAGACGATTGCTGTCGGCCCACCAGGAAGCCAGCTGGCTCCCCAGCCGGTGGGCGAGCGGTCGTTGCCAGCAGATCACGACGCTAACTCGACCGACCCCCGTGTACAGGGTACTGCGTTGGTACCCGCTCGGCAGCGAACACGTCGCCGGGTGAACCAGCCAGTATCGGTCGACGCGGACGATGACGACGACAGTAGCCTGACAGCGCGGTCCACCGAGCCACGCCAAGCCGGTGGACCGCGATCAGGACAGCCAGCGACGGAGAGCGTCCCAACAGCCGACACCCCCAACCGGCAGCCGACGCTGTCGAGACGGATGTCGACGGCACCCGACGCCCAGCAGCTGACTCCGCCAGACGGCCAGCAGACGGAGCCGACAGCCGCCGGAACATGGGCCACCAACACCGACAGCGTGGGCCAGCGACACCACGACAGCCTCGACAGCACCACCGAAGCCGACCCTCGTTTCCGTCCGTTTTCGGCGGCCTCGAGCACGCCGACTGCAGCTGTCCCAGCCGTCGACCCACCCGACCATGGGACCGAGCGAGGCTCGTCGCTCATCGCACCACTGTCGGCAACCGTCAGCCGCCGATACCGTGGCAAGAGCGAACCGTCGACGCCGAGACGCAGTCGCCGTCTCACAACACCGACCGGTGTGCTGACCGGCGTCACCAAGCGACCGGTCGGCCACCCCTCGCCGCCCCTTTGGCTCCCCACGCCATCACAGCCTCTCCAGAGAGACACCGGCAGTCGGGCGGAGGGTGCTGCTGGCCAGCGTGGCTCGGCTGGCCCAGACCGTTCGGCTCGGCAGGGTCGTTCGGCAGCGGCTGTCGCCACGATTGGGACTCAGTGGCGACGAACATCTCCGGCAGTGACGACCCACGCCAGTGCCGCAGGATCGAAGACGACGGCCCGTCCGACAGCAGTGGCCGGTGGACAACCGCAACGGAGTGGTGACCCGACCACCCCGAACGAGACACGGCCCCCCCTGACTTCGGTCGCACACCAGACAGCAGACGAGCTCCGACCCCCGCGTTCGTCGGCCAGCGTCACCGGGCATGGATCGGGCGAGACGGACGCCCGAGAGACGGCAGAACCGGACCGTCGGGAGCCGCAGCCGCAGTCGACCCACTCGCCGCGGTTTTCGACCGTATCGAGCCGACCTGTGGCGACCGACACAGCCGTGGCAATCGGGCCGTCTGCGCCGACCGAGGCGTCCGGGGCAGCCGAGACAGCTGAGACGGTCGACCGCCCGACAATCACAGGCCAGCAGTCGACGACATCCACCGGTCACGCTGTAAGGTCTGAGGGTGCCGCAGCCGGTGGCGTCGACGGAGCCAGCCACGAGCCGTCACAGCCGGCCGCAGCCCCGACGGTCGCTCCGGTCGCATGGCGTATCCAGCCCACGGTTGGCGGACCGAACCAGCACACCGGCCAGGAGACCGCCAGCCGCAAGCCCCGGCCGGCCCGCAAGCGACGGCAGCCGACGACACGGTCGTCGGCCAGTCCGCATCTGGTCACAGATGCCACCAGTGGCTCTCGATTCACGCCTACCGACCAAATCCACCAACCGACCCAAGCCGCTCGACCGACGACGTCCGACAGCCACGCGGGCCATCACCATATCCCACCCGAGGCGACGAGCAGCCTCTCGGCGGACGGCAGCAGGGTGGTCCAAGCGTCGGGAGACGCACGGTCGGCAACGTCAGCTCAGCCAGCTCTTTCGCCGACAGTCGGCTCGGTACGGGCGCGATACGCCACAGAACCGTTCACGGTTCCGATACATTCCACCGGGTCCACCTCGACAAAGGCGACCCAACTTGGTGTGTCGTCGGCTGGTGGCGAGACGACCCACCCAGCCGTTTCGCAGTCTCTGGGACTGGTCGTACAGGCTGGGGGGTCGCAGTTGCTCGGCGGCCGTGCTAGCACCGATCACCAACCCGCCACGAGCGGTCGGTCGGTACCCGTCGACCCCACCGAGACGAGCGGGACGGTTCCCACAACACAGCCGACGCTAGCTGGGCTCGAAACGCAGAAATCTGCTGGACTCGACGCCGCTGTCGACCCCAGAGCACTCGCCAACAGGCGAACACGCGAGCATATGGACCAGGTTCGCAGCCGGAGCAGGCAGTGGCACGACCGGCAGCTGTCGGGCGCGCCAGATGAGTCCGAATCGAGGGACCGGCCGACCACGCACGCCACGACGCTCGTCCAGCAGACCGAATCCGGCGGCCAGTCCTGGACAGCACAGCCGGCGGCAGCCCGAACGGAGTCACCGCCAGCCGAACCGAAAGCGAGAGGAGCCGCAACGAAACAGCTCCCACCAGTCGGCCGGACCAAGGGTCAGTCGGCGCGGCCAGCCCAGCCGACACAGCCTGACACTCGAGAGTCGGCTGACGGCCGTCCGGACGAGACTGCAGTGCCGTCGGCCGCGCCGCGACAGCCATCGACACCGGCCGATGGAGTGTATCCGGGAGCCGCACACGAGCCGAAAGCCGGCGGGCAACGCCGGGCGCAGCCGCGGTCGACCCGAACCGGCCAGCAGCGGCGCGAAGCCCACCTCCAGGAAGTCGAACGCCTGTTGGATCGGGACGCGTTCGTCGACGAGCTGTTCGACCGATTATATCGGCGAATCGAACAAAAAAGACAAATCGAACGGGAGAAAAGAGGATACAGATGATAGGTGTGAATATGAGGACGTGCGATGAGTAACTCCCTTGAGCGGGCGTACATCAAGATTCTCGAAGGCAAACAGAAGGGAAAGCGTATCGACTGTGCGTTCAATCCGACAGAGTACCAACTGAACAGCCGCGTCAAGTACGGCGAACACCGGACCGCCCTGGACGCGCCGATCCAGCAGTTTACCAATGGCGTCTCGGATACGCTGACCGTCGAGCTGTTTTTCGACACAACGGACACCGAAAAGAACGTCAAAAAGCAGTACACCGACCGGCTCGATTCGCTGATGGCGGTCGACGGCGCGCTTCACGCACCACCGACCTGTCGGTTCGTCTGGGGCAAGGGCCTGGATTTCAAAGCCATCGTCGTCGAGGCAGACAAGCGGTTCACCAGGTTCCGGCCGAACGGCACGCCGGTCCGGGCGTGGGTCGACGTGACGTTCAAACAGCAGACCGACCCCACCCAACAAAAAAAGCGTATCAAACACGAGTCGACCGACAAGACGAAAATAAAGACTGTCCGCGAGGGAGAGACGCTGTGGCTGATTGCGGCCGACGAGTACGGCGATTCGTCCCACTGGCGGACGATTGCGACGGCCAACGATCTCGACGATCCACGGGATATCGAGGCCGGAACCACCCTCTCGTTGCCACCGCTATGAGCACCGCGACAGCCTCGAATATTCGTCATCGTCGGTTGGGTCGACTGGCCGACAGTAGGAACCAGCTAACCAGTAGATGCCGACTACCGA
>LFFM01001076.1_pt1 | contig 19409 bp, 13 predicted proteins | sample 643131 | NCBI WGS metagenome assembly LFFM01 (sample SAMN03777445, study PRJNA286221) | soda lake metagenome | biome: soda lake; feature: Kulunda steppe; material: water; isolation source: sample Tc-Br brine of Tanatar trona crystallizer | place: Russia: Kulunda steppe | collected 2011-07
CCGGCCGTCGGCGCCCGCCGTGGCCCCGTCGTCCGTCGCGGTCGGCGCGTCGTCGGCGTCGCCGGGGACCGGTAGCGAGCCGCCGGCCCCCGGTCCGTCGGCCCCGAGCAGCGTCCGGGCCCGCTCGACGACCGTGTCGGGGAGTCCGGCGGCCGTAGCGACCTCGACGCCGTACGAGCCCGCGGCGGCGCCGGGGGCGATCTCGTGGTCGAAGACGAGCTCCCCGTCCTCGTGGCTCGCGGTGAACCGGAGGTTGTGGGCGGCCGCCAGCTCGTCGGCGAGCGCGGTCAGCGGGTGGTGGTGGGTCGCAAAGAGGGTGAGCGCGCCGACCTCGTCGTGGAGGTGTTCGACCATCGCCCGGGCGATGGCGACGCCGTCGGCCGTCGAGGTCCCCCGACCGACCTCGTCGAGGAGGACCAGCGAGCGCGCGTCGGCCTCCGCGAGGATCGTCGCGAGCTCTTCCATCTCGACCATGAACGTCGATCGGCCGCCCGCGATGTCGTCGCTGGCGCCGACCCTGGTGAAGATCCGCTCGACGGGCGTCAGCCGGACCCGTTCGGCGGGGACGAAGCTGCCGATCTGTGCGAGCACGACGATCAGCGCCACCCCGCGCATGTACGTCGACTTCCCGGACATGTTCGGCCCCGTGACGATCGCGAGCCGACGGTCGGGACCGAGCCGGGCGTCGTTGGGGACGAACGAGGGCTGGGTGCGCTCGACGACGGGGTGACGGCCGCCCTCGATCCGGATCCGCGGTGCCGGCTCGTCGCCGTCCCCGGCAGCTGCCCATTCGGTTGCCCCACCGTCGCCGTCCCCTGCGGTTTCCCCACCGGTGCCATCCCCGGCAGTCCCTCCATCGCTGCCGCTCCGGGGGACGTCGGCGTCGACGCCACGACGGTCGTGGGGAACGATCTCCGGGCGGCTGTAGCCGTACTCGGCCGCCACGGTCGCGAGCGAGACGAGCGCGTCGACGGTCGCGAGCGCCTCCGCGAGCGTCTGGACGCGTTCGACCTCGTCGGCGACCGCCCGACGGACCTCCCGGAACAGTTCGTACTCGCGGTCGTCTGCTCGCCCCTCGGCGCCGACGATCTCGTCCTCGCGGGCTTTGAGCTCGGGCGTGACGAACCGTTCGGAGTTTTTGAGGGTCTGGCGGCGACGATAGTTTTCGGGGACGGCCTCGAGGTTCGGGTTCGTCACCTCGATGTAGTAGCCGTGGACGGCGTTGTAGCCGACCGACAGCGAGTCGATCCCCGTCCGCTCGCGCTCTCCGGCCTCGAGATCGTCGACCCAGCGTTTGCCCTCCCGGGCGGTCTCCCGGAGGGCGTCCAGCTCCGCGTCGAACCCCTCGGCGATCACGCCGCCCTCGGTGATCTCGATCGGCGGGTTCTCGACGATCGCCCGGTCGATCGACCCCCTGACGTCCGCGAGGGGGTCGAGGGCGTCGTGGAGGGTCTCCAGGCGGTCCGCGTCGGCGTCGGCCAGCGCCTCGCGGACCTCGGGGACGACCGCTAACGTGTCACACAGCGATCGGAGGTCGCGGGCGTCGGCCCGTTCGCGCGAGATCCGGCCGATCAGCCGCTCTAAGTCGTATACGTCTCGCAGGGACTCCCGGAGGCGCTCGCGGCGTCTCACGGCCCCGAGAAGCTCCTCGACGGCGTCGAGTCGGCTCTCGATCTCCGCGGGATCGAGGGAGGGTCGCCGGAGCCAGTCGGCGAGCTTCCGGCCACCGAGGGCGCTCGCGGTCTCGTCGAGGACGCCGATCAGGGTCGCCTCCTCGCTGCCACGGACCGTCCGGGGCTCGAACAGCTCCAGGCTCTCGAGGGCGACGGCGTCGAGCAGGAGGTACTCCCGGGGATCGTACCGGGTGAGGTGGGTGAGGTACGCCAGACGTGGCTCCGGATCGTCCCCGACCGGTCGGCCGGCTCCGGCGGTGTCGTCGGCGCTCGCGTCGCTCCCATTGCCGTCACGTCCGTCCGCGTCGCTCCCATTGCCGTCACGTCCGTCCCCGCCGGTGGATCCGCCGTCGAGGTCGAGCCCGCCCCTGGCGTACTCGGCGTACGAGAGCAGGGCTCCACAGGCCCGGATTTCGGCGTCGTCGGCCAGGAGCGCGTCGGGGTCGCCGAAGTAGGCGGCCACGAGCGCCCCGGCGCGATTACGGTCGAACGCCGTCCGGTCGTAGTCGGTCACCGGGCACGTCTCCCCGACGACGTCCGGGGGGACCCCGGGGCCGAGGATCGCCTCGGCGGGATCGAAGCGGGCGAGCTCGTCGGCGATCGCCCGTCGCTTTCGCGAGCCGGTCGCGAGGAAGTCGCCGGTCGAGACGTCGAGCAACGCGAGCCCCCACGACTCCGTCCCGTCGGGCCCCCCTCGTGGCCCGTCGGACTCCCCTGCCGGCCCGTCGCGGGCGACCGCGGCGACGAAGTTGTTGTCGTCGTCGGCGAGCAGCTCGTCCTCGGTGAGCGTCCCCGGGGTGATCACGCGGGTGACGGCGCGCTCGACGACGCCGGAGGTCGCCTCGGGCTCTTCGACCTGGTCGGCGATCGCGACCCGGTAGCCCGCCTCGAGCAGCGTCTCGACGTAGGAGGCCGCGTTGTCGACCGGGATCCCCGTCATCGGGTACTCGCCGGTCGAGTCCTCGCGGCTGGTGAGGGTCACCTCGAGCAGCCGGGCGGTGCGTTCGGCGGCCTCACAGAACGTCTCGTAGAAGTCCCCGACCTGAAAGAGCACGAGCGCGTCGTCGTAGCGGGCACAGAGGTCGTGGTACTGGCGCATCATCGGCGTCAGCTCCTCGCGTCGCTCGGCCATCGGCTCCGGAGGGCCACACGCCGAATCCATGCCCGAGTGGGACGCGTGGACGGCCAAATAGCTGGTGGATCCCGGCGGCGTGCTGGTGGACGTCGAATGAAAATGGGGATCGAGTGCAGTCGGCGGTCAGGCGAACCGCGGGCGCTCCTCGGTCATCTCGACCTCGCCGGAGAGGGACGCACGGTCGTCGGCTTCCCGGTAGGTGTAGCTGCCGGTACCCCCACAGAGGGTACACTCGTACCGTTCGGAGAGCTCGTGGATCAGGTCGCCGCCCTCGAAGAACACCCGGCTCTTCGTGATCTGCAGGAACTGGGCCGTCTCGCAGTTCGTGCACTCGATCATGGCCGGTGACAGGGCGGTTCCGGACGTAGTTATCCGGATTGTAACCCTGACGATGCGAGGGCTATCGGGACATTACCGCCCGGTAGCCACGGCCGACGGGCCGATCGATCCGTCGGTCCGATCGCGAGCCCACGGGTGATTTCGCTGGGGCTACCGGACACCAGCGAGGAAATAACGAAGGTGGAGGTCGACCACCGACGGAACGCGGGGTCGACGCCCCGCGGGTGTGTGAATCGACGCGGTCGGCCCCGGCGGACACCGTCCCCGGGCCGGCCGGTGTCATCCCACGTGCGTTCGCGTCCCACCGGGATCCCCACCTCCCGGCCCCCGTCCACGTACCCAACCCGTTTTTTCGACGGCCGCGACGAGCATGAAACGCCCGTTTCACCTTGGCGAACCGATAAACCCCCGGCCGCCCAACCGTTCGGTATGCACTCGACGCGACGACGGCTGCTCGCCGGCGCCGTCGGACTCGCCGCGCTGGCCGGCTGTCTCGCCGACGGGCCCGATCCGAGACGGGACGGAGGCGGCGACGACGCGGACGGGAACGGAGACGACGGAAGCGAGGACGACGCGGACGGGAACGGAGACGACGGAAGCGAGGACGACGCGGACGGGAGCGGAGACGACGGAAGCGGTGACGAAACGGACGGGAGCGGAGACGACGGAAGCGGTGACGAAACGGACGAAAACGGCAGCGAAGAGGACGGAGACGAGAGCGGGAGCGAAGAGGACGGAGACGGGGAGTACGCGCTCGTCGACCACGGGACGGCCGCCTACGCGCTCGGCAGCGCCGAGCCGGCGGTGAAGACGTTCCACGAGCGAGAGCGCCTCGAGGCGTGGCTCGGCGGCGACGATCCCGGGGAGGACGTCGATCGGTTCGTCGCGGACATCGAGTTCGATCGATCGATGGTCGTGGCGATCCGGATCGAGGTGCGAAACCCATGTCACGCCTTCGAACTCGTCGACGTCGCCGTCGAGGACGACCGACTCGCCGTGGAGACGACCCTCCTTGATGAGACCGACGATGAGATGGCGTGTGCCCAGGTGATCCAGTACCCGACGCTGCTCGTTCGGGCGACGTTCGAGGACGCCGTCCCCGGGGAGGCCCGGGTGCGCCTCGACGGCGAGGTGATCGACGAGGACGTCCTCTATCCCGAGGGAGCGACGGCGGGACCGGAGAGCGATCCGGCCGCGTGACGGTCGTCGGTCAGCGGTCGCGGTCTCGAGGACGTCGGTCAGCGGTCGCGGTCTCGAGGACGTCGGTCAGTGGGTGCCGGTCTCGAGGACGTCGGCGAGCAGGCGCCGCTGGGCGGCCGCGAGGTGTTCGGCGAACGTCGAACGGACGATCCCGAGTTCCTCGGCCACCTCGTCGGCGCTCGCCTCCCGGGGGTACGCGAAGTAGCCGAGTTCGTGGGCGACCTCGAGAACCTCCCGCTGGCGGTCGGTGAGCCGGCCGCGATCGACGACCACCGGATCGGCGCCGTCGCCGCTCTCCCCGCGGACCAGACACTCGAGTTTCACCGTGGTGCCCAGCTCCTCTAGGGCCGCGATGATCTCGACGAGCGGCTCGGGCGAGGGGAGCAACAGGGTCACCGCGAGCCGGTCGGGATCGGTCGACGCCGAGACGTCAGCGATCGGGTGGCCGAACGACTCGATCACGTCACACGCACACGTCTCCGAGCGCTCGCGTTCGATCCGGTAGACGCCGTCGCCGTCGGCCTCGAAGACGGGCTCGTCGCCGACCGACGCCGAGCTCGCGTACTGTTCGACGACCCGATCGCCCGCGCCGGTCCAGCGGACGTCGCTCGCGGTCGTCCCGGCCGGGAGGTCGGCGACGACCGGACAGTTCGGCGGATCGGCGATCGACAGTCGTGCGCGGACTCCGGTCATAGCCGACGCTAGTCGGGTGTCGTTGATATATCCCCGGCCCGATTCCCCCGGAGAGGGAACCGGTCGCCGCGGCGGCGATCGCACGCTCTTACTCGACGTAGCGGTACTTGCGCTCGCCCATCGGCCCCCAGCCGTCGAAGACGAACTCCGCGTCGGGGGCGGTCCGGGGCTCGACCTCGACGTCCGTCTCGTGGTTGTGGACGTCGTGGATCTCCTCGTACTCCGCCCACTCGAGATCGTACCGGTCCGCGAGCTGGTCGTCGACGTCGAGGGCCGCGACCTCCTCGGCCCAGCCGTCGGCGACGGTCTCGACGTGGATCTCCGCCTGGGCGCCGCTGCCGTAGGAGCCGACCAGAAGCTTCTCGCCGGCGAGATCGCGGTCGTTCTCGAGGGCGTGTTTCAGCGCGCTGATCCGGGCGACGTGGACCGATCCGGTGTACCAGTTGCCGACCTCCCTGGAGATCTCGATCGTGGGATCGATCGTCTCGGCGTACCACTCCCGGTAGCGATCGGTGCCTTTCAGCCCGTCCATATACTCCCGGATGGCCCCGGTGAACGCCTCCTCGTCGTCGAACCCTTCCCGGCGGGGCTGGCGGCCGATCTCCTCGGCGAGTTCGTCCTCGATCGCCGTGTCGCGGGTGACGTGGCGGTACGCGAGCAACGCGGCCTTCCGGACCATCCCGGGGAACGGGGTGTGGAAGGGGGCGTAGGTGAAGTCGTCGGGGTGGACCCGGCCGGCGACGCTCTGGTAGTCGACCAGCGCCTCGCGCATGCGGGCGAGATACACCTGAACCGACCGTTTGCCGTCGACGCTCGGAAACTGCTGGTTGGGCTTCAGGAAGTCCGTCTCGTCGGCCGAGCCGTACCCCTGCTCGGTCGACAGCGCCACGAGGTCGGGATCCTCGTCGACGTACATCGCGACGGCGCCGGCGCCCTGGGTCGCCTCGCCGGCGTCACCACGCGCGTAGAGGGCCGTGTCGGTCGCGATCACGAGCGCGCCCCGACCCCGGTTGCGGCCGGCGCGGATCCAGTTGTACGCGTCGTCGACACACTGGGTGCCCGAGACGCAGGCGAACTTCCGTTCGCCCTTGTTCGCGTGGCCGAACTCGCCGTCGAACACCTGCTCGAGACAGCCCGCGACGTACGTCGAGACGGGTTTGGAGTTGTCGAAGGAGCTCTCGGTCGCGACGTCGATCCGGCCGACGTCGTCGGGTTCGAGTCCCTTCCGGTCCATCAGCCGGTAGGAGGCGTTGGCGGCCATCGTGACGATGTCCTCGTAGCTGTCCGGGAAGGAACTCCCCGTCAGCCCGAGCCCCTTCGTGTACTTCTCGGGATCCTCGCCCTTCTGGGGTGCGAACGTCCCTGGGAGGTCGAGTTTGAGCTTCCCGGTCCGGAACTCGATCGCGTCGATGCCGACGGTGGTCATGAGCCGACGTTCGGCGAGCGATCATATGGAACTGTCGATCTTCGTTACGACGAACGTCGTAATCTGGTGGAAGCGAAGCATACCCGTCGTCCCCGTGGCGTTTTGACCGTGGCCGTCGTAGCCGACCCATGCTCGCACTCGAGATCGAGGAGTTCATGATCGAGCTGAAGGAGGGATCGTTCGCGAACGTCGGCCCGACGAACAAGGCCGCGACGGCGAAGCTGTTCGACGTCGAGACCGCAACCGCCAGGGAGTTCGGCGACAAACGCGTCAAACTCGTCTTCGAGGACGGCGAGGGCAACGAGGTCCAGGTGGCGCTTTTCCCCGGCGACGTCCGGAAGATCGTCCGGGACGTCGAGGCGATGGAGGACGACTCGCCCGTCTTCGAGTGAACCGCCTTCGGACGATCCGGCGAGCGGTGGGACGATCCGGCGAGCGGTGGGACGGTTCCACGGGCGCAGTGGGACGATTCCACGGGCGCAGTGGGACGATTCCACGGGCGCAGTGGGACGATTCCCCACGGTCGTCCGCCGAGGAGGCGTTCCGGGCCGAGCGACGGAGCCAATTCGACAACCGTTTTAGGACGAACCCGTTTGGTTGGGGTAGATGGGTAACTGTATCATCTGCGGCAAGCCCGTCGACGGGCTCGTCTGTGGGAGCCACGAGGAGGACGTCGCCTTCGAGTTCGAAGGCACCTCCCCCTCCCAGCTCACCCCCGGTCGGTTCTACCGGGGCAGCGTCGACGGCTACGCCGATTTCGGCGTCTTCGTCGACGTGGGCGATCACGTCACGGGATTGCTGCACCGAAGCGAGCTGGACCGACGCTTAGAGAGCCTCGAGTGGGAACGCGGCGACACCGTCTACGTGCAGGTGCTCGACGTCCGCGACAACGGCAACGTCGACCTCGGCTGGTCGATCCGCCAGTCCGCCCGGGAGTTCCGCGGCGAACTGATCGACGCGCCCGACGGCGAGCGTCTCCCCGACGACGAGGAAACCGCCGACGAGGGCTCCGACAGCGGGGGAGTCGACGAGGGCCGCGACGGCGGGGGAGTCGACGACGGGGGGGTCGACGTCGCCACGGAGCCGACGCCGGAGCCGGTCGACGCCGCGTCGGGTGCGGGCGGCACGGCCGGCGGGACGTCGACCGACGGGACGGCCGCCGCCACCCCGACGATGGAGGTCGAAGAGCCCGATACGCCGCTGAAACGGACGACGGTCGACGCGCTGTCCGATCAGGTCGGCTCGGTCGTTCGGCTGGAAGGCGAGATCATCGGCGTCCGCCAGACCAGCGGGCCGACGGTGTTCGAGCTGAGCGACGAGACGGGAACCGTCGAATGTGCCGCCTTCGAGGAGGCCGGCGTCCGGGCGTACCCCGCCGTCGACGTCGGCGACGTCGTCGGCCTCGAGGGGGAAGTCGAGCGCCACCACGGGAGCCTCCAGGTCGAGACCGAACGCCTCGAGCGTCTCGAGGACGAGGCCCTCGAGACGGTCGAGTCGCGGCTCGCGGAGGCCGTAGAGACCGAAGCGCGGCCGGCCGCCTTCGAGCCGCTGGCCGACCACGACGCCGTCCTCGGCCTCGAGGAAGAGCTGCTCGATGCGGCGACCGAGATCCGCCGGGCGGTCGTCGAGGCGCGTCCGGTCGTGATCCGCCACGCCGCCACCGCCGACGGCTACGTCGCCGGCGCGGCGCTAGAGCGGGCTATCCTGCCGCTCGTCCGGGAGAAACACACCCGCGACGACGCCGAGTACCACTACGTCGAGCGCCGGCCCCTCGAGGGGCGGATCTACGACATGGACGCGGCGACGGACGACGTCACGGACATGCTCGAGGCCCGCGACCGCCACGGCGAGGGGCTACCCCTGTTCGTGCTGGTCGGCACCGGCTCGACCGCCGAATCCGTCGACGCCTACGAGTTGCTCGACGTCTACGGCGCCGATCGGCTGGTGATCGACGACGCGTCCGCCGACGGGGCGGTCGCCGACGCGGTCTCGGTCGTCGTCACGCCGCCGGAACCCGACGGGACGGTGACGGCGACGGCGCTTTCGGCGAGCGTCGCGACCCACGTCAACGCCGACGTCCGCGGGGAGCTCGCCCACCTGCCCGCGATCAGCTACTGGGAAGCGCCCCCCGAGGAGTACGTCTCCCTCGCCGCCGAGGCGGGCTACGACGGGACCGCGGTCTCCGACCGTCGGGAAGCCGTCGCCCTCGAGGCGTACTACCAGTCGTACAAGGACAAACGCGAGCTCGTCGCCGACCTGCTTTTCGGCGACGGAGAGGGCGCGGAAGGAGACCTCGCGGCCCACGTCTCCGAGCAGTTCCGGGCGAAACTCGACGCCGAACTCGAGACCGCCCGGCTGAACGCCGAGCGGATCGAGGCCGACGGCGTGGCCGTCCTCGACCTCGATACGGCCGCGTTCACCCACCGGTTCGACTTCCCCTCGACCGGGCTGTTGCTCGACGAGCTGTTCCGCCGCGAGCGCGAGGGCGAGCCGTTCGTCCTCCTGGGGCTCGACGAGGACGAGCTCCACCTGCGGGCGACCCCCGGCGTCGACGTTCGCGAACTCGGCGAGCGGGTCGCCGAGGCGGCACCCGACGCGGGCGTGCGGGCCGTCGGCGGCCGGGACGGCCACCTCGAGTTTCTCGTCGGCGAACGGGCGGCGGTCCGCGAGGCCGCCCTCGAGGCCGTCGGCGAGCTGCTCGGCTGAGGCGAGCTGCTCGGCTGAGGCGAACTGCTCGGCTGAGGCGAACTGCTCGGCTGAGGCGAACTGCTCGGCTGAGGCGAGCGACGACGGCCCCACGGAACGAGCGGCGACCGTCGTCGGCTGTGGCCGTCACGAAGCGGCGTTTTTAAGCCGATCCGCCGCGGCGTGAGAGTCGATGGCGAACCAGGGGCTCATCGACGCGCTGCGGGCGGCCGAGGCCGTCCGGTTCGGCGAGTTCGAACTCTCCCACGGCGGCACGAGCGAGTACTACGTCGACAAGTACCTCTTCGAGACCGATCCGCGCTGTCTGGAGCTGATAGCGGAGGCGTTCGCCGACCGGGTCGACGGCCGGAAAGTCGCCGGCGTCGCGCTGGGTGCGGTCCCCCTCGCCGCCGCGACGAGCGTGGTCGGCGGCGTCCCGTACGTGATCGCACGCAAGCGACGCAAGGAGTACGGGACGGGGAACCTGATCGAGGGGCGCCTCGAGGACGGCGAGGAGGTCGTCGTGCTGGAGGACATCGTGACGACGGGGACGAGCCTGGTCGAGGCGGTCGACTCCCTGCGGGAGGCCGGCGCGACCGTCGAACGCGCACTCGTCGTCGTCGACCGCGAGGAGGGCGGTCGGGAGAACGTCGAGGGCGCCGGCGTCGAGATGGAGGCGCTCGTCACGGCGAGCGAGCTGCTGGCCGATCGGGACTACAGATAGCGGAAGGCCACCCGTTTACCGGCTCAGAGCTCCTCGAGCAGCGTCTCGAGCCGGTCGCGAGCTTCTTCCCCGGCCGGTCGGTGGGGCGATCGGACGTGGCCGGCCGGAGCGCCGCGGGCTCGCATCGCCCACTTCAGCCCCGCGATCCCGTAGGTGGCGGTGATCGCGCGGTTCAGCTCGACCAGCGGAGCGTTGAGCGACAGCGCACGCCGGGGGTCCTCGGCGTGGCTCTCGTAGATCTCGCTCGTCGCCGCGGGCGCGAGGTTCGCGAGCGCGACCACGCCGCCGGTCGCGCCGGCGTCGAGAGCCTGAGCGAGCACGCTCGCGCTGCCGACCATCGGCGCGAAGTCGGCCTCGGCCGTCCGGCGGGCGATCCGGACGAACTCGCCGACGTCGCCCGAGGAGTCTTTCATCCCCGCGACGTTCGGGTGCTCGGCGAGCCGTTCGACGGTCGGTGGCGTCAGCCGGACGCCGGTGAACGCCGGCACGGAGTACAGATACACCGGGATCGGCGAGGCGTCGGCGACCTCGCGGAAGTACGCCGCGAGGGTCTCCTGGTCGTGGTCGTAGTAGAAGGGCGTGACGACGAGGGCGGCGTCGGCGCCGGCGTCGGCGGCCGCCTCGGTGGCCGACAGCGTCTCGCGCAAGCCGGGGTGTCCCGTGCCGGCCATCACCGGCACCGACGCCTCCTCGGCGACGATCTCGACCGTGCGTGCCCGCTCCTCGGCGGTCATCAGCTCGGCCTCGCTGTTCGACCCACAGGGAACGATGAAGTCGACGCCGCGCTCTTCGACCCAGCCGACGAGCTCGCGGAGCGCGGGCTCGTCGAGATCGCCGTCGGTCGTAAACGGGGTCACGAGCGGTGGTCCGACACCTTCCATACCCCGCCTTCCCGCGGCCGCGACAAGTAGGTTCCCCTCCATCCGTCGGCGGTCCGGCTCCGACCGTCCGTGGCTTCCCTCGGCCCGTCGTACAGCCGCGACCCCGATGGTCCGTGGCTTCCCTCGGCCCGTCGGCGCACAGCCGTGGCCGACCGACGGGGATCCGGGTCCGGTCGTCGACGGCCGGCCCCGTAATGGGGTGCATTCCTCCCGTCGGTCGTGGGTCGAGCGCGCCGGAGGGGACCGGAGACGGACGGTACCGGCGTCGTGGCTCCTTCCGCAGCCGACGTCCGGGATCGACGGCCGATCGGTCCGGTAGCCGCCGGAAAACGCGTGGGAACGTGGCGATTACTTACGGAGAGGCGGCGCGAGCCACCGTCCATGCAGCGACGTACCCTCCTGGTCGGTACCGGCACCGCGTTCGTGGCCGTCCTCGCCGGCTGTACCGGCGCCGACGACGATCCGGACGACGACTCGGACGATCACGACGACGCGGACGGCGGCGATTCGGACGACGGTGACGATTCGAACGGTTACGACGATTCGGACGGCGACGACTCCGATTACGACGATTCGGACGACCACGACGACTCCGATCACGACGGTTCGGACGACCACGACGACTCCGATCACGACGGTTCGGACGACCACGACGACGTCCCCGGTTTCGACGCGGGGCGGTTCGAGTCGCTCCTCGAGGAACACGGCATCAGCGTCGATTCCTACCACTACGACGGCGAGGAGCTCGTCCTCGAGTTCAGCGCGTCGGGCGAGACCGACGTCGAGGGAGTCCTCGAGGTCGTCGGGAAGTCCCTCGCGGCGGGCGTCGACGACCCGGACGTCCTCGAGTCGGGCGTCACGAGCATCCGGACGACCGTCTACGACGAGGGCGGCGACCTGCTCGTCTCCGTCGCCGTCCGGATCGAGTGGGCGATCGAGCTCGCCGAGGACGAGATCGACGTCGAGGAGTTCGTCGAACGGGTCCGCGAGGAGTAGCCGATCCGTGAACCACCTCGGGGTCAAGCCCCGAGGCACTCGCCTTGCTCTCTTTGTAGAAGGCGGGCAGCGTCCGGGTCGGCCGACTCCGGCGTTCCGGCCGACGCGTCGAATCCCGGTCGTGCCCCGGTTGGCACGTCGAGTCGCCACGGCGCTCGGATATCGCGTCGAGTCGCCACGGCGCTCGGATATCGCGTCGAGTCGCCACGGCGCTCGGATACCACGCGAGTCGCCACCGCATCCCGGATACCACGCCGAGCTACCGCCGTATCCGAGCGTCGTGTCGGACCGTTATCGTACGTTCTTACACTTTTTAGTCGGCCTAAGGATCGCGTGTCGATGGAGGGGAATGGGTTTTGGTACCGTAGGCCGTCACTGGTGGGGGTCTGGGGCGTTTCCTTATCTTAGGTCGGCCTAAATCGGTAGAACTATATGTTTTTGGTCGACCTAAAACTAGGTATATGGGTCAGAATACTGGCGAAGTGGGTGACAGGCGTAACGGCGTTCGGCGCCGTCAGTTCGTGGCGGCTACGGGCGTGGCGACCGTCGGCGTGCTCGCGGGCTGTCTCGGAAACGGCGGGAACGGAAGCGGGGACGGAGAGGAGGTCGGTGGGAACGGAAACGGTGACGCGAACGGCGGCGGAGACCGGGTCGTCGACGCCGAACCCGGCGGCGAGCCCGTCGACTCGACGGCGGTCAGCTGGGACGACCTCGGCGATCTCGAGGGGCAGATCACGATCTACTCGGGGCGGACCCGCGACCAGATCGATCCGGTGTTCGAGGCCCTCGAGGCGGAGTACGACGGACTCGACATCGAACTGTTCTACGACGACAACGACGTTCAGGTCAACCAGATCCTCCAGGAGGGGGAGGCCACGGTGGCGGATCTGATGTACTCACAGGATCCGGGCGCGCTCAACGAGCTCGAGGCCAACGACGCCCTCCAGGAGCTCCCCGCCGACGTGGTCGACGCCGTCCCGGCGAGCTACCGCCACCCCGACGGACTCTGGACCGGCGTGACCGGCCGGACGCGCTCGATTATCTACAACAGCGACCGGCTCGACGAGACGGGCCTCGAGGACTGGGAGGAGCTCCCGACCGACATCATGGCCTTCGACACCGACGACCGGCTGCAGGGAGTCATCTCCACGCGGCCCAACTCCGGGACGTTCCGCGGGTTCATCCAGGCGATGGTGGAACTGGAGGGCGAACCGGAGACCCGCGAGTGGGTCAGAGGGATGATCGACCACCAGGACGTCCAGCTGTTCTCGGGCGGCTCCAGCCAGGCCGAGGCGATAAACCGGGGCGGAGACGACGACCCGGTCGTCGGGCTCGGGAACAGCTACTACGCCGCACGGATCCTCAACGAGGACCCCGACGCGCCGATCCGGACGACCCACACCGAAAACGACGCCGGCTGTCTGTTCTCCGTCGCGGGCGTCGGCGTGATGAACCAGGTCGACGATCCGGAACTCGTCGCGGAGTTCGTCCGCCACCTGCTCGCCGCGGAGGGCCAGGAGTTCATGATGGACGCCAACGGGGAGTACCCCGTCGTCGAGGGAATCGACTACGTCGGTCCGCTGCCGGACCTGACGGAGATCAACCCGCCGGAGTTCGACCTGAGCAGCTTCGATATGGAGCTCCAGGACGCCCAGGATCTGCTCACCGAGGAGGGAATGACGGTCTGACCGACCCTCAGCGTCGGCTTCGGGGTCGATTTACAGCCGGAACGCTTTCAGCGGATTCAAGCCGGCCGAGCACGAACCGGCGGGCCACGGACGCGGGTTCGTGGGGACCGACGGGAAGATGAGTTCAACACCGACCGACGTCGAGACGTCGCGGCGACCGGAGTCGATCGCCGAGCGGCTGCGAAGCGTCGACCCCTGGATGGCCGCGCTGGCGCTCTCGAGTGCGCTCATCGCCCTGCTCGTCGTCTCCCCGATGTTCTGGCTGGTCCGGGAGGCCGCGACGGTCGACCCCTCGCGGGCCTACGACCTCGTCGTCACCTCCCAGACGGCCTGGATCACCGTAAACAGCGTCGTGTTGATGGTCGCCGTCACCCTCCTCTCGATCCTGCTCGGCGTGCCACTGGCGATCCTGACGACCCGGACGGACCTCCCGTACCCCCGGGCCTGGACCGTCGTCGCCGCCCTCCCGCTGGTCATCCCGAGTTACATCGGCGCAATCGCGTTCGTCGGGATGTTCGGCCAGGGCGGGGAACTAGACACGCTGTTCGGCGTGACGGTCCCACGGGTCGACGGGCTGTCCGGGGCAGTGTTCATCATCACCCTCTACACGTACCCGTACGTGTTCCTGACGACGAGAGCCGCCCTGCTCTCGATGGACGGCTCGCTCGTCGACGCCGCCCGCACGCTCAACGCCGGCCCGTTCGAGGCGTTCCGTCGGGTCACCTTCCCCCAGATCCGACCCGGGATCGCCGCCGGAGCGTTGCTCGCCGCCCTCTATGCCGTCTCCGACTTCGGCACCCCGGCGTTCATGGGTGCACGCGTGTTCACGAGCACGATCTACTGGGAGTTCGGCGGCTTCGCCGTCGAGTACGCCGCGTTGCTCGCCATCCAGCTGATCGCGATCGTCGCCGTCGTCCTCGTCATCGAGGCCGGCATCGGCCGGGACGAGGACGCAAGCGGCGGCACGGGCGACGGGAGCACGATCAGGCTCGGCGCCTGGAAGTGGCCGGCGATGGGGTTCGTCTCGACGATCGGCGCCGTCACGCTCGTCGTTCCCGTCGCGATCTTCACCAACTGGCTGGTCCGCAGCGAGGGCGACCGGATCGCCTCCCTCGAGTTCCAGCCGGAGTTCGCGCTCAACTCGGTGTATCTCGCCGTCCTCGCCGCGCTGGTCGCGGCGGCGTTCGCCCTGCCGGTCGCCTACTACTCCGGGCGGGTGAACTCGACGATCTCGCGGCTTCTAGAGCGGGCGACCTACCTCGGCTTCGCCGTCCCGGGGATCGTCATCGGGCTCGCGCTCGTCTTTCTCGGCACCCGGACCGTCCCCTCGCTGTACCGGGACGGGGTGGCCCTGCTCGTGTTCGCCTACGTCGTCAGGTTTCTCCCACAGGCCGTGGGGACGACCCGCGCGTCGGTGCTCGGAATCGACGACACGTTACTGGAGGCAGCACGGACCCTCGACTCCGGCCGCATCGAGACGTTCCGGCGGGTGACGCTGCCGCTTATCATGCCGGGGGTGGTCGCCGGGGCCGTCCTCGTGTTCCTGACGACGATGAAGGAGCTACCGATGACGCTGATGCTCCAGCCCGTCGGGATGGACACCCTCGTCATCATCATCTGGGAGGCCCAGCGCGGACTCTACTACCGGTATGCCGCGATCCCCGCACTCCTGTTGCTGGTCATCTCCGGGCTGACGATGATCGTCTCGTTGCGCCAGGAAGGGTACGAGATCGGCTAGGGCCACGTCGGCGTCTCCCCCTCAACCCGCGTACTCGCTCCCGACGACCTCGCGGATCCGTTCGGCGGTCACCGTGCCGACGCCGTCGGCCTCCCGGAGCTCGTCCTCGCTCGCGGTCATCACCGCCTCGACGCTCCCGAACTCGGCGAGCAGCGACCGGGCGGTGACGGGGCCGATCTCGGCGATGGCGGAGACGACGTACTCCTGTTGTTCCCCGAGCGTCTTGGTCCCTTTCTCGCCGTGGACGGAGACCTCCCGCCGGCTCACCTCCTGTTCGCGGGCCGCGATCGTCGCGAGCAGCTCGGTCGTGTCGGCCTCGCTTTCGGTGTGGAGGACGCTCGCGCCGAAGTCGATCGCGAGGCTCGCGAGCGCTCCCCGGATCGCGTTCGGGTGGACGTCCCGTTGCTCGTAGATCCCCTCGCCCTCGACGACGACGACCGGTCGGGCGTAGCTGCGGGCCATCGCCCCGACCTGTTCGAACACCGACCGGTCGCCACCGACCAGCGAGTCGACGAAGTCCGCGACCGACTTTCGCTCGACGGCGACCCGATCCGAGAGGACGTAGTCGCCGACCTCGAGGGTCTCGAGGCGGGTCTCGTACTCCTCCCGACGGGAGAGCTCGCGGGCGATGTCGGCGTCCATCTCCCGTCGGTCGGCGACGACCTCTATCGTCCCGTCGTCGGCCTCGGGAGCCTCGACGTCGGCGTTCGGTTCGTCGTCGGGGTCCGCCTTTGGTCCGTCCCGGGGGCCGGTGTTCGGTTCGTCCTCAGCGTCGACGTCCGGCCCGTCCCCGGAGTCCGTATCGTCGTCCGGCCCGTCCCCGGAGTCCGTATCGTCGTCCGGCCCGTCCCCGGGATCGACGTTCGGTTCGTCCCCATCGTCACCGCCGTACGCGACCGCGGCGTCACCGTCGGGCCCGACCGCGGCGCCGAAGGCTTCGAGGCCGGGCTGAACCCCCTCCTTTCGGCTCGAAATCTCGGCTCCGTCTCCGGGTTCTTCGGGTCCGTCGTTCACTTCCGGTTCGCTCCCGAACGCCGCGAGCGAGCGCTGATCGTCGTCGAGTTCGGCCTCGATCTCCCCGGCGACGCCTTTCAGCGCCCGGAGCTCGTTTTCCATCTCCTTCTCCCGGCGTCGTGAGATCCAGAAGTACGCCTCGTCGCGGGTGTCCTCGGCCATCAGGACGACCACCCGTCCCTCCGATCCCCGACCGGTGCGACCTTTCCGCTGGATCGAGCGGATCGCGGTCGGAACGGGCTCGTAGAAACAGACGAGGTCGACCTCGGGGACGTCCAGTCCCTCCTCGGCGACCGAGGTCGAGACGAGCACCTCGAACTCGCCGGCCCGGAACTCCTCGAGGACCGCCGTCTGCTGGCTCTGGGTCATCCCGTCGCTCCCTTCGCGGTCGCCCTGGCCGACAAAGCGCCGGACGTCGAAGCTCGCCGAGAGAAACTCGGTGAGTGCCTCCGCGGTGTCACGGGACTCGGTGAAGACGATCACTCGTTCGCCACCCTCGAGACCGAGGGTCTCGGCGAGCAGCATCCTGGTCTTCCGGTACTTCGGGTGGAGCTGGTCGAACGACTCGGCTTTCCGCATCGCCTCCCGGACGCGGGGGTCGGAGACCATCCGCTGGCTGGCCTTCGACGCCCCGGAGGTCCGGGCCTGGTTGCGCTGGCGCTCGAAGTACCGCCGGAGCGCCTCGACGCTCTGGGTTTCGACCAGCGTGACCGCCTGACGCAGCTTCATCACCTCCGCGTGGACGGACATCCCCTCGTATCCCTCCGACTGGTCGTTGGCGATCAGCTTCTGGAGCTCCCCGCGCATCCGGTTGAGGTCCTTCTGGGACTGATCCGGGCGCGTCGAGCGGGCGATCCCCAGCTCCTTCAGCGTCTCCAGTCGGTCGGTGATCACCTCGTTGAGCGCGTCCCTGATCTCGAGGACCTCCTCGGGGAGTTCGATTCGCTCCCACTCGACGTCGGTGTCGTGGGTGAACTCGGCGACGTCGGCATCCTCCTCGGTCATCACCTCGACCTCGCGAATTCCGAGGTTCTCACAGACCTCGAGGATCGCCTCCTCGTCGCCGCCGGGGGAGGCGCTCATCCCGGTCACCAGCGGCTCCTCGGCGTCGGCGTGGTAGCGCTCGGCGATGTAGTTGTACGCGTAGTCGCCGGTGGCACGGTGACACTCGTCGAAGGTGAGGTGGGTGACGTCCGCGAGCGAGAGCCGCGAGCCGACGAGGTCGTTCTCGATCACCTGCGGGGTCGCCATCACGACCGTCGCCCCCTCCCACAGCGCCGCGCGGTCCTCGGGGCTGACGTCGCCGGTGAAGACGACGATCTCCTCGTCGGGGATCTCCAGGGCCTCCCGGTAGAAGTCGGCGTGCTGGGCGACCAGCGGCTTCGTCGGTGCGAGCATCAACGCCTTCCCGCCGACCTCCTGGAGCCGGCGGGCGGTCACCAGCAGGCTCACCGTCGTCTTGCCGAGCCCCGTCGGCAGGCAGACGAGGGTGTGGTCGGTCGCGGCCGTTCCGGCGAGCTGGAGCTGGTAGAGCCGACGCTCCAGGACCCCCGGCTCGAGCAACGGGTGGTCGATCGCCGGCGGCTCCTCGTCCGTCGTGGCCATCGACGAGGGATTCGGGAGCGTCGCTGTTAAGGGTTCCCGAACCGCGGTGAAAGTGCTTTCGCCGCCTCGCGAAACGAAGTGCTTTCGCCGCCTCGCGAAACGAAGTGCTTTCGCCGCCTCGCGAAACGTTTTCTACCGGGCACACCCACGTGGAGCCGTGACGACGTCCGATATCTCCGAGCTCACCCCCCGCGAGCGGGCACGCATCGTCAAGACGGCCGTCGCACCCCGGCCGATCGCCTGGATCGGAACGACGAGCGCCGACGGCGTCGACAACCTCGCGCCGTTCTCGGCGTACAACTACGTCTCATCGGCCGAGCCCGTGGTCGCCTTCAGCGCCCCCTTCGCCGACCGCGAGGAGCTGAAAGACACCCCACGGAACGTCCTCGAGACCGGCGAGTTCGCGGTCAACGTCGCCACGGAGGCGTTGGCGGAGGAGATGGACGCCTCCTCGGCCTCGATCGACTCCGCCGAGAGCGAGTTCGAGTTCGCGGGCGTCGAGCGTGCCGACTGCGTGACGATCGACGCACCGCGGGTCGCCGACGCCGAGGTGACCATGGAGTGTACCCTCTACGGGACGATGCGGGTCCACGACCGCCTGCTGACCCTCGGGGACGTCCGGTACGTCCACGTCTCCGAGGACGTCCGGACCGACGGGAAGATCGACGCGACGAAGCTCGCGAACGTGGGCCGGCTCGGGGGGCCGTACTACACCGACAGCGAACCGATGGATCTCGAACGGCAGTTCTGAGCCGGCTCCGGCCGGCTACAGGGGTCGGATCCGCCAAATCCAGTCGAGTCCAGACCCCGGATCCGCCGAATCCAACGGTCAGACCCGTCGCAGCCGGCGTCGTCCGACGCGGGCGAACACCGCCCGGAAGACCCGATCGGCGAGCGACAGCGAGTAGATGAACGTGATCGGGAGCAGATACCACAGGCCCACCAGAAACAGCTCGGGGACGAGCGGGAAGACGACCAGGAACAGCGCCGCGGCCGCCGCGACGACGACGAGCCCGGAGGCGGCCATCCCGGCGCCGGCGGCCGTGACCGCCGGCAGCCGCAGGGGTGGCTTCAGCTCGTAGCCCGCCTCGGCCGTCCACCTGACGAACCCGCGTTCCCTGAGCCAGCGGTCGTACGTCTCCCCCTCGAGGTCGGGGACGTACCGTCCCCGTTCGTACCTGATGGGCATTCGGGCACAGTGGAAGCGTTCGATCGGCCGTCCGTCGAGGGCCTCCCGCAGCGTGGCGAACGCCGACCCCTCGTACTCCGCCGAGGTCCGCGGGATCGGGAAATAGGTGTCCCAGCGGTCGCCGTCGACGGTCACGTCGAGCCGGACGTACTCCTCGGCGTCGACCAGCTCGAGGGGATCCTCGACACCCTCGGAGGGCGGTGTGGCCTCGAGGACGGCGTTCGCGGCCGAACGGGAATCGGTGCCGACCGATCGGGAATCGGCGTCGGCCGGTCGGGGATCGGCGTCGGCCGGTCGGGGATCGGCGTCGGTCGGTCGGGAATCGGTGTCGGCCAGTTGGAGATCGGTGTCGGTCGGTCGGGAGTCGCCGTCGACCGGGTCACGGGAGCCGGAGGGAGCCATCCGCTGGGTGCAGGTCTCCCC
>LFFM01001079.1_pt1 | contig 19376 bp, 15 predicted proteins | sample 643131 | NCBI WGS metagenome assembly LFFM01 (sample SAMN03777445, study PRJNA286221) | soda lake metagenome | biome: soda lake; feature: Kulunda steppe; material: water; isolation source: sample Tc-Br brine of Tanatar trona crystallizer | place: Russia: Kulunda steppe | collected 2011-07
GCACCCTGTCAGTGTGCGCTAACGTCAGGGACGTTGAACCTGAACGGCGATTTCCACGCCTCCGTCAATTCGACGGGAGAAGGGGAGTCCACTGACAAGCCCACGACTTCAGTCGTGGGTCACTGACAGCACCTGACGTACCGACACAACCGAGTTTTGACGGAAGTCGCCGGCAGTTCCGCGGGCGGATCGTCCGTGTGCTCAGTAACCACGACGAGATGGGTCTCGATACTCTCGGACACAGAATTCGCGTAGACTACACACCAGACGGCGAACACGGGCGCGAATGGCTTCGGGATCTCCTTTCAGGTCTTTCCGAGGATGGTCTCGTTCGAATCGAGGAAGATGATGGTCAAACGATCGTCCAACTCGGATGACCCGACTTCGCTGAACGTCCCACGCGGTCAAGATCTTGTGAGGCGTTTGATCGGCCTGACATGGTGCTACGGCGTGTCGTATCCTCAGCGACACACTTCCGACAAGCGGAGTCGTTGGAGTTGATGCGCCGGGACTCGACCGCGACCACGCCGCAAAACACTACACGAAACGCGCCGAACGGACGATTCAGCAGCGCAAAGTGATACTCTTGGTCGGTACGAAGGTCAACACGATTCTCGACTTATATGTGACGACGGCGCGAAAACACGATAGAGCGGACTACGCTGAACCCCGCAATAGAAGATAGATGACGATTACTAACAACATCACATCGAGGCCTGCAAGTACGGTCAGGGGTGTCCCAAAGCCCCATTGCCAAGCCCAGGAACTCTCGTGGGATCTTGCATCATTATACATCCACCGCCCAACGGTTGCCCAGAGAATTAGAAGTGTTATGAGAATCAACAACTCGTCTTGCGCCACGACGAATCCGGGACGTATCTCACCAGTCGGCACTTGCATAATGGAGGGGCGGTCAATCACGTTTTGAACCCGTACTGCGATCAATATAATATCACCTATCAATAGCGAATCGAGCTGTCTTCTCATCCACCGGCTGTTTCAGATGAGAACCTGTTTGAAGAAGAGGATCTCAACGGAGCCGGGTTGGCCACATTCGGCTCTTCCGCTTCGCTTCCACCTTCAGAACGGCGAGATCTCGTCGCCCTCTGTGGATTCAACAGCGCGGAATCAATATTTATCTGTTAACATGTGTTATTTTTCGACATGGATCGGTCCCATCGGCGCCGGCAATTCCTTGCGACGACGGTTGGCGTCAGCATCAGCGGCGTTGCGGGTTGCAGCGAATTGACCGAAGACTACGTCAACGAATCAGTCACCGAGGGAGAGGGTTCTTCCGATCTTCAAATTGAAGAGACAGCAATCTCCTCAACGAGGGTTCACGCGTTGAACCCAGTGACCATCCGCGTTACTGTTCGGAATTCGGGAGAGGAGGCCGGCGAGATGACGATTCCTCTAGTCGTGGATGGTGAGATCTATCAACAGCGGCCTGTAGCAGTGGATCCCGCTGACGAGCGAGTCGTCGAGTTTGCGTTCCGTGGCCCTGTCGGAACCTACGAAGTGGGGATCGAAAGCGCCGACACGACAGTTGAAGTAACTGAACCAGAGCGGTCGCTCCCGGTATTTCGAGAGCCTGCTGAGAGTTTGGCAATAACAACGGGCAACGATGGACGAGATCGGCTTCTCGCGACCACGCTCCAAGGCGTGGTGAATGCAACTCGCCCACAGATCGTCGTCGCAGATGACGCGAACTGGGTTCATACACTCGGATACAGTCGAGAGCGGTACGAATTCTGGGATCTCATTGAAACGTTCAGCGATTGGGTGTCGGGAGCGGTTGTCTACGATCCATCACGGTCGCACACGATCAATGCTGCAACTACGGTCGCAGGCGTCGAGCGAGGCGTGGTCGCGGCGCCATCCCATCTTGATCGACTGGAAAGCATCGGGATATCCCCCATTGTCGACTTTCGGGAGGAATCGTTCGAGACGACCCGGTCGATGTACAGGTGGACGATCGAGGAGTATTGGGAGCGGACGGCGGATCACGTTATCGTCGGCTTGCCACCAACAGCGGGTGGTCGCGATCCCCATTGGCAGTTCAGAGATTATGCCGTCGCAGTCAAAGCGCCCTGTGTTTGGCTTGATCCGGAACGGGACAACGACGTTGCGGTGCTTCGGGATCTGTTCAACCGGACGCCGACCCCCGCTGCTTATCTCGGATGGTGGACGGATGAAGTAAGCGGCGTAACGACGGCTTCTGAACACGGCGTAGTCACAGGAGCAGCGGACTTCCTGGAATCGGCGTCCGTCTGGAGTGGGACACGACCGGATGAGATATCAGCGCTTTCAGCAAGCCAATCGACGGAGGAGATCCCGGAGCTCGAGAACGTCGTATACGTGACGGTCACCATCTCGGAGGGTGATAACCTCCAGTACTGCCAGAACAAAATGAAAGACAACTGGGACCAGTTCGCGCGTGGTGAGGTTCCGATTAACTGGTCGATCTCTCCCTTGCTTGCAGATATCGCTCCGGGAATTCTTCGCCACTACGTCGAGACCGCGACGAGAAACGATCACCTCATGTGTGGACCGACTGGGCTCGGCTACGTATACCCGAAAGACTGGCCAGACGAAGACCTCGAACGATTAACGACAGGTACCGGACGGTATCTGGAGCCGCTTGGCATAGATACACTATATGCGTTGAACAGACTCGGGATCGACTCTTCGATGTCTGATGAGACCGTAGAAGCATTTGAGAGGGATGCAGGTATCACGGGGATAGCACTCGGTTGGGACGGGCCAAATCTGTCTCATCGAGGAGAAGAAACCGTCGTTGTCGATGGAATCGGTGGAATAGCCGGGGGTGCGTCAATAAGTGACGTACAAGCAGAGATCGAAGACAGTGTTCCGGATGGGTGGGAAGGGGAAGAACCCGTATTCCGTTCAGTTGGAGTCTTCGGCTTCGAGATGGGACCACGAGATATCGCGTCACTTGATCGGCGGCTTGGATCAGCGTTCGAACTCGTGCGGGGGAACGTGTTCTTCGAGTTAGCGCGGCAGGCCAAAAGAACCTAGCACGGACTCCTCGCTTGGTTCGGACTACCTTTCGACAGCGAGAGAGTCCCGCCGTTCACGGCGCGGAGGATGTCATTCCGCTTCGTCCGTCTGCGCCTCCTCGAGTTCGCCGTCGGACGCCTCCTCGGGTTCGCCGAGAACGGTTACGCGCGCCTTCATGATCCGGGTGTTATCGACACGCTCGATCCGGATCCGAACGCCGTCGAACTCGATCTCCTCGCCCTCCTCCACGAGCCGGCCGGCCCGGTTGAACACGAAGCCGGCGAGCGTCTCGAACTCCTCGCCCTCGGGAAGGTCGATATCGAGCATCTCGTTCACTTCGTCGATGTTGACCTCGCCTTGGACGTACGCGACGTTCTCCTCGATGAACTCGATCGGTTCGGGCTCGTCTCCCTCGAGGATGTCGCCGACGATCTCCTCAACCATGTCCTCTAGGGTGATGATCCCCTCCGTCGTTCCGAACTCGTCGATGACGATCACCATCTGGAGGCGGTTGTCCTGCATCTCCTCCAACAGCTCGTCGGCGTTCTTCGACTCGGGGACGTGAAGCGTCGGCTTGACGACGCGCTCCAGGGAAGGCTCCCCCTCGGAGTACCGCAACTCGCGAACCAGGTCGCGAACGGTGATGATCCCCACGATGTTGTCGAGGTTTCCGTCGTAGACGGGGACGCGCTCGTGGTCCGCGTGGACGCACTTCTGTATCGCCTCCTCGACGGTCGCCTCCTTCGGGACCGCGGTGACGTCGAGTCTGGGCGTCATCACCTCCTTGGCGATGGTGTTGTTGAACCGGAAGATACGATCGAGCATCTCCCGCTCTTCTTCCTCGATGACGCCCTCGCGCTCGCCCGTCTCGATGATGTTCTGGATCTCCTCACGAGTGACGTAGGTGGACTCGATGGCCGCCCGTCCCCCCGTGATCGTATTGACGACCCGGGTGAGGTAATCGAAGAGAACGACCAACGGATACAACACGGTCTGGGAGTACTTCAGCGGCCGGGCGATCCGGAGGGACCACGACTCCGTGTTCTCGACGGCGTATGACTTCGGTGCGGTTTCCGCGAACAACAACACGACCGCCGTGATCCCGAACGTCGTGAGGACGATCGTCAACAGCGCGCTCTCGACGTACGCGCCGATGAGCGCGGTCGCGATCGCCGTCATCGCGATGTTCATCAGGTTGTTGCCGACGAGGATCGTCACCAGTAGCCGGTGTGGGTTCGCTTTCAGCGTTTGGATCGTCCTCGCGTGTTTGACCCCCTCCTCGACGAGCCCGTTCACGCGGTGTTTCGGCAGCGAGAACATCGCGATCTCCGAGGAGGAGAAGAACGCTGACATCCCGATCAGGACGATGATGGCGACGATGCCGCCGACGGTTACCAGCGGATCGGTCACCGGCGGAGTCCCCGGAACGCCGGCCAGTAGTACGCTCGACGATGAACCCATGCTCATTAACCGTGCGTCGGGCGACGGTTAAAGGGTTACCTTCCGTCCGGGCGGCCGTCGGAAACACGGCAATGGCTACGACGCCGACGCCGCGACGACCCCGCAATGCCCTCCCCTCCACGACGGATTCGTCCGCTTCCGAGCGACCGGGTTTCGGAAACGACGACCGAACACGAGTGAGAGCGGGTTCCGCTGCCGATACGGTTACCCGACCGGCTACCCAACGACCGTGTATGTCGACGCACCCGATCACGGTTTACCGACTGCAGGCGTGTCCGTTCTGTGAACGCGTCGTCCGAACGCTCGACGAGCTGGGACGCGAGTACCGTTCCCGGTACGTCGAGCCGATGCACTCCGATCGCGACGTCGTCAAGCGCGTCTCCGGCGCACGGAGCGTGCCGGCGATCGTCGATCACGAGACGGGCGTCACCATGTCCGAGAGCGCCAACATCGTCGAGTATCTCGAACGGACGTACGGTGAGACGGCGACCGCGGACGGGACCGGAGTCACGGACGAGACGATGACTGACGGGGGTGTCTGAGATGGAGCTCGGATTCGACGTCGTCGATCTCCCGGAGACGGACCACGTCACGGTCGGCGAGACCGCCCCGCCGTTCACCCGGCCGCTCGTGGGCGACGAGTTCTGGGAGGACCGCTCCCTCACGGAGGTCGTCGATGGTCCCACGCTTCTCCTGTTTCATCCCATGGACGGTGCGTTTCAGACGACGTACCTCTACAACGAGATCGACGACCGCGGCTGGACCGCCGACGTCAGCGTGTACGGCCTCTCGATCTCCTCGCCGTACGAGCACAAGCGCCTGCTCGACGAGCGTGGCGAGGGCGTTCGGGTCTTTTCCGACCCGAGCGCGGCGATAATCGAGCGCTACGGCGTCGAGCACGACATCGACGGCATGGCCGGGATCACGGAGGCGCGTCCCGCCGTGTTCCTCCTCGATTCTGACCGAGTGGTTCGATACGCGTGGGTTGCCGGCGGGCATCCTGACTCCCCCGACTACGACGCGGTGGAGGCCGCGATCGACGCGCTCACCGACTGAGACCGCGCTCGGTCGATACGTATCCTCGCCCCTGTGGGAAACGACGTCGGTTATCAGCCGTTCTCGTGACTGGCGCGTCCCGATCGTGACGTGGTATCGAGCGTGCTGGTCCGGTCAGAACCCGTCCTCGAAGACGAACGTACCGTCGCGCTGGACGACCTCTCCGTCGACTTCGATCGTGGAATCCTCGCTCATGTCGACGATCATGTCGACGTGCTCGGCGGACTCGTTCGTCTCGTTCTCTTCCCCGACGGTCTCCGGGTACGCGTTCCCGACGGCCATGTGCACCGTGTCACCCATTTTCTCGTCGAACAGCATGTTGTACGTGAACCGGTCGATCTGGCGGTTCATGCCGATCCCGAGCTCGCCGAGACGTCGAGCTCCATCGTCGGTGTCCAGGATCCCCGTGAGGAGGTCCTCGTTGCGCTCGGCGGAGTGTGAGACGACCCGGCCGTCCTCGAACCGGAGTCGAACGCCGTCGATCTCGCGCCCGTATCGATATAAAGGAAGATCGAAGTGTACCTCGCCGACGACGCCGTCACGGACCGGGGCGGTGAACACTTCGCCGCCCGGGAGGTTCGCCTCCCCGAAGTCGTTGAGCGTCTCGTTGCCCGCGAGATCCATGGTGAGGTCGGTCTCTTCGCCGGACCGGATCCGGACCTCGTCGGCGTCGTCGAGTATCTCCACCATCTCCGCTTGGAACTCGCGCTGTTCGTCCCAGTCGAGCGAGACGGCGTCCCACACGAAGTTCTCGTACGCTTCGGTGCTCATTCCGGCGAGCTGGGCGTGGGCGGGCGTCGGATACTGCGTGAGACACCACGTCTTCGAGAGTCGCTCCCGTTGGATCTCCTCCATCGCTCGGTTGAACTCGGCGTTCGTCTCCGGGTCGACGTCGGCGTCCTCCGTGACGTTCGGACCGCCACGGGCGATGACGAACACGTCGGTCTCCTCGTACAGCGCGCGTCGATGGCTCGGCTCCTCGAACCCGTCCGCGGCGCGCTTGAACGCTCGATCCGACCGCTTCGAGTAGTTGAGATACACCGGATTCGCCCCGCGATCACCACAGATCTCGTGGAGGGCGACCGCGAGTTCCTCGGCCGCCGACGGCAGCTGAATGACGACGTCGTCTCCGGACTCGATACCGGTCGAGTGGTCCGCGATGATCTCGGCGTGTTCGCGTATGCGTGCGTCCATGCCCGGTCGTCTCGCTCCGACGGATTACCGTTTTCCTTTTCGGCCCCGAGACGGGCGGAACCGGCACGGGGAGCGGGCCAGACCGTACACAACGGGTTTGGATCACCCTCGCCTACACCGATCATGACCCGGATCGCGTTGCGGCTCGCCGCGGGGCTCATCGTCGGATTCGTCCTTGCGACCCTGCTCGTGCGGGCCCGGTCGCGGAACCGCGAGTTCGCGGCCGACGACCGCGCCGCGGGGGTGACCGGAGACCCGCTCGCGCTGGCACGTGCCCTCCGTCGGATCCAGCAGGCGACGGAGCCCGCGTGGCCGTTCGCACCGCTCTCGACACATCGCGAGACGGGCGAGTCGATCGAGCGGTGGCTCTCCACGCATCCGTCGGTGGACGAACGGATCGAACGACTCCGTCGGCGGGCGGACGCGGCGCGTGTGAGTCCCGGCCACGGGGCGTCGACGAGTGGCCGGATCGGATGAGGACGCCTCGAACGAAGCCCCGGCGGCGCGTGGCCGGGGCGTCGTCTCGCCGGTGTTTATATCGCTGGCGTCGGATCGTGCACTCGAGAATGAGCGAGGCCGAAGACCCCGACGACGTGCTTGAAGCGCTCGCAAGCCTTCCGACGCTCGCACACCCGACCGCCTCTCCCGAGGGCGACGAGGTCGCGACGTACTACGACGTCACCGGCCGAAACGAGCTCCACGTGCTTGAGACGGACACCGGCACACGGACCCGGTGGAGCGACGGCGACGTCCCTCGGAACGCCCGCTGGTTCGTGAAGTGGAGCGCGGACGGCGAGCGGGTGTTCTTCCACGTCGACGAGGACGGTGACGAACAGAACGACCTCCACGCGATATCGCGTGACGGTGCGGTCGAGCCGGTCGTCGAGATGGACGGTCAGGTCGTCCTCAACGACGTGGGCGAGGACGGGCGAACGCTGATCCTCGGGTCGAGCCGTGACGGCCAGATGAACCTGTACCGGCACGATTTGGATGCCGACGAGACGGAGAAGATCACGGCGTATGACCGCGCCACCGGTGGCGCGGTCCTCTCGCCGGACTGCGAGCGGATCGCTTACAGTACGAACGAGAGCGACGACTTCGACAACCGGGACGTGTACGTCGCCGACGCGGACGGGTCGAACCCGCGGAACCTCGCGCTCGGCGAGACGGGCGGCGAGTCCGGCCCCGCTGACTGGGGGCCGGACGGTCGCCGACTCCTCGTCGAGGACAACTCGGCGGACCTCGGTCGGATCGGCGTCTACGACTTGACGTCCGAGTCGGTTCAGTGGCTCGGGGACGGCGAGTACGAGGAGTCGGCGACCGCCTTCCTCCCGAACGGTACCCGTGTGATCGGCACCCGCGTTCGGGACGCCGTCACCGTCCCCGTCGTCTACGATCTCGAGACCGGCGAGGCGACGGAGTTCGACCTCCCCGACGGCGTCGCGAGCTTCGGCCGTGCCGGGAACCCGGTCCTCGGCGACGACCGGGTGTTGCTCACGCACACCTCGCCGACGACGCGGACCGAGCTCGTTGCGTACGACCTCTCGACACACGACTACGAGACGCTCGTCGAGGCCGAGTACGGGCCGTTCTCCCCGGACGACTTCGCGGACGCGGAGTACCTCACCTTCGAGTCCGACGGGGTGCCCGACACCCTGCAGGCGGCGGTCGATCACGAGCCCTACGAGGCGTTCGAGATCGGCGCACTGTTGTACGACTCCGGCGAGCGACCCTCGCCGCTCGTGGTCAACCCGCACGGCGGACCGCGAGCGCGCGACACGAAGCGATTCGACCTGTACACCCAGGTGCTCGTCTCACAGGGATTCTCGGTGCTCAAAGTCAACTATCGCGGATCGACCGGGCGCGGTCGGTCGTTCGTCCGCGAACTGCACGACGACTGGGGAGGGGCCGAACAGGGAGACGTCGCGACCGGCGTCGAACACGTGCTCGACGAGCACGACTGGATCGACGACGATCGGGTCGTCGTCTTCGGCGGCTCCTACGGGGGCTACTCCGCCTACTGGCAGCTCGTTCAGTATCCCGAGTTGTACGACGCGGGCATCGCGTGGATCGGCGTGACCGACCTCGAGGACATGTTCGAGACCACGATGCCGCACTTCCGGACCGAGCTGATGGAGACCTACCTCGGGACGCCGGAGGAGAACCCCGAGCTGTACGAGGAGCGCTCGCCGGTCACCCACGTCGAGAACGTTGACGTGCCCCTCTTTTCGATCCACGGCGTCAACGATCGCCGCGTTCCGGTGTCGCAGGCGCGGATCTTCCGCGACGCACTGCTTGACGCCGGATACGAGGCGGGCGAGGACGGCGACTTCGAGTACCGCGAGCTCGGCGAGGAGGGCCATGCGTCCTCCGATCAGGACCAGAAGCTCCGCACTTTCCGGCTGCTCAGCGACTTCCTCGAGCGACGGGTCGGTCCGGCGGCAACGGCGTCCGCGAACGACGACTGAGCCGCCGCGGTCGCGACTCCCGATCCGCTACTCCGCGAGTATCTCGGCAGCGGCGGGTGCGATGCGGTCGAGCCACAGCCCGTGCTGTGCCGCCGACGGATGGAGCCCGTCGTCGGCGACTAGGCCCGGCTCGTCGACGACTCGGCGGGACGGCTCGACGAGATCGACGAATCGCGTCCCGCGTGTCGCCGAGGCGTGCTCGACGTTCCCGTTGTAGGTCTCGAGCCGCTCTCGGTGGGCATCCGGACCGCGGCCCCGTCCGACCGGCGTCACCGTGTAGTCGGGTATCGTGAGGACGAGCACGTTCGCGGGTCGGTCGCCCGCATATCGAACGGCGTCCTCCAGGACCGCCTCGAAACGCGGGCGGAACTCCGCGGCCGGACGCCCCTGAAACGCATCGTTCGCCCCGATACAGAGGGAGACGAGGTCGTATCCCGACCCCCGGTTGGTCCCGTCTTCTTCGGCCCACAGATCGCCTTCTCTAGTCTCCTCCCGGAGACGGTCCGTCGTCCACCCCCCGTCAGCGACCACCGTCGGGGCGTCGATCGCGTACCCCTGATCTCGGAGGCGGTCGGGCAACCGGTCCGCCCACCGGTCCTCGCGGCTGACGCCGCTCCCGACGGTGTAGGAGTCGCCGAGCGCGAGAAACGACGCCGAGTCTCGGGAGCCACATCCCCCGACGGCGGTGACTGCGCCCGAGAGTCCCGCCCGGAGCAGGTGCCGACGGGAGAGGCGTCGCATACGGCTAGCCAGTACCGCGGTCGGTGAAGGTCTTTCGCCGCCGTCGACGCCACGCCTTTTTAGACACGACCGGCGAAGGCTCACACATGCAGACGCACATCGTCCCGGTCGGGTTCGATTACGACCGGATGATCGCCCCGCTCATCCGGGACCAGTTCGACGTCGACCGGGTGATCCTCCTCGAGGGGACGGTCGGCAGCGAAGCCAACGTCGAGTACTCCCGCAACATCGCCCGGAAGCTCGAACAGGACTTCCGGAACCTGCTGGGTGCGGAAACGGTACGCGAGCGACTACCCGACGTGTACGACTACGACGCCGCCTTCGAGCGTGCGTTCGATCTCATCAACGAGGAGCTCGACCGGGAGGGCCCCGACGGTGAGAGTCGGGAAGTGTGGGTGAACGTCTGTTCGATGCCGCGACCCGTCTCCTTCGCGTTCGCGACCGCGGCCCACTCGATAATGGTGGAGCGACAGGCGGACCGCGACCGGATACACACCTACTACACCGCCCCGGAGAAGTACCTCGAAACGGAGCTCGCCGAGGAGCTGCGCGCGAACCGTGACCTTCTGCGGGATCTTCAGGCCGATGCGGACGACGGTCCCGCCGTCGCCGACGACCGGATCGCGGACCGGCTGGCGACGACGACGGACCTCCTCTCGGAGTTCGACGAACGGGGAACGACCATCGGGGCGAAGCGTATCGGCGACAGCCACGTGATCGAGCTGCCGGTCGCCTCGTTTCAGAACGTCAAACCGTTCGAGGAGCTCGTCCTGTTCACGCTCGGCGAACACGAGGAGTTCGAATCGGTCTCGGAGCTCGCGGAGACGCTCGCCGCCGACCTCAACGAGGAGTACACCGACTCGTTCCGATCGAAGGTGATCTACAACGTCGACCGACTCGGACCCGGCGGGAAAGGGTACATCGAACAGGAGGAACACGGGAAGTCCTACCGGACGCGGCTCTCACGGATCGGTGAGCTGTGGGTGCGAGCACACGCCGACGATGCCCACGATCTGGCCGCGGAGTCAGCGACCCACGACTGAAGCCGTGGGCTTCCGCCGCGTTCCGTGATCACGACGGGCCCGGGACGTGGGTGCTCACGGATCGCCGGTCTCGGACGGCGGAGAACGCCGGACACGTCTCGACCCGGGACGGCTGGTGCCGTGACCGTCCAGTTTATAATCGTGGGTCGGGGAGAATGAGGGGATGACGACTGAGCCAGAGATCGACCCCGACGCGTTCGGTTTCGCCACGCCGGCGACCGACCAGTCGTTCGAGAACGCCCTTTCGAAGGCGCGAGATGGGGTTCGGCTCACCGTCGACGACGCCACCGAGCTGCTCGCGACTGGTACCGACACTCCCGGAATCGATCCGGTTCGCAAGGAGGCAGTACTCGAGCTCGCGGACCGCCGCCGACACGAGACGGTCGGCGACGAGGTCACGTTCGTCGCCAACCTCAACAACAACGTCACGACCGCCTGCAACACGGGCTGTCTGTTCTGTAACTTCAAGAACTCCGCACACGCGTTCGAGGCGGACAGCGACGTCGACCACGCGGGGTTCACGAAGACGCCCGCGGAGTCGCGGGCCGTGGTCGAGGACGCCCTCGACATGGGCGTTTACGAGGTGTGTTCGGTCTCCGGGCTCCACCCGGCGCTGGCGTTACACGACGAACACCACGAGATCCTCGCCGCACACGACGACCCCGCGAGTGACGTGAACTACAAGCCGCCGGAGGCGTACGCGACCGATCCCGGGACCTACACCGAACAGATGGCGGCCATGTCCGTCGGCGGCGTTCACCTCCACTCGATGACGCCGGAGGAGGCGTACCACGCGGCTCGCGGCACCGACTGGGGGTACGAGACCGTCTACCGGGAACTCGCCGACGCGGGGCTCGACTCCGCGCCCGGAACCGCCGCGGAGATCCTCGTCGACGAGGTTCGAGACGTGATCTGTCCGGGGAAGATCCGCACCGACGACTGGGTTGCAGCGATGGAAGGGGCGATGGCCGCCGGCCTCGACGTCACGTCGACGATGATGTACGGCCACGTCGAGACGGTTGCACACCGTGCGGAACACCTCGGCGTGATCCGCGACCTCCAGGACCGAACCGGAGGGATAACGGAGTTCGTTCCGCTCTCGTTCATCCACCAGAACACTCCGCTGTTCAGGCAGGGAGTCGTGGACGGCGGTCCGTCTCGGGACGAGGACGAGCTCGTGGTCGCGGTCGCCCGGCTCTTCCTGGACAACGTCGACCACGTTCAGGCCTCGTGGGTAAAATCCGGCGACGCGCACGGACTCAAACTGCTCAACTGCGGTGCCGACGATTTCATGGGGACGATCCTCTCCGAGGAGATAACCAAGCGTGCCGGCGGCGAGTACGGCGAGTACCGGTCGTTCGACGACTACGTCGAGATGATAACCGCCATCGGCCGGGTCCCCGTCGAACGTTCGACCGACTACCGCATCCGCCGGCGGATCCCTCTCGATGACGGTCCGCACGGGCCGACGCTCGGACCGCGCGCCGACGGCACCCCAATGCTCTCCGACCGGGGGGCCGGGAGCGTCGCCGGCGCGGACGACTAGCGCTCCCAACGAGCGGGAACCGGCGGAACCCCTTTTGCGTCGGTGGCCGGTACCCCTACTGACATGTCCGCGTCCGATGCTGCGTCCGCTGCCACCGACACGCCGACCCTCACGCGTTCCGACGAACGCGTGCTCGCGTATCTCGACGAGGCGGGAACCGACTATCCGGCGTTTATCGCGGGCAATACGGGTCTGTACGGCGATCACGTGGACGATCGGTTGGAGACACTAGCCTCCGCAGGACTCGTCGAGCGAGTGACCGGGGAGTCCGTGTACCGGATCACCGATGCGGGTCGGGACGCGCTCCGGGCGAACCGTGCGTCTCGCTCGGATCGAACCGAGTCCTCGGGATCCGACTGAGGGCGTCACCGGCTCGAAACCGGTCCCGGCGGTTCGGCTGTTCCGTCCGCCGAGACGGGCCGAAATCAAGGCTACCGTCCGAGATCCGCGTGTGCCGACGCGAGATGTCTGGAGCCGAGTGCCGATAGCAACGATATCTCACCCGCGAGCGCGCCGACTGCGATCGCCTCCGCGAGGGCGTCGGCATTGCTTCCTGGCGGATCGCCGCCGCCGCGGACGCCGAGCACGTCGAGTCCGGCAGCCTGCGTCGGGAGCTTCGTCCCGCCGCCGACGGTGCCGACCTCCAGGCTCGCCAGGGAGACGGAAACGTAGAGGTCACCGTCCCGCGTCGTCTCCGCGGTCGTGATCGCGTTCGCACCCTCAACGACTTGGGCGGCGTCCTGACCCGTGGCGAGGAACATCGCGGCGACCGTGTTGGCGACGTGAGCGTTGAAGCCGAGCGATCCCGCCTTCGCGGAGCCGACGTGGTTCTTCCGGGTGTTGATCTCGGCGATCGCCTCGGGCGTCGTGTGGAGCCGATCCTCGACGACATCACGCGGGATCTCGACGTCCGCGGCGACCGATCTTCCCCGCCCCTCGACCGCGTTGATCGCGGCAGGCTTCTTGTCCGAGCAGAGATTGCCCGAGAGGGCGACGAGCGAGGCGTCCGTCTCCGCCTCGATGGTTTCACAGGCCTCGCGCGTGGCGATGGTGACCATGTTCATCCCCATCGCGTCCTTCGTGTCGAAGGCGAACCGGAGGTAGACGTTGTTGCCGACGACGTACGGAGTCACCGCGCGAAGCTCGCCGTGGCTCGTCGTCGACTGGGCGGCCTCCCGGAGGGTCGAGACGTTGTCCCGGACCCACGAGGCGAGCGCCTCGGCCTCCGCGACGTCGGTGACCCGGAACACTGGCGCGCGAGTCATCCCGCTCTTGGTGACGCGGGCTACCGCTCCCCCCGCCGCGTCGATAACCGAACAACCCCGGTTGGCCGACGCGACGAGCGCCCCCTCCGTCGTCGCCATCGGGAGGTATCTATCACCGTCGAACGCACCGCCGTCGACGCGTACGGGGCCCGCGACCCCGATCGGTAGCTCGATCCCGCCGATCATGTTGTCGATGTTCGGTTCCGCGTCGGTCGCGTCGAACCCGTACTCCCCGAACGGGTCCACGTCGACGCCCGACTGCTCGGCGACGACCCGACGGCGAACCGTTGCCGCCGTTTCGGGGTCGGCGTGTTTCTCGAGCTCGTGGAGCCGTACGTCCTCATCACGAACCCGGTCGACGAGATCGGAAACGGTTGGATCGCTCATGCTCGCGTTTCCTCGTGGCGAGTGCTAATGCGTGTCGGTTCCCCGGTTCACTACGCGACCGAGCGGGATCGTCGTATCGCGAAGATCCGCGGATGCTTGGGGGAACCGGTCCATCCGCTTCACCGGCTAACGAGGTCGGACAGTCGCTCCCGAAGGCTCTCTCGACCCAGCGTGAGATAGTAGGCGTTCCCCCCGTCCTCGTAGTAATCGTCGATGCGACGCTCGACCTCGAAGCCGAGGTGCTCGTAGAAGCCGAGCGCCTGTTCGTTGCTCGTCCGAGCGTGACAGGAGACGGATCGATGCTCGTCCGCGACGTCGGCGATGAGTCGCTCCGCGTGGCCGCGTCCACGGTGATCGGGGTGTACTGCCAGAAAGAGCACGTATCCGTCGCGTCGCACCGAGGCGAACGCGACGAGCGTGTCGTCCTCGAAGAGGAGATGTGTCTTGGAGCGCCGGTAGGCGTCGACGAAGAAGCCGCGTCGCTGTCGGAGGACCCCGTCGTGGGAACGGATGGACTCCTTGAGGTCCCAAGCCGCGGCGACGTTCTCGGATTCTCCGGGCGGATCCGTCCGCTTCTCTACGTTGACACTCACTGCACTCATATAGTGCGCCACCGGAATATAACTCCACCGCCACCAGGGTGGATCACCCCCCAGAGCCGCCCCGCGTGCCGGAACCCGGTGATCGGCGACGGAACTGTTTTGTCCCGGTCCGCCGTGGACGGGATAATGGCTGACGAGTCGTCGAGACACGCACGACTTCGGGGTGCGTTCCTCACCGGTGTCGCCGTCATCGTACCCGCCGTCATTACGCTCGCCGTGCTCGCGGTCGTGTTCAACGCGATATACGACTATCTCAACGTGTTCTCGACGACCGTCGGACCGGTCTTCCCCCGGGTGGCCGTCCCGTTCGTCGGCGACGTCAACCGCGAGATCGTCATCGAACTGGCGACCCCGATCGTGTTCGTCGGCGCACTTCTCCTGATCGGCGTCGTCGTCGAGTCGACGAGATACGGCGAACGAACCGTGGAGTACGTCGACTACGCGATGGAGCAGATCCCGGGCATCGGCTCGGTGTATCAGGGGTTCCGGCAGATGAGCGATACGATGTTGGAGTCGGACGGCGGGAACTTCCAACAGGTGGTCCTCGTCGAGTTTCCGACCGAGGGCGTGTACACGCTCGCGTTCGTGACGAGCGAGACGCCCGAGGTCATCGCCGAGCCGACCGACGGCGGTGAGATGCGGACGCTGTTCATGCCGATGGCCCCGAACCCGGTGATGGGGGGACACGTCGTGTTCGTTCCCGAACGCCGGATCGTCGAGATCGATCTCGACGTCGACGAGGGCGTCCGTGCGTTGGTGACGAGCGGAGTCGCCCTGGAGCGTGCCGTGGATGACGTCGACGGTGTCTCTCCGGGACGGGTCAGAGCGACCGATCCCGACGGCCGGGCCGGTGCGTATCACTCCTCGATGTCGGAAGTCGCGAAGCAGGGAAGTGATGACGGAACGGAAACGAACGACGGCCGTGTCGGCCCGACCGACGGTCACGCCGGTCGGGACCGCGACCCCGACGACCGGCGGCGGCCCCGTTGACCCGGCGACGTCCCCCTCGGTGTCGTTTCGGTCGTCGAGTGGGTCTCAGCTGCCGGATCCGACGCCACGGATCTCGAACCGGGCACCTCGGTTCTCCCTCGAGTCATCGAGACGAAGCTCCCAGCCGTGAGCCTCGGCGACTCCCTTCGCAATGCTCAGTCCGAGTCCGGTTCCCCCGCTCGAGGTGGTGTATCCGGCATCGAACACCGATTCACGGTCCGACGGATCGATCCCGGGGCCGTCGTCCGCGACGTAGAACCCGTCCGGGAGGCGTCCGACAGTGACGGTCACGGCCGGACCGCCATGGGTAACGGCGTTGCCGAACAGGTTCTCGAGGAGCTGTCGGAGCCGGCTCCGATCGGCCCGTACCGTCCGATCGACGTCGACGACCAGCGTCGCCTCGTCCGCTCCCGCAACGGTTCTCCAGCACGCCTCCACGACGCTCGCGAGGTCGACCGACTCCACCGTCCCGAGGTCGTCACCGTCGCGAGACAGTGCGAGCAGGTCCTCGATGAGCCCGTCCATCCGATCGTGTGCGTCGGCCACGGCCTCGAGATGTTCGTCGTCGCGGTTCTCCCGGGCGATGGTTAGCCGCCCCTTGGCCACCGTGAGCGGGTTTCGGAGGTCGTGGCTGACCATGTGGGTGAACTCCTCGAGACGATCGTTCTGCCGCTTCAATTCGTCGCGGCTTCGTCGGAGCTCCCGCTTGCGTGCCTGTTCGTCCAGCGCCGTCTCCGTCGCGGTCGCGAGGATCCGAGCGAGCAGTTCGTCGGTCTCGTCGAACGCGTTCGGCTCCACCTTCCCGAACGAAATGACTCCGTGGGCGCCGACCGGAAGGGTCAACAGACACCGGATATCGGTGTTCGGCTCCGTTTCCGTGGAGGTCTCGCCCACGTCCGGTCTCTTGTTCGTCTCGAGATCGTCGACCCGTCGTCTCTCGCCGGCCTCGAACGCGTTCCGGGCGCGGACGTCGGTCCGGTCGGCTTCGTCCGACACGCCCGGGCCGGCGACGGGGACCAGCTCGTCGGTCTCTCGGTCGTGGAGTCGGACGACCGTGGTGGCGAACCCGAGAACCGTCTCGCCGGCATCGACCACGCGATCCGCGACCTCACGTCGCGATTCGGCTCGGATGAGCTCGCGCGTCGCGTCGTGAAGGCGTTCGAGTCGTTCCTGCCGGTCCCGGAGCGTCTCCTCGCGGCTGACTCGATCGATCGCGGCTTCGAGGTAGTTCGCGAGGATCTCGACGAGACGCACGTCGGTCTCGGTGAACGCGGCGGGCTCTCCCGACGAGATGACGAACAGTCCGTGGTCACCGATCGGATGGAGCACGACGCTCCTTGCTGGCGTCTCCTCGGTCAGACGCGTGGACGCTTGAACGTCCTCGAGATGGAGCGGCTCGCCGTCCCGGAACACCTCCCAGGCGAGATTCGCTCTGGACCCCGCCGGTGCGGATTCGTCGTAGGACGGGATCTCATCGAACGTCTCCTGTACGGAATCCATGACGGCGATCGGTTCCAATCGGGTTCCGTCCTCGTTCACGAGATGAACCCCGCTCAACGGTGCCCCGATGATATCGTCGGCGGCGTCGTTCGCCAGTCGTGCCGTTTCCGCGACGGTTCGCGTGTAATTGAGTTCCCGCGTTCGTTCCTGGAGCTGCTCGAGTTTGCGGTCTCGCCGGTGTCGCCCCGAGACGTCACGGCTGCTGACGACGAACCGATCGCCTCCGTCGATCTCGAAACGGCGGAGGTGTACCTCGACCGGGAAGGTCGACCCGTCACGGCGTCGAAATCGCGCGTCGAGCTCCAGCCGATCCCCGGCACCCATCCGGTCCCAGAGCTCCCGTGCCTCGTCGGGGTCGAGCGTCTCGTCGAGCTCCCAGACGTACATGTCGGTTAGCGCGTCCGCGTCGTAGCCGGTCTCCGTACACAGACGGGGGTTCACGTCGAGGATGCGCCCCTGGGCGTCGTGCACGTTGATCATGTCCGGGGAGCGTTCGAACAGCGCTTCGAGACGGGCGGTCGTTCGCTTCAGCCGTTCCTCACGCTCCTTCCGTTCCGTGACGTCCGTGATGAAGCCCTCTATCGCGACGTGGTTACCGTCGTCGTCCGTCACGCGACGTCCACGCTCCCAGACCCACTTCGTAGCGCCGTCGGCCGTCACGATCCGATACGTGATCTCGAACCCGTCGCCGTCAGCGAGCTGGTCTTGGACGTCGTTCCACATTCGTTCGCGGTCGTCGGGGTGCACGACCGACTCTCCCCACGACACCTCGTTCCGTTCCAGGGTCGTCGAGGGGTAGCCGGTCAGCGACTCGACTTCGCCCTCGACGGTCTCCATCGGCCACCCCTTCTCGTTTCGACATCGATAGATCATCCCCGGAAGCGTGCTGATGAGCGTCTCCAGCCGTCTCGTTCGCTCCGTCAACATTCGTCGCGCACGGCGGCTCTCCACGGCGTTCCGGATCCGGTTGGCGAGCAGCTCGTACTGTTCGGTTCCGGTCCCTTTCTGTAGGTAATCCGTCGCGCCGGTGGAGACCGCCTCCCCGGCCACCTCCTCGGATCCCTTGCCGGTGAAGAGGACGAACGGGAGCTCCGGATACGTCTCACGGACGGCTCGAAGGAACTCGATGCCGTTTCGCCCCGGCATCTCGTGATCGGAGACGACACAGTCGAAGCTCTCCCGGCACAGCGCGTCCAACCCGCCCTCCACGTCGCGTTCGGTGTGAACGTCCAGTCGATCATCCGCACGCTCGAGAAACGTGGAGACGATGTCGGCGAGACCCGCATCGTCGTCCACGTGGAGAACGCGGATCGGTTCGGGAGCCTCGCTCATGGTAGCTCGATACTGCGATCGGACGTTTATAACTATGTGTCGGCTCCCTGCTCTATTTCGGGGATTTCAGTGACGTCGAGCGGTCGAATACTCCCCGGCGGAGCGGTCAGCGCTCGCCGAACCGCTCATCGAAGAGAGAGACCACCCGTCGTTCGATCTCGTCGCGGATCGGTCGAACCTCCTCGATCGGTCGCTCGCCCGGATCGTCCAGATCCCAGTCGTCGGTGTCGACGCCGGAGATGTCGAGCGTGGAACACCCCATCGTCGCGACGAAGTCGGACTCGGCGAGCGTCGTCTCGGAGACGTGTCGGGGGGTTCGTCCGGCGACATCGAGATCGACCTCCGCGAGCGCCTCGATGACGACCGGGTGCACCTCGTCGGCGGGGGCAGTGCCGCCGGTGACGATCGCTACTGCGTTGTCGAGTCCACGCTTCCGGGCCTCACGCTCCGCGAAGGCAGTCGCCATCTGGCTCCGCCCGGCATTTCGGACGCACATGAACGTGAGGATGGTCTGTGAGTCGGCCGACTCGCCAGGTTGGTCCTCAGCCTGCTCGTCTGGTCGGTCATCCGTCCGTTTCTCCGTCGATTCGTCGCTGGGTTCGGGTCGTGTCATGGTTCGTCTGTTCGTATTGGGGTGAGGGGCGGATCGGTACTCAAACCGTCTCCGCAAGTGTTTCTGGCACCGTCCCTCGAAGCGATGCGTGAAGACCTGCCTCCGCGATGTTCCGGCCGTACTCGGCTGTTCGAGTCAGGCTGTCGAGGAGGGTCGC
>LFFM01001080.1_pt1 | contig 19370 bp, 24 predicted proteins | sample 643131 | NCBI WGS metagenome assembly LFFM01 (sample SAMN03777445, study PRJNA286221) | soda lake metagenome | biome: soda lake; feature: Kulunda steppe; material: water; isolation source: sample Tc-Br brine of Tanatar trona crystallizer | place: Russia: Kulunda steppe | collected 2011-07
CGAAGGTCGATTTCGCGGACAATTCCATCGTTTCCGTTCCACTCGATGTAGTCACCGACAACAAACGGTTTGTCTTTGAGAATGAATACTCCGGCGACGAAGTTTTCGATAATGTCGCTGGCTGCAAAAGCAAGCCCCAGTGCGAGCGCACCGATGATCGTTGCAAACGCGGTGAGAATGGCCGGGAACCCCGAGACGGTTGCGGCGACTGCCACCGCACCGAACAGGGCGATCGCCCCGGCAATACTCGAACCAAGGCTAACGACAGCCGAGGAGAATTCACGTGCATTGAGTCCGCGTTTTGTTGCCCGAACGAGAACCGATCTCCCGACCCGGTAGAGTACAAAAAACGTGACGATAAACGTGAGAACCGTGATTATCAGCGATACGAATATTTCACCGTACTGTGCGAGAAACCCGTCCACGCTGGTCGGGAACCCCTGTAATAATGATGGTGATACCACAACTGCACCAACCGCTGGCATATAATAAATCTGTGTGAATACCGGTCTCGCTGATGGTACCACGGCGTGTTCAGACACCTCAGTAGAGACTAGTTTTTCTGAACGAATGGGCCGAAAAAGCCACAGACAGCGTCTGCAACACGGGGGCGTTGGCCGACAAAGTGGTGATCGGCGTCGATCGCGACTATCTCGAAGTTGTTCGTTCGCGCGTACTCGACGACCGGTTTCCAGTCGACCGTCGTCTCACGAGTTCCATAGACCAACTGGCCCGCAGACGCCACGTTGGCCATGCTGTCGGCTATTTCGGTCCCACACGGAAGCGTTGCGGATGGCGCAACCACGGACACTCTCGGGACTGTCTTGATGGCTGCGGCGGCTCCGAGCGCGACAGCGCCGCCGAAACTGTAGCCGACGAGCCCAACGCGATCAACACGGTCTCGGGCCCAGTTGTAGGCCATTTCTGCATCACGGCGTTCGCCGCGACCACCATCCCACGGTCCGTAATCGATCCGTAGACAGCTGATTCCCTGTGCAGTTAGCTGGCTACTGATCGCCCGGAGCAATGGATGGTGTCGGTTGCCGCCGTCTCGTGGATGCGGTGGACACATGATAACAAGCGAATTCGGGGATGTCTTGGTGTCGCCATCGGCGGGTTCATCGCGAGCGTTTGTGAGCACAGCTGCGTTGGGAGCGCGATCTAACGTCGCTCGGACGTTACGGCCACCTGGGAGTGCGACTGTTGGCATTCGCTGAAACTTCGGTATATGAGGTTTTAAGCCCGCCGTGTCCCAAAGGCGGCTATGGGAATCCTTTCGCGCACCTCCTACGTTATCCGATCGAAACTCAATGCGATCCTCAATCGCTCGGAGGATCCAACAGAGACACTGGACTATTCGTACGAAAAAATGCGTGACGAGCTCCAGGACGTCAAACAGGGAATCGCCGATCTGACAACACAAAAAAAGCGGCTCGAAATTCAGAAACGCCGGCTCGAAGAGAACGTCGAAAAACACAACAGTCAGGCCCGAGAGGCGGTCCAGCAGGACCGCGACGACCTCGCACGGAAAGCGCTCGAAAAAAAGAAGTCGAAAATGACGCAGATCGAAGAGCTTGAAGGACAGATCGCCGATCTGCAGAACACGCAGGAAAACCTCGTCGAAAAGAAAAACGAACTCCAGGGTCGCATCGAGGAATTCCGTACAAAAAAGGAGACGATGAAGGCTCGCTACGAGGCTGCGGAAGCCTCTTCACAGGTCTCGGAGGCGCTGACCGGCGTCGGCGACGAGATGGGGGATGTTGCCCGATCGATCGAACGCGCCGAAGAACGAACCGACGAGATGGAAGCGCGTGCAGAAGCAATGGACGAACTGCAGGATACGGGAGCCTTCGAGGATGCACTCTCGGACAAGGACAGTCTCGACCGCGAGCTCGAAGCGCTCTCGTCGGATCGGGAGGTCGACTCCGAGCTTGATACGCTCAAAGCCGAGATGGGCAAAGCACCCGAAACCGAAGACGCCTCAGTAGATGAGGAACGTGAGACCCAACCGACCGATACCGACGCTAAAGCGGACCTTGACGCCGACGTCGATATCGATGCCGAACTCGAAGACAGCGAAATCGAGGCTGAACTGGACGAAATCCGCGACGACGACAGTCGCTAACCTCACGGGCACAGCCGTGTTTCTCTTCCGTTTTTGACCGGCATTTTCGCGACGAGAGAGCCGTCCAATTAGGCGAGTGTCGCCGTGGCTGAACGCTCCGGACTGTTTTGTCCGTCTCTTGCGTCTCTGTTTGTATTCAATGAGTTCCTCAGCGCAGTCAATCAACACACAGGAACAATCCGGAGACAATCGATTTCGACTCTGGTTCTTGCTCCGGGCCAACCGGTGGGCGTTGGTTGGTCTTATTTTGCTCGTCCTGTATGGTTGTTTGATTGCAGCAAGTCAGCTTGGGCTGACACCGGTTCGTCGTATCGCAGCCAGTCAAGGCGGGGTTGCGTTCATTTTCTCGGCATTCATTGGCGCAATCATTACGGGCACGTCGGTCGTTGTTACGATCAATCAGCTTGTGTTATCACAGGAACTCGGTGCCGTCGGCAAGCAGCGAAGCCGGATGCAGGGGGCGATTGATTTCCGGGCGGATGTGGAAGCTGAAACCGAAACAGGCGTTAGCCAGCCTGAACCTGCCGCATTTCTCTCCGAACTCGTCGACAGCATTCAAACACGCGCCGACAACCTCAACACAGCCGTCTCCGACGGTCATGATGACGAACTGACCTCACAGGTCGAGGCCTACGTCGAGCGACTGACCGACAATGCCGAGACAGTCAAAGCCGACCTCGATAACGCACAGTTTGGGACGTTTGGAGTTATTTGGGCGGCACTAAATTTCAACTACTCGTGGAAAATATACGAAGCACGAACCCTGCGGGAACAACACAGCGACTCACTCTCTACGGAGGCAACCACTGCCCTCGACGAAATGATCGAACTACTGAAATTTTTCGGCCCGGCGCGAGAACATTTCAAAACGCTGTATTTTCAGTGGGAACTAATCAATCTCTCGCGTGCGTTGCTCTATATTTCCGTTCCCGCACTGCTCATGATGGGGCTACTGAGTTTCTATGTCGACGCCAACACGCTCTATGGGTCATTTTTCGGCACTGATATCCTCATTTGGGTGGTGAGCATGGGCTTTGTCGTGGGGATTGCCCCGTTTGTCGTGTTTACGGTTTTCGTACTCCGGATTGCAACGGTCGCAAAGCGGACACTGGCAATGGGGCCATTCATTCTCCGCGAAACGAATCGGGAGCGCTCGTTCGAATGAGTCCGCAAAACCAGCCGACTCGTCGCGAACTCTTGGGGGCTGTCGCGATTGGGATTCCAGTCAGTCTCGCTGGCTGTACCGGCGTCACCGACGAGCCGTCTTACGAACCCGGAACAATCGACATTCCAGCTGATGCCGACGCACGGACTGCTGCTGAGTTCACTGCCGCCGCTGGGGTTGCAAGCGAAGACATCTCGGAGTCGACCTCGCCGGAGGCTCCCGTCGAACTCACTCACCACGAATTCGTTTTCGAGTCGAACTATCTCGGCTCAACTGTCCAGGGAGTCGTCGAAAACCGAGGTGACAGCCGGATCGATGTCGCCGAAGTACGTCTCCGCGTCTACACCAATACTGGCTCGCTGCTCGGTCAGTATACCGACAGCACTCGAGACCTTGCTGCTGGCGGCCGCTGGCAGTTTGTTGTCGTCATCCTCGAACCACCTACAGCACTCGAAAGCTACGATATCGCGGTGCTTGGGACGCCCACCTGAGACCCGGGTATCTATCCGCCGCCCCCGTCGCATCTTTAGTCGTTGCATCCGAAACGGGATGGTATGACACACCGACTGCTCGTTCCGATCGACGGCTCACCACAGGCACAGAACGCGCTCACGTACGCACTCGAAACGTTTCCCGATGCCCACATTGTGGTCGCTCACGTCCTCACGCCCGCCGACAGCGGCGTCAACCCCGATGGACTCGTCGGCGATGTAAGTAGCATTGTTGACGCACAAACACGGCTTGCCGAAGAGCTTTTTGCCAAGGCAAAATCCCGCGCGGGCGACGGTCGGACCGTCGATACCGAACTGCTGGCGGGACGGCCGGCCCGCGAGATTGTCCGGTATGCCGAAGACAACGAGATCGACCAGGTCATCATGGGAAGCCACGGCCGCGATGGGGCCGCCCGGCTGCTGCTCGGAAGCGTCTCCGAAACCGTTGTCAGGCGCTCGCCCGTTCCGGTGACGGTTGTCCGGTAGGCTTCAGCAGCGAGTTTTCGACAGTGCACCACGGCGGCTCGGCCATCGTCAGAACTGAACCAGCCGCGTCGTCCAGAAATCGGTCACTGCGTGGCTGAGGGCGGCTTCGGGTTTGCCGCCGGCATCGGTTCGTGCGGTGTGGTCGGCAAGCTCGGAAACTTCCGACAGCACCGACCGCTCGCCGGTTAGAATCACGCGCTCTGGACTGTGCTCGTGTCGCCAGCGTTCGATCAGTCCCGCGGTTTCGTTGAGATGCTCGTCGATCTGCTGGTCGCGAATCCGTTCGAACCGTCCCTGAGAGAAGCCACCTTTCGAGTGATCCGACTTCACGTCGCTCTCAAAGCCCTCGAATTCGACTCGGGTGCCCTCTTCGTACAGCCCGACCGCAGTTACATCCGACCGAACGACGCCGAAAAGCAGTCGGCCGGTCGGCTGGAACCACTCGCGTTCGACCCGAAAGCTGCGCTCCCACGTCGCAAACGGGTCTGGCATAATCGGTGGACGAAGCCCAACAGAGACGAGCCCGGCGTCGTCAGTGTAGTACAGTGTTGGTGCGGCCTGTCGAACAAGCGGACCGCAGTCGCCAGCAGCGGTTTCGACGGCATCGGGCAGCCGTCGCTCACCGTCGCTCACGACTGCAGTCAATGCGGCTTCCGGACCGGTTTCGACCGATTCGAGGCGTGAGAGGACGGCAGCCAGTCGGTCGCCGCCGAGCGTTTCGGTGCCACGAACCGAACGGCCGGTATCGGTGTCGGTCTCGCTTCTGGCAACCCGATCTTCGAGTGATTCGATCCTGTCTTCGAGCTGGTTGACCTCTCGTTCGGCCGTCTGTCGGTCGCTGACGGCGTCGGCTCGTCGTTCGGATTCGGCTTCGAGTTGGCGCTGGAGATGATGGTTGTCCTCCTGTAGCTCGTCGATTCGCCGTTTGAGCTCAGCGCGACCAAGCAGCTCATCAAGCATACCTGATGGCTGCGTTCAGCGAACTTGAAAGGTTGGGTCCGCGGTGGGGTGGTTTGTGTCTGACGAGTTGAACTCGCGGTACGAAGTTCGGTGCCGTCTTAGGTTCCTTCCGCCGGCTGCCAGCCCGCATACCGAAGCAGCTCCATCGCCCGCTCGCCTTTTGCCAGAAATACTTCACGTAGGCTTGCTCCGCTATCTTCGAGCAGCTGTGTGGGAACCGCCAGTGTCCCCGAGGGAATGGCTTCGTCCCCAAGCACGGGGAAGTGTGCGGTATCGAGTTTCATCACGAGTGGGGCATCGAGCCGTTCGAGTCCCTTGTCTGTCGCATAGAGCTGTTTGTTCATTACCTCGTGATCTGTCTGCTGAATCACGGCCCGGTCGCCATCATGTGGTTCAACGTACAGTTCTCCGAGGTAGTAGCCGCCGGAAAATTGTTCAAACATCGGTTCGTGTCATGCTATACCATGACTATAAATAAGCGTTGCCGCCAGTCTTTATTAGGGACCACAAACAGTCCGTTTCGTGGTCAGTCAGTCTCTTCGTTGTCGCGTTTAGCTCCACTCGACGTCGATTGATTCGAGCACAACGTCGTCACGTGGTTTATCACGGCGGTCGGTTCTGACTGCGCCGATTTCTTCAACAACATCCATACCCTCGGTGACTTGCCCGAAGACCGAGTGTTTGCCGTCGAGGTGCGGGGTCGGCGCGAGGGTGATAAAGAACTGTGAGCCGTTGGTGTTTGGCCCCGAATTCGCCATCGAAAGGGTGCCCGCACTGTCGTGTTGTAAGTCGTCGTGGAACTCATCGTTGAACTGATAGCCGGGGCCGCCGCGACCGGTGCCGGTCGGGTCGCCACCCTGAATCATGAAGTCGTCGATGATGCGGTGGAAAATCACGTCCTCGTAGAGTGGCTCGTTGTCGACCGTGTCGCCGGTTTCGGGGTCGGTCCACTCCTTCGAGCCGGTCGCCAGCCCGATGAAGTTGCCGACGGTGTTCGGGGCGCGCTCTTCGAAAAGTTCGACGGTGATCTCGCCGTGATTGGTGTGTAGGGTTGCGGTTGGATTTGCCATGTACGACGATTGGTCGGCACGGTGAAAACACTGGCTGTCTTCGGTCGACTCTAGCTGTCTCCGGTCGACTGGTATAGTTGTGCTCAGTCGACTGTTGGCTGTCTTGGATCGCTCGCCGGCTGTACTTGATTCATTGATGCCTGGACAAACCGGGAGGACTTTGCCGTCGCTGTTCGGAGTCGCCTGTATGAGTTGGCTGCTTTCACTGCTCGCACTGACGACCGGGCTGTTGGCCGGTGCCCTGTTCGCGTTTCTCAACGTCCCGATTCCCGCGCCGCCGGAGCTTGCAGGTATCATGGGAATTGTCGGTATTTTCTTGGGCTACAAACTGATTCAGACGCTGGATGTCGGCGTCGACCTGCTTGGGCTGCTCGGGCTGTAGGCGCTCACTTTGGGCCTGACTCCGACAGCGACCCATCGTCGGGTCCACTCCGAGAGCGATTCACCATCGGGTCCGACGCCGAGAGCAACTCATCGTAGCCAACAGCTCTCTCTGCAGGCTTCTGGCCCCACAGCTACAATCGTGCGGCACAATTTCGGACCAATGCACACTGCCGAACGGATTACGCTTGCCCGACTTCCCTCCGGTGTCGAACTCGAAACAACGATTCACCGGTACGGGACCGGCCAGAAGCCGACACTCTACGTCCAGGCGGCCCAACACGGCCGAGAAATCAACGGAGCCGAACTCTGTCGGCGACTCCACGAAACGCTGACGACCGCCAGCGAGACCGCCGGCGATGGTGACGATATGCCCGCTGTAAGCGACTTCCGCGGCACGCTCGTCGTCGTCCCCGTCGCCGACCCCCTCACGTTCGATCGCGTTTCGTATACGACTCCCGAAAGTCTCGATTCGGCCAATCCCAACATGAACCGGTGTTGGCCTGGCGACGCTGCGGGCTCACTCCACGAGCGGATGGCCGCCCGGCTCTGGCAGGAAGCACGGACGGCCGACGCCATTGTCGACCTCCACACCGGGAGTCCCGATATGCTGACCCATACGGTCTATTTGCGCGGTGACGACGAGTCTCGGCGGCTCGCCGAGGCCTTCGGAACCGACCTGCTTCTCGCCGAAGCCGCTGGCGACGAGGCGACCGACGAATGGGAGGTGCGCAACTTCGGTGGGAAACTCCGGGTGGCAGCTACGCGCGAGGGCATTCCCTCGATTACGCCGGAGCTCGGCTCGAACAAACAGCTCAACGAAACGGCGATTCAGACCGGTCTCGATGGACTCTTCGGCGTTTTTCGGGAGATCGGGTTACTCGCCGGCGACCCTGATCCGTGGGGCGGGACCCGCGCACACAACCACCTTGGGCGGGTAGATGCTGCTGATTCGGGGCTGTTCGTTGTCGACGATACCGTCGACCTCGGAATGGCTGTCGAAGCCGGTGACCGCCTTGGAACCGTCTACGAGCCAACAACCTACGAACCAATCCAAGCGGCCACCACAGACCATCCAGGAATCGTCTACTCGATCGCCCGCGAGGCGACGGTCACCGCAGGCCAGAAACTCGTTGGGATCGCCGAACCGTTGTGATACGCATCTTGGTAGTATCTGGCTGTTCAACCACTGGTACCGGGTAGACAAACCGAGACATTCAAATATTAGCGTTTACTCTCGATCTTCACAGAGTTTTTGGCCGACCAAAACCGTAACCACTATATGTTTTAGGTCGGCCTAAAGTAGTATGGCAGATCACAATCCTGTCGGTACGTCGAACAATCGCACTACTGAGCTATCCAGCAACCGCCGCCGGTTTCTCAGCCTGACTGGGGCTGCGGTTGTCGGCACAACGGCGCTTGCCGGCTGTCTCAGTGGTGGCGACGCAGCCACCGAACTCGAGTCTACCCCGGCCACCTTTGATGGTACAGCACTTTCGACAGCAGGAACTGATTGGGAGGATCTTCCAGATCTTGACGGTGAACTCACCGTCTACTCAGGCCGACGCGAAGCGCAAATTCAAGGTGTGTTTGATGAACTCGAGGCGTTCTACCCTGAGCTCGATATTAGCATCCGATACGATGATAACGAGGCACATATTACTGCTATCGAACAAGAAGGCGAAAATAGCCCGGCAGACGTTTTGTATACTCAAGACTCCGGGACACTCGGCGCGTTAAAAAATCTTGGTCGAACCGTTCCGCTGACAGAAGATGTCGTCAACACTGTTCCAGAAAGCTGGCGTGATCCAGAGAGCAACTGGACCGGTGTTTCGGGTCGAACCCGCTGTGTCGCCTACAACACTGACGCATGGGATGCGGACGAACTGCCCGACGATATTTTTGCATACCCCACTGACGACCGATTCGTCGATGAAATGGGCTGGCGTACCGACTCAGGTTCGTTTCTCGCGTGGATTCGCGCAATGATGGTCGACCAGGGTGAAGAAACCACTCGTCAGTACCTCGAAGACATGGCTGCCGCAGGTGTAACCAACTATGAGGGTGGATCGACAACGCCTGATGCGCTTGCCGCCGGCGAAGTCACAATCGGTTTCGTGAACAGTTATTATATCGGTCGCCTCGTTTCTGATCAGTCGGATGTTCCAGTTGATGTCACGTTCACCGATGGTGATGTTGGCTCGCTATTCAATGTCTCAGGAACGGCTGTTCTCAACACCAGTAGCAACAGTGATCTTGCACGCAATTTTGTTCGCCATCTGCTCGGCCGCCAGGGCCAGGAGTTCTTTGTTGACACCAACAAGGAGTACGCTGTGATTGACGGTGTCGATTACGTTGGTGACCTCCCACCACTTTCGGAACTCAACAGTCCACAGTTCGATCTCAACGAACTGGCTGATATCGAGCCAGCAGTTGACGTGCTTCGGGACGCTGGGCTCCGCTAACGCTGACCGTCTACCGGCGGCCGCCACCACACCGGTTTAGGAAGTCCTAAAAAGCCAGCACAACTCAGATTTGGTAGTTACACGGCGGAGTTACCCGAGTTATGTCAACAGAGACGACACCTGATTCATCTGCCCCTTCTAGTGGTCGACAGTTTGGTCTGACGATGTTGAGTGGGGCAGTCGCCGCTGTGATGGTTTTTCCGCTGACATGGATCGTTATGCGGGCATTTACGGTTGATTTCACCCGTGCCAATAGCATTCTTTTTCGGTGGCGGACCGTCGAAATTATCGCTAACAGCATTGCACTCATGGTCGGTGTTACGCTGCTATCACTACTTATCGCCGTTCCACTCGCGTTTCTGACGGTTCGAACCGATCTGCCCTTCCGCCGGTTTTGGACGATTGTGGTCGCACTACCGCTGGCGATCCCGAGTTATCTCGGAGCGTTCGCGTTCGTTGCGATCTTCAGACCGCGTGGTGAGTTGCAGTCGTTGCTCGCACCGCTCGGGGTTGAATCAGTGCCCTCAATCTACGGCCTTCACGGCGCAACCGTCGTGATCGCACTCTATACGTATCCGTATATTTACATTACCACTCGGGCCGCACTCAAAACGTTTGACAAATCGCTCATCGATGCCGCTCGCACACTAAACCACGGCCAGTGGTCGACATTCAAACAAGTAACGCTGCCGCAGATCCGTCCTGCAATTATCGCTGGCGCGTTACTCGTTGCCCTCTATGCCGTTTCTGATTTCGGAACGCCCGCGTTCATGCAAGCAGAAGTGTTTACTCGACAAATCTATCTTGAACAGCGGAGTCTCGGTGGCGGCGACTACGCTTCGTTTTTGTCGCTCCAACTAGTTGCGCTCACGGTCTTCATTCTCGCCCTTGAATCGCGAATCCGTGGTGATGAGACGTTGTACACTGACAGCAGTGGAGCCGGCGGCGGAACCCATCGCGTCGAACTCGGCCAGTGGAAGTGGCCGGCGATGGCGTTCTGTGCACTCATCGGTGTGCTGACGCTCGTGTTGCCTATCGGGACGTTTTTCCAGTGGTTACTGACGAGCCAGACAAACGTTCCCTCAAGCTTTCAGTTCCAGTGGAGTCACGTTCTCAACTCTGTCTACGTCGCGCTTGCGGCCGCAATCGTCGCTGCCATTGCGGCACTCCCCGTAGCGTATCTTTCAGCGCGGACAGATTCAACCGCAGGTGCAATCTTCGAGCGGGCAACCTATATTGGCTATGCGGTTCCGGGTATCGTTATCGGACTTGCGCTGGTCTTTTTCGGGGCGAACTACGCGGGCTTCTCGGTCGGCGGTCTAGAAATTAGCTTCTATCAGTCGATCCCGATTCTCGTCTTCGCCTATGTCGTTCGGTTTATTCCGCAGTCAGTGGGGTCGACGCGGACCTCGATTTTGCAGGTCAACCCACGACTCACAGAGGCCTCACGGACGCTCGGCCATACGCAACTTACGACATTCAGGAGCGTAACGCTGCCGTTGATTGCTCCAGGCGTTGTTGCTGGGGCCGCGCTCGTCTTTTTGACGACAATGAAAGAGCTACCGGCAACCTTGTTGCTCCGCCCAACTGGTTTTGAGACACTTGTGACCCGCATCTGGGCGGCCGAATCCGCCGGCCTATACGGCTATGCAGCGATTCCGGCGCTATTGTTGCTGCTCGTCTCAGGACTTTCGATGGTAATCATCCTCCGACAAGAAGGGTATACCGAGTAACTGTCGCAACCGAGTCATTTTTTGAGAGTGGTATCGAAATCTCTCGTCAATCGAGTCGATATATTACCTGGGATAAATAATCCAGTGTCCTGTGAGTCACTGTTGGGTGCTCCCGAGTAGACGCATCCGAAACACTTTGACGGCACACAGTGCCGTTCGTCCGGTTCTCAGGGAGCCACTCTTTGACAGTGGTCTGCTGGGTCCGCAAGCCAATCACGTGTTATTTGTTCGAGGTGCAATCCATGGTGCCTGTTCGAGGCGCCCCCATAAGCCTGCCAGCACAGTCACTCCGTAGTTTTCCCTTCGGCCGACACCGGTACAATCCGGCCACCGACATCCTGCACACGCCGTTCAATTGCCGATAGTTTTCCTTCAGAGACAGTCAGCGTAAGCTCGATTCGGTCACCATACGTCCTCTCCACCACGTCAGCGTGGTCATACAGCCAGGATACCGTGGCATATCCCACATCGGTGTGCGGCACCGACGCCTCGACAGTGACTGTCTGAAAACAGTCAGCTAGTGCCCGCCGTATCGCGTCTGCATCACCACGGGAAACGACGACCGGCTGAGCGTCGAACCGATCAGCGAGACGCTCGGCGACCGTCGGATTCGCCGAACAGACGATAGCTGCCCGCTGTAGTGCTGCCATCGATCCAGGAACAACGGCCTCGAACCAGTCGGGAATCTCTCCCTCCCACGGAATCGCCGGGAGCTCGGTTACTGCAACGTCGTGGACGCCCACACAGAGGATGTCAGTTTTGGCCGTCAACGGAAGCGACACCCACCGGCCGGACTCCTCACGCAGGCAGTCCTTCGAAATATGAGTCTCCGTTCCGATTGCGTTTGCGAGCACGACGTATCCGTCCGCATCGACGTATGACGTTTCGAGACAGGTTCGCGCCTGCCTTCGAGCGTCTGTGAGCCGGCTGCGTATTCTGTCGCATCGGCCCTCAAGGTCGGTAACTCGTCTACTGGTCCCTGACGGCAACGCTCCCTGTTGGTCTCGCTGTGTCTGTTCGGCTACCCGCCGGTCGAAGCGAGCGTTTCTGAGCGCGAGCCGTTCGGCGGCGACTGGATTCGACGTGGCAAGCCACTTCCAGACGACGCTCGATCGGTCATGGATTTCAGTGTCCGGAAACCGTGTTTGCAGGTCGGCGAGCTGACCGACGTGAAGCGTACCGTCGACGACTAAGAGCATCGATTCGCTTCGCCCGTCGATTTCGGTTTCTACGCGGTCGACGACAGCCGGCGGGAGGTAGTACTGCCCATCTACGGGACCGTCAGCGACGACTGTTGCTGTGAGGTCGTATTCGGTGCTGGCGACGAAGGCCGCAAGCCACGGCGTTATTTCGGCTTGGTGGCTGGCCAGGAGTACGTGTTCGGTCACGGTCGGCGGACAACGCGGTGTGCCGGTCGGTCCAACATAGGGAGGTTAGCCCGCCACGTCGGGCGATGGCTCGTCACTGGACTTGCGCCGGGCCACGACGATTCCGGCGACAAAACAGACAACGGCCGCCGTAATCAGTCCAACTGTGAGTAGTCGGCCTGAGAGAAAAATTCCAGCCCCCAACAAGAGTGTCGCTGTTGCGTGCAACACAGCAGTCCAATTCATACTGGTGGTATGTCACTGCCACATAAAATCACCTCGTTCTACCCTGTCAACCGTCGGGACGAGTCCAGCGTCGCGGGTCGTACTAGAACGCCTGCAGGTCTTCGAGCACGGCGTTCGCGCTGCCGTCATCGATTGCCTCGCGGGCGGCCTCGAGTCCCTCGTCAATCGAATCGACGTCCTGGCGGGCGTAGATTCGCAGTGCTGCGTTGAGCGCGATGGCGTCGGCAAACTGATCCTCACGGTTGCCAGCAACGACTTCTTCGGTGATTGTTGCGGAATCGGCCGCAATGTCGTCGACCGCGAGATCCTCGCCCTCGAAGTCCATGCCGTACTCGGCGGTCTCGATGCCGTAGTCCTCGAATGTCGCCTCGCCGTCGTCGCCAGCATCCCACTCGGCGACTTTGGTAAAGCCCGGCCGGATGTCGTCGTAGCCCTCCATGCCTTGGAACATAATAACGCGAGAGAGGTCGTGGTGTTCGCTCTCGATGAAGGTATCAACAATCTTCTTTGCAAAGGCCAGGTGGTAGAACGAGCCGACGTGGACATCGGCATTTGCCGGGTTGGCGATTGTCTCGATGGTGTTGACGAAGGTCCGGACGCCCATCATGTCGCGGCGGTCGAACAGCTCGTCGATGACGGGGTTGAACGCGGGCTGGTAGTAGAAGCCAAAGCCGGTTTCGTCGACCATGTCGGCCGAATCTCGCGGCGTCAACTCGGTTCCAACGCCGAGTTCGTCGAGGACGTGTTTGTAGGCGTCCTGTTTCTGGGTTGGAACGCGGTCGCCCGAGTGGACGACAACGGGGGTTCCCGCGGCGGCGGCGACGACACCGGCACCGACGCCGAGAATCGCGCTTTTGCCCTTCCCATCGTAGTTGGCTCCGCAGTCGACGGGGTCGCAGTCGGGTTCGGCGTACTCGACGTGCTCGCACATCAGGTCGGTATAGGCGGCAAGTTCGGTTGGGGTGTTTCGCTTCCACCGGTTTGCCAGCCAGAAGGCACCGAGTGTGGTCCGATCGGGTTCGCCTGCAATAATGCGTTCAAAGGCCTCTGTCGCCTGTTCGCGGGTCAGATCGTCAGCAGATTTGTGGCCGGAGCCACAGACCTCGGTCATCAGTCGCTTGAGGGGCCACTCGCCGAAAGATTTGCTCGCCTGCGTCATAAGGTCACTTCGTGCGTGGCGTCCAAAAGCCTCCCGTTGTCCCTGTCAGAGACCGCAACCGCTTTCGGTTGGTGCTTCGGCTCACAGGAAACTCCGAAAGCGGTGTATACCCTCGCTTCCTAAAAGGATCAATGAGTCTCGAGGCCGACTGGCGAGCGGATCTCGACACCGTCGATGCGACCCTCATCGACGAGTACCAAAGCGGTTTTCCGGTCACCTCCGATCCGTTTGTGACGATCGCGGCCGACCTGACGGCCGAAACGGGCATCGAGCTGACCGCTGTCGAGGTTCTCGATCGTCTCAAGGGACTCTCCGAACGAGGCATTTTCCGCCGATTTGGGCCCGTGCTCAACCCGCCCGTTATCGGGAGTTCAACTTTGGCAGCCGTTCAGGCTCCTGGCGATCGATTTGATGACATCGCCGAGACGATCAACGGCTACCGACAAATCAACCACAACTACCGACGGGACCATGCCTGGAACATGTGGTTCGTCGTCACCGCCGGCTCTCGGGCGGTCAGAGATTCGATTCTCGCCGAGATCGAAGCCGAAACCGGCTGTGCGGTGTTGAACCTCCCGATGTTGACTGACTACTACATCGATCTCGAATTCCCGGTCGTCAATGATGATCGTTTTGCTCGCGAGAGTGTTGAATCGACGACGGTGAATGCAACGCGGATTTCCGAAGAGGCAACCGGCGATCTGAGTTCGCTTGAGGCCGAGTTGCTCTTGGCGATTCAGGGTGGGTTTCCGCTGAGTCTCACGCCGTACCAGGACGTTGCCGACGTGATCGACGCCGACGTCTCTGCGGTGCTGACGGCCATCGAGCGGCTGCTCGAAACCGGCTGTATCAAGCGAATCGGCTGTGTCGTCAACCACGTCGTCACCGGCTTTCACAACAACTGCATGGTCGTCTGGGACGTCCCCGACGAGCGGCTCGATGAGTGGGGCGAACTCGTCGGCAGTCTCCCGTATGTGACCCTCTGTTATCACCGACCTCGACGGCCCGAACACGACTGGCCATACAATCTGTTTACCATGGTTCACGGTCGGGAGGCCGAGGCGGTCGATGCCAAAATTGACGAGCTGGCCGCGGAGTATCTCCCCGTTGCTCACGAACGACTCTATTCAACCGAGACGCTGAAACAGACTGGTGCGCAGTACGAACAGCTGTTAGCCGAGAGCCAGTAATCACCCTCGTTTTCGTCGTTTTCAACCGATAGACGAAAGGTCGGTGAGGACTGAAAGACGGTATGAGCGACGAGCGGCCGAAACCCAGCGAGTTCGGGTCCGACAGTGACGGCCCCCCGATCGACGAAAAGCCCTACAAAATCATTTTCGAGGCCAACAAGTGCTTTGGCGCTGGTCGGTGTGCAGAAGCGACCAGCAACTGGGAACTCGATCTCGAAACCGGCGTCGCCAAGCCGCGGTCATACTTCCTCGACGAGTCGGAACTCGACGAAAATATCCGCGCAGCCGAGTTGTGTCCGGCAAAAAAAGGCGACGGTATTATTCATATCATTGACCGTCGGAAGGACATCGAAATCGCGCCCGACCCGCACGGTGACGGCTCGTTGAGTGTTGATTGGTAGCTCGCGCGCCGGAGCCTCCATACCGAAACCCACTTTTGTCCGATGAGTGAAAGACAACTGCGCGAGGGTGGCTGAGCCAGGCCAAAAGCGGCGGGCTTAAGACCCGCTTCCGAAGGGATCCCTGGGTTCGAATCCCAGCCCTCGCATTTCGTGTTTAAATTATCGTACAGACTGACGGACGATTTGTCGCCTTTGTTGCTCTCGTTGGCATTTCCCCCGAGCCAAATTAATAACATAGTACCAATGTATCACGAAAAAACGAATAAGTAATCAGTTCATACTCCCGAGACAGTCGCTCAGAATCTAGTGTTTCGGAAAAGGCGTATCCGCCCACGCGAAAGGAAAAAGTCTCGCGTAGGCCGATTGCCTTAAATTGGTCCCCGCTGACGCTTCGGCCCTCCAAAGCGAAGCGTCATTTCTACCGAATGGTCGTATTTACTTAATAATTTCGGGTGCGGCCAGAATTTCACACACCGTACAAAATCAGTCGTTGACAGTAAGAGCGGCCTAAAGAGACGTATTTTTCCGGATTCAACTCCTTTCGGCAGGTATGACTGAACTCCCCGGACGTGTTCGCCGAGCGTTTCGTAGCCATCCATCATTCGAGTCGTCCGAACCAGCAACGTTCACCTCGGTGACGACCCGATTCGACGGTGTCGTCACTGCTGAACAACAGGAAAACGGCCACATTCGGTTTGCCGTTCGGACGACCGTCCCGCTGTTGAATGCGGTCACCGAAGACGACGTTGCCGATGTCGTCGAAGACGGCTGGTACGAAACGTTCGAACTCCGTGTCGCCGACATTGGCGGCATTTTCAAAACGACGCGCGATCTCGACCCGACGGTCACGCGACACGCAGACTCGGTCGTTGTCGAGGCGGCCTTCACCGACATCAACGAACAGCGCGGCGTGGCCGATGCGGGGGCCGTTATCGATTTCGTCGAAGGAACCTTCGTCCAGGGAATCATCCCCGGTTACGAATACACCGAACCGGTATCGGAGATCATCGACCAGGCTCGACGGGCCGCCGGTAGCGAGTAACGACGATCAGTCCATCGCGATGTAGGTCTGGGTGTCTTCGACGCCGCTTATTGTCTGAATCCCGCTTGCGACGATGTCTTTGACCTCTGCGGGTGTCTCAACCGAGATTTTCGTGATGAAGTCGATGTCGCCAGCGACGATGTTCGCCAACAACACGCCATCGAGTGCTTCCATCTCTGTTTTGACCCGGTCGGCTTCGCTCGTGTTTGCTTTGACCAGAATGTAGGCGATAACCGTCATATCACTCACCTCCGGCGGCTGCAGTCGCCGGTTCCTCCCCAACGAGGAGCTGTCTGACGTCCGAGAGTTCCGAGAATTCCGCGAGGACGGCAACCCGGTCGCCCGCTTCCAATGAGTCATCCGGGAGCGGAATGCCGAGTGCTCCGTCGGCCTTTCCAAACGCCAGAATGCGCGAACTCGAAGGCAGGGTTACTTCGCTCAGACTGTAGCCTTTCATTGGCGACTGTTCAGTCACGGTAATAAGCAGAATCTGGAGGCTTTGGGCGACGTCGGCGATTGCTCTGATCGACCCACCGAGGAGGGCATTTTTCGCCCCGATCGCGCCGAGGCGCTCGGGATAGACGATCTCGTCGACCTCGTTTGCGTACTTCTGATAGATTTCCTCGCGGTAGTCCTCATCAATCCGCATGACCGTCCGACAGCCATGGTGGCTCGCAATAAGGCAGGCTGCAAAATTGACATTGAGATCGCCAGTAAGCGCACCAAGGGCGTCGGCTTGCTCAACGCCTGCCTCTTGGAGTATAGATTCTCGAGAGCCATCACCATTGATCACAGTGAACTCCTGTACTCGCGCACGATCTGCTTTCGTCGGGTCGCGCTCGACAAGCGTCACCTCGTGGCCCTCTTCACGGAGGACACGGGCGGTACGAAGTCCAACCCGACCGGCACCAATGATAATAAAGCGCATGGGGCAAGCTAACACGCTCTGCGCGGATAACTGTATCCCCGTCCTGCCGATTGACCGTGGGAACGTTTTTGCCACTTGGTGTGTGTATGTACAGCATGGTTCATGCGTTTGTGATGGTCAAAACCGCAGTCGGTGCCTCCGAATCGCTCATCGGAACCGTCCGGGAGCTAGCGTCAGTAACCGAGGCCCATATTGTCGCCGGTGAGTTTGATCTCATTGTTGAAGTCGAAGTCGAAGAAGTCTACGAGGTGTTACACACCGCCGCCCGTGAGGTCCAAGCACTCGGCGGCGTCGAGGAGACGAAAACCTACATTTCGCTCGAAGACTGAGTGGGCCTTCCTGCGTCGGGCAGATTCCGTTCGAAGCGTTTTCGCCTGGCCGCCCGCTATTGAGTCGATACGTCAAAGGGCACCGACCCCCTACAACGCATATGCTCTCGATCATCGGACTCGTACTGTTTTTTATTGTGCTGGCCATCCATACGCTCGTTGCCGCCGTTATGACGCGATTTTTCCGGCTTCGACTTGAAACGCAGGCTGGCTGGGTGGCGTACTCACTGGGGTTCATTCCCGTCGTGCTGTTCCTCTCCACGCTTGTTTTTACCGGTGTGTTTCAGATCGGGCCAAATCTCGGGTCGCCAACGGTTGCGTTCGCCGTCATGATCGGACTGCCGGTTGCACTCGGGCTGACAATCGACCTCCTCTATGTTGCCCAGCCCGACGAAGTCGAACTTCCACAAAAACAGTAGGTCAGCACCGATCCGATTGTTGGCAGTGAGTTCGTTTCGCTCCGTTCGTTGTTCGGGTTAGCGTTCTGCGTGGGTTTCGAGTGCCGTCTCAAGGCGTGTCGTCACTGTCTCTCGAACGGCCTCGGACGGCTGGCTGGCATCAACCCGGACGAATCGCTCGGGGTCGGCATCGACAAGCCGCTCGTAGTTGTCTCTCACCGCGTTGAGGTAGGCTGCTTGCTCGAACTTGTTCGTTTTTCCACTTCGCTCAGCGGCAGTTTCGGCGTCGATATCGAGATAGAACGTGAGATCCGGTGTCCGCGAAAATGGCTCGTGAATTGACTGCACATACGCCACGGGGTCATCGAGATCGCTTTCGGCCAAGGTCGCTCCCTGATAGGCGTACCGCGAATCGCTATACCGGTCCGAAATAACGAGTTTTCCGTCGCTAAGTGCGGGCCGAACAACGCGAGCGAGGTGGTCGGCGTGGTCGGCCGTATACAGAAACAGCTCAGCAAGTGGATCGGCGTCATCATCCTCAATAGACCGGTATACTGCGTCGCCGTACCACGAACTGGTTGGTTCTCGCGTGCGAACCGCATCAGGATAGCTGTCGCCAAGGCCCTCCCAGACCGTTGTTTTGCCGCTGCCATCGAGCCCCTCTAAGGTCACGAGCATATGGCCGACTCAGAGCGTGGCAGTATGAACGGTTCGTTCTTCCCGCAGTGTTGCTGTCTTCGGCGACTCTCGCTACCTTTAGGTCGGTTCAGTGAGAGATTGTGGTATGAACGTGTTAGTTGCCGGCGGAAACGGCTTTATTGGCACAAACCTCGTCGACGAGCTCATCGAACGTGGCCACGACGTGACGGTACTGGCACGCAACCCGGATGCGGCATCACTTCCTGACGACGTCAACACAGTCAGTGGTGATGTGACCGCATACGACTCGGTCGAACCGGCACTTGCGGGCCAGGATGCCGTCGTCAATCTCGTTGCGCTTTCTCCACTATTCAAGCCGAAAGGCGGCAACAAAATGCACGACGAGGTCCACCGCCACGGCACGGAAAACCTCGTCCGTGCCGCCAAAAACGCTGGTGTCGAACGATTCGTGCAGATGAGTGCCCTCGGTGCGGATCCAGATGGGGCGACCGCCTACATCCGGGCGAAAGGCCAGGCCGAAGCCCACGTTACCGACTCGGATCTCGACTGGGTTATCATCCGCCCGTCGGTCGTCTTCGGTGACGGTGGCGAGTTCGTTTCCTTTACGAAGAAACTCGCCCCACCGTTCGTCACGCCGCTTCCCGGCGGCGGCAAGACGAAATTCCAGCCGATCTGGGTTGGCGACCTCGTCCCCATGCTCGCTGATGCCGTCGAAGCTGACGAACACGTCGGTGAGACCTACGAACTCGGTGGCCCCGACAAACTCTCGCTTGC
>LFFM01001081.1_pt1 | contig 19366 bp, 15 predicted proteins | sample 643131 | NCBI WGS metagenome assembly LFFM01 (sample SAMN03777445, study PRJNA286221) | soda lake metagenome | biome: soda lake; feature: Kulunda steppe; material: water; isolation source: sample Tc-Br brine of Tanatar trona crystallizer | place: Russia: Kulunda steppe | collected 2011-07
AATAGTCGTGCCACCACCATGGGCATGACAGACCACCGACGTCCTCACCCACTCGAACAGATGAAGCGTATAGATAGCGTTGGTTCGAAATGGCTGTGCCCCACATTTCCGCAGCGTGTGCAACGCAACCTCGGACGGGGACCGTCCGCCGACACGCGCCGACGCAGCGCATCGGCGCGAGAAAGAATCTCTACGACTTTTTCACGGATTTGGACGATTTGCGCCGCACCTGTCTTCGGGTGACGCTCAATCTTATGCCGTTCGGCCCAGGCGTAGACCGCGTCGTGGTGATCTACGTAGCACAGGAGAAAGCTCTTGCTCGTCTTGTGGACGATAAGCCGCAGATCGCGATTGATGCGCACAGACCAGAAGTGGTCGTCTTTGGGCGCACTGATGGGATGAAACTACATGCCCGGCCGCGACGGATCCATCTGCAGGTCGAAAGAGGTCGTCTTAACCGCCTTCTGTTCCTGATTTGTTAGCTCGGCAAGGCTATCAGTAAAGGTGTCGGCAATAAGGAATTCCATGTGCCATCAACTCAAGTCTAAGTCACGTAAGAGGCGGCTGGAGAATTCAGGTAGAGCCGTTCCTAACCGTACCAGTACATCCTCCATGTCCTCGCCACGCTTCGCCGCTATAGCTGAGATGCGCGCGACAACCTGCCGGTCATCAATGTCGTAGAGCGTCTCCAGGTAGTCCTGGGGATGCTTAGCCTCAATATGCCACGGAAATAGGGCTTTCTCAGGAAAGTCCTTGAGATTGAACGTAAGGATTACTTCGGCCCCTCCATGGATAGCCGCTGCCAATACATGCTTGTCCTTCGGGTCGTTCTGTACGGCCGGCAAGAGATGTTCATAATCCGCAGTGAGCGCTTCCGGAAAGTGCTCCTGTAGCGCTTCCCTGAACGACAGAGCAAGCCGCTCCTCCCATCCCAGCTTTTCGGTGTGGGTCCGGTACACCTCGTCCAGCACGCGGTCCGACCAAATGGGCACGTACTGTCGTGGCCGCTCCGCCATGCGAAGCAGGAGGTCACATACCGCAATATTCGCAAGCACACACGCGTCCAGAAAAACCCGGAAGTCGGCTCGCATGGGCATTAGTCGCTCGTGCCTCCCGTGTAGGAGGCGTCATATAGCCCGGCGTCGCTCACATCCTTCATGAGCTTATCCAGTGCGCGGCTTCGTTCTTTGTCACGTCTTTTCTGGTAGGCCAGTACATCACGAAAGACTACCCGACGATGGGTGCCCACCTTATGAAAGGGGATTTCGCCACGCTCTAACAGATTCACCAGATGCTGACGAGAAACCCCCAGAACGTTTGCCGCGGCCTGTGTCGTGCACTCCTCGTCTTCCGGCACCAGTACAACCGTACGCTTCTCAGCCATCAGCTGGACGATGTGCATGAGATGATCAAAAAGTGCCTTTGGTAGGTCCGCACGATTTCCCTGCTCATCGATCAGGGCCACGCGGCCGGGCTTGCTTAGGACCCCAGCGAGCTCGTCCAGCGTGTCCGGACCGAATTCTGATGGGTTAAGGCGCGTGCTTGTCATGGCAAAGGCGCGGATTCGTGTGGGGGCGTGTGGATCGGTAGCCGGTGCCAAAGACTACTAAACGCTATAAACGCTAAATGCAGTCCCGGTTCCCCTGTGATACAACCCGTCTCTACTTTTCGGTGTCAGCGCTCTACCTTGAACACCTGCATAACCTCATCGCCGAGATGATTGATGACCTTTACCGCGATGCGGCCGGATGCTGGGGGACTGAACGGGCGTGACACCTCGCTGTAGAGGGAATCCCAGGCTGCCTCGTCAATTTCGGCTTTCAGCGTTTTCTTCAGTGCGCCATACGGATCACCGGCACCCAGGAAGTAGGCGTGGCGCACGAAGAAGCTTTCCTCGTTGTAGTCGGTGTCGATGAACCAGCAGGCGATGCCGTCCGTGTCGTCGCTGCGCACCTCGCCGCTGGAAGGATCGAACACGTCCACACCGTTGATCTTAACTTTAACCTGATCATCATCCGCGTCGAGGATGTCGATGTCAGGCTCTCCAAAGATGACAAAGAGGTTGCCATTACCCGTGTTCGCAAGATCTTCGGCCATATGCAGATCGGCGTTCATGCGGGCCTTCAGAACAGTGACACGTCCCAGCTTCTCAAATTCTGAGGCATGAGCGTCATAGCTGAAGGCACAGGCGATGAGCGTATCCAGCCCGGCGTCTGCGGCTTCGCGGGCCGCGGCCACGAGGTTGGGCCGCGTTACACTGCCGAACTCCGGGCCAATGAAAATCCCGGCGCGTTTTTCGGTACCTGTGCGCTGCTCCGTGTACCTCCCTGTAGCACAGACATAGGCACCAGGCCAGGTCTCGACTGCTTCAAGTTCGATGCGATCCTCTTTGTGCGCCTGCTGCACACCAGACTTGCGGAGCGCGTCAAGGATGAGCGAGGGAAAATCCTGCCCGCCGTATTCCTCCCGGGCTTCGGCGACATTATCAATGATGTCCCCGTTCTCGTCTACGTTCAGGGTGCGGTGCGGGGACAGGCTTTCCACCGTGAAGGGACCCGCCACGCGGACTTTGCTCTTGTCTTCATAGGGTTGATCATACAGATACTCAAAGTCGGCAGCAGCCGCGATAGAGGTGTCGATCTCTTTCTGGCGCTTTATCTTGAGATCCCACCACTTCTCGTGCAGCTCCAGCAACTCCTCATCTTTCCACGGATCGACGGGCTTCTCGGGGAAGGTGTCGATCGTGTAGTCGCGCCCCATGATCTCATTGACGCGGTTGACAGCCTTCTGCCGGGTAGCGTCGGTGGTGACGCGCATGAAGCGCTTATGCTGCTTCTGCGCCTTGCGAGGCCACGGGTCACCCGGCTCGCGGTGAATCTGCCAAGGTTTGAGGTCAAGCCCCGTTATCTCGTTGATGCGCTGCCGGATGGGCTCCATCTCTTGCTGAAAGCGCTTGTAAATAACATCTACCTCGGGATCGTTCGTGATGTCCCGAAGCATGATGTGCGGTGCGCGTTCGTAGACAAAGCCATGACGCACGTTGCCGCTGGTGGTTGCGTCCTTCATGGGGCGCCGCTCAACCTCAGCCAGCTTCTCTTGGCCCGAGGGACTGTCCACGAGGAGATAGTACGGGTAGCGTGCTCCCATCAGACGGGCACGAGCAAGTGCGAGGGCGACGCGCGATGTGTCAATCGTGATCCACCGGCGTCCCCACTGCTCTGCCAACGTCGCTGTAGTGCCTGATCCGCATGTCGGATCGATGACCAAGTCGCCAGGGTCGGTGGTCATCAAAATACATCGCTCGACCACCTTTGTGGATGTCTGGACAACGTAGACCTTCTTATTTCCAAATCCGCTCTGCCGTGTATCGTCCCAGATGTCTGAATATGCCTGAAAAGGGAAGTCTCCGAATGGCCGTACGAATCCAAGCGTCTTTCCAGAGAATGTCAGACGCGATGCCCTGTCAAGCCTTTTCATACCTTCAAGATTGGTCTTCCACCCACCTCTACTGGGCCTAAATTTCTTACCCTTAAAAGCATACTCAAATCTTGTCGTTTTTCCTCCCGACTGAGACGTCAGCGGATTCATCCTCGCAATTCTGTGAGGGTCGTCTCCCGCTTTCACAAGTCTACCGTCCGGCAAAAAGTCATATCTGTAGTTTTTATCTTGTTCCACATCACGCTCGAACATGAGCTGCCTAAACTTCATCTGTTCGGCGTCCTTGGCGAACCACAAAACGAAGTCATGGGTGTTGTCGAGAGCTGCTGATCCCTTTCCCGTAGTAGTCCGGTACACGATCTCACTCACGAAATTCTCCTCCCCAAACACCTCATCCATCAGGGCCCGAACGCGGTGCACATTCTCGTCGCCGATCTGGACGAAGATAGAGCCTGAATCCTTGAGCAAGTCACGGCACACTGTTAGCCGGTCGCGCAGGTAGGTTAGGTAGGAGTGGATGCCGTCACGCCACGTGTCGCGGAAGGCCTTCACCTGCTCCGGCTCGCGCGTGATGTGCTCGGCCTTGCCGTCGCGCACATTGCGCGTGGTGGTGGACCACTGGAAGTTGGAGTTGAACTTGATGCCGTAGGGTGGGTCGAGGTAGATGCATTGCACTTTTCCGCGCAGTCCTTCGCGTTCGGCCAGCGAGGCCATCACCTGCAGGCTGTCGCCCAGGATCATGCGGTTGGTCCAGTTGGCATCGTGCTCGTAGAATTCAGTTTTCGCCTCCCCATCCGGAACGCCGTTGAAGTCGGCAAAGAGATCCGTTTGCTCCGTGTCCTCTTCCTCACGTTCCTCCGTCCGCCGGACGAGGTCATCAATCAGCACCTTGGGGTGCACCTTCTCCTGGATGTAGAGAGGCGCTGCTTTTACCACAAGGTCAGCCCAGTTCTTTACGTCCTTCCCGCGCCAGACCAGTTGCGGGTCGAGGTCCGGGTTCCGTCGTTCATACGCCACATCAATGGGGGCGGCGTCTTCTTCTCGCACCAGGGACTGGTGCTCTGCCGTGGGAATGTACGTACGCTTGTCATCATGCGTAAGCGACTCAACGTTCTTTTTGGATTTTGCCATGGTATGATTATTCTGCCGGCTGAGCGGCAACTTCAGTAATCAATTGATCGAATGCATCTTCCACCTTTGCCTCAAAGTCTGCTTGCATGCGGAAGACCTCGGTAAACTCAGCGAACGCCCAGCGGCCAAAGCTACCATTGTTATTGACGCCGGGTATCCACTTGGTATCCATCGTGTCTTTTTTGGCTTTCGCATCCTCGCCACGGAAACCCTTGATTTCAACGACAAGATGTAGTGGGTCCGGCTGTCCGTCATCCACCTGCACGATAAAATCGGGCCGGTAGCGCCGCTTGGTACCGCCTTCCACGTAGGGCACATCAAAGTTAAGGCCATGGTTCTTCACGTAGGCGATGACTCGTGGGTGCGTTTCCGCTACGCGACAAAACTCGCCTTCCCAGTCGCTGTCGAGCACCGCATAGTTAACGTGACTCTTTCCCGGATCCGTCTTCCAGAGGTCCTTCTTCGTTGTGGTCAAATTAACAAAGCGTGAGGAGCCGCTGGGATTGTAGGGATCGAGAAGCACCTTGGGCTGGGCATCCCCGGCATGGGCACGCGTAATGGCATTTGTGATTCTGTCACAGGCGATATCTGCCAGTTGCTGAATCATGAGTTGGGCAGGATACGTGCCGCCGCTACATACCAAGCACTCGTCCAGCCACCGGCGTGCGATGCCTTTTAGCTGGCCGAACAGATGAAGCGGTGCTGCCTGGCCTGGTTCACGCCACTTCTTTTCAATCAGGCGGTGGGTGAGGTTGAACAAAAGGGATGACTTGCGCACGTCTTTCAAGTGCTTGACGCTTAAATCGGCCGTCTGGCCGATGATACCGGCATTATGCGTGAGCGTAGGGCCTACGATTTCGGGCGTGAGTTCGAAGACCGAGTCCTCCGTGAAATCGGCCGTCAGCCGGTCATCCGGCAGTTCCACACGGTAGCCCTCTACCCGAGGAAAGACAATTTCAAGCCCGTCACGATCTGGTCGAACAGCCTTCACGTGCGTCGTGGCTTGCGGCGGCGTGGGCGGCGCCACCACAGGCTCAGCCGTAAAGTCAAACGGAATCCCGAGCACATCCGCATACTCCGGCTCAAAAAGCCCTTCATCGTTAAGTTTATACGACTGCCGCCGCAGCGCCCGGCCAATGACTTGCTCGCACAGGAGTTGGGTGCCAAATGCACGGATTCCTAAAATGTGTGTGACGTTGTTCGCATCCCACCCTTCGGTAAGCATTGAGACGGAAACCACACAGCGTATTTGCTCTCCCAATCGGTTCTCCTTTCCAACCGTGTTCATCACCTCGCGCAGCAGGTCCTCATCCGATATGGATTCAGCAGCCTTTACATCGCCCGTACGCTCGATGATTTCACGGCGGAATCGCTCGATATCTACCTCCGCCATCTTTCGAAAATTATCATCCAGCGCATCGCCTGACTCCAACTGTTGACTATCGATCAGCAACGTGTGTGGACGGCCCAGCGGATTCCCATACTTGTCGTAGTTCCGAAATAGTTCGAGCCTTCCCTGCTCCGTCTCTGAGGTACCGTCTTCCTTTTCCCGCTCAAACCCTGCGACGTAGTCGTACACCAGCTTTGAAATCGCTGTATTTTGACACACAACGATAAAGCACGGCGGGACGGTGATGCCTTCCTCTTTCCACGCTGCGTAGACTTTTTCATAGTGGCCATACAGGGCCTCAAGTGCCGTTTGAAGCAGTGTGGGCAGGCTTAACGGATCGAGGTTTTTTACTGTGCGTCTCCCAGCTTTTGGTAGTTTCGGTCCGGGGGCCTTTTTCAGATTCTCCCAAAGCTCCCGCAGCTTGGGCATCTCACCGCCGGGTACGTTGTCTGCTACCGGCACACGGGGCAATTTAACAATCCCACATTCGATGGCATCCATGAGCGAGAAGTCGCACATCGTCCATGGGAATAGCGTCCCTTCAGCATAGCCTGAGCCGCGCAAGAAAAATGGCGTTGCCGAGAGATCGAAAACGCGAGCAACCCCGAGCCTGCGAGCCACCGCTTCAACCCCTGAGATCCAGAGATGCGCAGCCTCCGAGTTCTTTTCTGCCTCTTCCTTCTCGCTCCTATCCAGCGCCTCTTCATCATCACCATCCGGTTTATGACGATAGCAATGGTGAGCTTCATCGTTAAGCACCATAACGTGCTCCATGCTCATGAGCTCGGGCATCACGCGCTGTAGCATTTGCCCTTCCGTTTCAAGCGTTTCGAGCTCCTCACCACGCCCCTGAAGCAATTCGCGGGTCCCTTTCGCGAGACTCCTGCGTTCCCGCAATTTGAAAGCGTGGTAATTGGTAATGACGATGCGGGCCCGCTGCAAGTCCTCCCGCATATCCTGCGGGACGAGGTTTCGCTCATTGTAGTAGCTATCAGGATCGTTGGGCTGCAGTACGCGCAGACGGTCTCGAATAGTGATGCCGGGCGCCACGATGAGAAAGCCCTTCGTAAATTTCGTTCTTCGTGGGTGTCGTACCGCGTTGATGGTTTGCCATGCGATAAGCATCGACATCACCATGGTTTTGCCTGCTCCTGTAGCGAGCTTTAGTGCAAGCCGATCCAGCCCGGGGTTAGCCTCCTCGTTTGCCCGCTCAAGTAAGTCGAGAAATACCTCACCCTTCTTACCTAATGTGGGGGCAACTTCGGTCAGCCAAATAGCAGTTTCTACGGCTTCAAGCTGACAGAAGAACGGTCTCCACTTGCGGTCTTCCTTGTTACGCCAATGCTGGAGGAGGCGAGCAGTCTCCCCTGTTACACGCCAGGAGTCCGGGTCCGGAATCCTGCGCCATTCATTTACGAGCTTCCGTAACGCGTTGATATTTGATGTTGGATTATACTTCTGCTCCTCGGACGAGAGGCCCTTACCCTCGTCAAAGGTGATCTCCCGCTGATCGGAAGCTTTGCGGCCCTTCGCTTTCGGAATGGGTGTAATGAAGTCTGCGCGACGCCGCTTCTCTATAATATTCTGCGTCGGCTGGCCATCATCATCAAGCTCCCAGTGTAGATTTGGACGTTCGTACGGCGAGTTCAGGATGGGCTGCTTGAAAAAACGGTCGCTCATATAAACGGAAAGCAGTGAGGTGATTTTGCATCGCGCCTTCCTGTCTCGGCGTCAAAGCAGTAAGCTATAGAAGCCGGCAAAAAGAAAAGTGGGACCCTGGCCAACGCAACCCACAGGTTTTACCGAAATCCTTTGTTCAGCGGTATAAAGATACAGCCTCCCATCCGCAATAACAAAAGTGGAAACGATGCTGGCCTGTACTGCGCCTACGCCATCTCCTGCAAGTACCCCAGCTCTTCTACCGTAAACGGCCGGTCGGGTACGTCGAAGGCGCTGAAGAAGGGCGTCGCGTCACACGTGTTGCCTTCCACCAGCATCTCGAACTGGTCCGGGCTGATGGGCAGCAGACCGAAGCGCCCGAGGCCGTGGATGGCCGGGCGGACGAGCCAGAGGGGCTGGTAGATCTTGCGTTTCGGCTCCCGACCGAATCCCCTGGTGATGCGGTCGAGTGCCTCCACGTAGGGCACCCGTTCCCGCCCCGCCACACCGTAGGCCTGCCCGGCATGGGCGTCGTCTTCGAGCGCCTGCACGAACGCCTCCGCCACCGCCTTCACATGGATGGGCTGCATTTCATACGAGCCGTCCCCGAAGACCGGCAGGATAGGAAATGGCTTGATGAGGTCCTCGACCAGCCGCGTGCAGAACTCGGGCTGCCCGGGGCCGGGCTTGCCAAAGATGGTGCTGGGCCGCAGGATGACGCCATGTGGAAAGTCGACCGCCCGAACCGCCTGCTCCCCCGCCCACTTGGTGGTCTGGTAGGCCGAGACCCCATCGGGCCGCGCCCCGTTGGCGCTCATATGCACAAACCGCGTGATGCCCTCGGCCTGCGCCTCGGCGACCACGTGGCGCGTGCCGGCCGCATGGATCCGCTCAAACGTGACGCCCTTGGAGGGCTGCTCGTCGATGATGCCGACCAGGTGGATGACAGCGTCGCACCCGCGCATGGTGCCGCGCAGCGACGTCGCGTCGGTGATGTCACCGGTGACGCGCTCGACGTCCGTTTCGTCGTCCGTATGCAGCGTGGCCTCCCGGTCGCGAAGCAGGCAGCGGACGGTATGGCCCGCGCGTAGCAGCGTGCGCAAGATGTAGGAACCCACGAAGCCGGTGCCGCCGGTAAGGTAAACGTGCATAGGAAGAAGAGCGCGCGTGAGGAGGGAACGGGGCAAGGTAGACGCATGCGCCTCCTACGGGTTTACGTGGCGAGGGCTTGCGCCAGCGCTGTATCCAGTGGCGCCCGGAGTGCCGCGGCCGCCTGATGGACGGCTTCCTGGAGGACTGGGTGATCCGGGGTGAGTCCTTCGTACAGATAGCCGGCCTGAAAGGCGCCCGTGGTGCGCGCCAGGATCTCGCAGCCGAAGTGCAGCTCGCAATCCCGCAATGTCGCCTCCGTTAGCATCGCGCCAGAGACCGTAGCCCGGTACCGCTGCAGAAAGGCCATGCGGCAGGCGTCGAAGCGCGTGGCAACATCAGCTTCCGCGCGGTGGGCCTGCATCCACAGATGCGCTGCCAGATGCGCCACATCCTGCGCGGGCTGGCCGAAGTGGGTGAGCTCCCAGTCGATGAGGCGCAGGCCCTCCCCGGTAATGAGGATGGAGCGCGGCCAGAGGTCGCCCATCACCCAGCAGCGACCGGGCTGCAGGAAGCGCTTGCCCAGAGCTTTAGCCCGGCTTCCGAGGACCTCCGCATCCGGGATGCCGGCTCGCCGCAGGAAGTCCGTAGCCGGGACGTACTGCACCGCCAGCCGCGTCTCCTGCATGGCGCGATTGTTCAGACGCTCGGTTAGCGCCTCTACGTCTGCCGTCTCCGCATGGAGCCGCCCGATGAACCGGCCGAGCTGAGTACCGAGCGAACGCGCGGTCGCCTCGTCAGTGGCTTCTCGCCTAAGATGGGCGGCGAGGTCGGGGGCGTCTCCCGCGTCTTCCATGATGATCACATACGGATCTGCCTGCGCGTGGAGCAGCCGGGGCGGGCGCACCGCAGCGCGCGTAAGCCCGTGCCAGTCGCCACCCGGCCCCAGCATCCGCAGGGCGCGCGCTTCAAACTGCGAACGCTCCGGCGCCAGCGGGACGTCGGGGGTGGCGGCGATGAACGGGGGCGCATGCTTCACGATGACCGACCGCGGCTCGGCGGGCACGCGCCACACTTCGTTCAGATTACCGCCCGGCAGGCGCTGCGGCGCGCCCACGCAGCTAAACCCCGTTACCTGCGCGTCTACGTACGCTGCGACCTCTGCATCCGTCATTCGTCCGGCTCCACCGGCGCCTCAAACCGGTACAGCTGATTGCCAAACGGAACAGCCTCGGCTGCTTCCAGAAAGCGCTGCACGATCTGTTCTTGCGCAGCGCGCGAGTGGTCGAGCGTGTCGCTCATCGCATCATGGTTTGCAGGGACGTCGCCCTCCGGCACCGAGTATTTGTGCCCCACCACCAGCCCCGCCGACGGGATCTCCAGCTCGTTCGCCAGCACCACTTCCGGCGCCAGCGTCATCGAGTTCACCTGCGCACCAAGCTGTGGCCAGAGACGATTCTCGGCCGCCGTCTTCCCTCGCGGCCCGCCCACGTACGCGAACACCACCTCGCCGGCGATGGGCACGCCTGCATCCCCCGCCAGCATCCGCACCTGTGCGCTCAAGGTAGAGGAAAAGAGCCCGTCCTCCAGCACCAGATGGCCGTGGGAGGAATCGGGATGCTCGAACATGGTGCAGGTGGAGCCATCCGGCAGGCGGTTTTCCAGCATGATGAGGTCATCGACCAAGAGCGGCTGATAGATCGGCACCGCCGCATCCATCACCCCCACCGAGCTTGTCACCAGCAACGCCCCACAGCCTACCGATTGCAATGCCCAGGCCTGTGCCCGGTAGTTGATCTGATTGGGCAGCAGGCGATGGGGAAGCCCGTGGCGAAAGCTGACGTACGCGGGCTGCGGCGCGTCCGCCACTCGGTGCAGCACGTGCGTGCCGTACGGCGTGTCGATCTCCCGGGCCTGCAGGTCAAGGCGTCCGGTGAGCGTGTGGAAGGCACTTCCAAGGATGGCGGCGACGGAGGGCATGGGTCTCGGGATGGTAGGGAAGGTAAGGAGCGGACCGTGCGCGACTATTTCTGCGGTGACGCTTCGTCCGTGATCGATTGCCAGAAGGAAAGCTCGGATTGGACGCCGGAGGCCTCATCGTCGATAAAGGCCTGCCTGTTAGGGTAGACGGTCAGCCGGCCGCCGGCCATATGCGCAAAGCGATCGCCCACGCGGAGGGCCTCTTTTGCATCGTGCGTGACAAACAGCGTGGTGATGTCCTGTGCTGAGACGATCCGCTTGAAGAGCTGCTGCATATCGTTTCGCGTGTCGAAGTCGAGGCTAGCGAAGGGCTCGTCCAGCAAGAGGATAGCCGGGTGGATGATAGCGGCGCGGCCAAACGCCACACGCTGCCGCTGCCCGCCGGAGAGCTGCGCCGGGTACTTGTCGGCGTGGTCGGTCAGCTGCAGGTCCGCCAGCATGTGCGCCACCGCCTCCTCGGCTGCAGCAGACGCCTCGTTGCGAAGCCCCAGCCCGAAGGCCACATTTTGCTGCACCGTCAGATGCGGAAACAGGAGCGCTTCCTGGTACAGGTACACCACGCCGCGCTTCTGCGGCGGCAGGTGGTCAATCGGCTCCTCATCCACGTAAATGCTACCCGCGTAGCCTTCGTGGAGGCCGGCCAGCACCTTTAGCAGCGTCGTTTTACCACTCCCCGACGCGCCAAGCACCGCCAGCGTCTCCCCGTCCGCGATGCGAAGGTTTACGCCATCCAGCACCGTTTCGCTGCCAAACTGCATCCGAAGGTCGCGCAGTTCAATCATCCGTGACCCCAAAAACGTTGCACAAGAAAACGACGGTTGATGAGCAGAAGCAGGAGCGGAGGCGCGACGAGCAGTACACCCGCCAGCGCCGCGAGGTACGGGTTGGCCTCTTGAATGTACCGAAACACCATCACCGTGAGCGTGGGCACGCGCCCGACGCCAATAAATTGCGTGAGGCCGTACTCAAACCAGGAGATGAGGTAGGTCTGAAAGAAGCACACCACCGCCAACCCGCGCGCCGAAGGCCAGATCGCGTGCCGAAACACCGCGATAGTTCCGCCGCCCATCGTTTGCACCAGGTGCTCCATCGCACGGATGCGCTCGTTCCAGAAACCGTAGAAGAAAAGCACGGCGTAGGGAAACGTGATGACGAGCTGCGCCAGCGCTACGCCCGCCACCGTGCCCGTCAGCCCCAGGCGTAGGAGGTACACGTTCAGCATCACCGCGAAGATTACGGGCGCGATAACATACGGGAAATAGGCCGCCAGCAGCCAGTAGCGGCTCCGGGTGTAGTACGCGAGATGGCGGCTGGCAAAGAAACCGGCGGTGGTGGAGAGCACGCTCACCGACACCGAGAGGCCCAGCGATAGCCCCAGCGACTGTAGCAGCGGCGAGCCCCCCTGCCCGAACCACTGCCAGTTGGCCGTGGTGAACGGGTGGCCCAGCACGGCCGGGTAGTGCCACATCGTGGAGAAGGACAGGTATACCAGGACCGTCAACGGCACCAGAAAGATCAGGGCCAGCAGTCCGGCGCCTACACGCTGCGTCGTCGTCATAGCTGATACCTCCGCCGAAACCGCGAATAGAGCACGGCGATGGTGGCCAGGCACAGGAGCGCGTACCAAGTAGCCATCGCGTAGGCCACGGGGATGTCCGCCAGGTTGTAGCGTTGCAGCTTCTCAAGCACCAGCACACTCATCATGCGGGGCGAGGATGCGCCCAGCACGAGGGGGATGTCATAAGCGCCAAGGAAGAACACAAAGTAGAGCGCGGCGAGGGGAAAGATGCCCCGTAACAGCAGGGGCAGCTGCACCTTCAGGACCACGTGCCTCCGCCCGGCGCCCAGCGACGCCGCCACCCGCGAGAGCTCGCCCAGGTTCTCGTTTTGCCACAGGTTCAAGAGCACCAGCAGCAAGAAGGGAAACACCAGGAGCGTGTGCGTGAGGATAATGCCCAGGCCATAGGGGTCCTGCACCAGCGCAGGGAAAGCGCCCGGGCCGTCAACCAGCCCGGCGTGCCACACCAGACGCGACACCACGCCGCCACCTGAAAGCAGCTGGAATACAACAAACGCGGCCACGATGGGCGGGAGCGTCAGCGGCAGGAACAGCAGCCGGTAGGCGGCGGGCTGCGTTAGCGTGGGACGCGCCACCAGCAGCAGCGTCAGTGCCACGCCCAGGGCGCCTACAATGGAGGCCAGCGCCACGTACGCCGAAAACGCAATCGACCGGCCGAACTCCCCGGCCAGCAGCTCGGCCCAGTTGCTAAGCGTAAAGCCGTCGCTGAGCAGCCCCACCATCCCGAGGCTGTAGAGCGCTGCATACCCGAGCGCCAGGGTCAGTGGCAGCGCACACGCGGCCACCACCGCCGCCAGCATCAGCCGGCGCCGCCATGTGCGTCTATCGTGTGCCACGGGTCGGATGCATCATGTGATAGATCGTATGGATGCCGGTATTCGCCGGGGGTGGGTTGCGCGGCAGCGCACGAACGACAAGGCCTACTCCATCACCTCGCGCCGGAAGTCATCCGCCAGCCGAATCATGTACTCCGGCGCCAGCTCTTGCAGGGCCCGCTCGTCGATGTCCGCACGCTCGGGCGCCCGATTACGCCCGGGGATCTCCGCAAACCGCTCCTGCCACTCCTCCGGCAGCCGCTCCATGTCCAGCACCGTGCCATCACCCCAGACCGCCGGCTGCATCTTCTCGTACTGCGCCTCGGGCGACATCAGGAAGTTGATGGCCACCAGCGACGCGGCCTTCGACGTGGCGTGGCGCGGGATGCCGAGGTAGTGCGAGTTTTGAATGGAGCCCATCTCCGGCATGTAGGCCCGGCTTGTTTCGGGAAAGAGGCCCTCGGCGATCTTGTTGTCCACCTCGCTGTCGTTGTTGCTCATGGTGAAGGCCACCTCGCCGTTCGCAAACAACTGATGCAACTGCGAAAGGCTGCTCGGGAAGGTCTGCCCCGATCGCCAGAAGTGGGGCTTGAGGTCATTCAGATAATCCCACAGTTCACCGCTCCACCGCTCATACACCTCCTCGCCAAACGGCCCGTAGAGCGTCTCAGGCCCGGCCATCGCAATCAGCAGCGACTTCAATAGCGTCATACCGGCGAACTCATTGGGGATGGTGAACCGCCCGGGATTGGCGCGCACCCACTCGGCCAGCGCCGCCGGATCCTGCGGCGGGTTCTCGACCTCCGCCGCATCGTAGATCAAGGCGAACTGCACGTTCCCCCACGGCGCCTCCATGCCCTCGATGGGCTGCTGAAAGTCCGTGCCGATAAAAGGATCGTTATAGTCGACGTAGGCGGAGTGCGGCAGCTCCTCGGTAAACGGGCCGAAGAGCGCGTCAATCTCGCGCAGCTGGAAGAACGTCTCGCCGTTGATCCACAGCAGATCCAGCTGGCTCGACGTCCGGCCGGCCTCCAGCTCCGAGAGCAGGGTCGACACAATCTGGCTGCCCTGGCCACTTACGATCTCCAGTTCGATGTCGTAGCGCTCCTTTAGCTCCGGCACCACGTAGCCGTTCATGTAGCCGTTGATCGCCGGGTCGCCCATCCACATCATCATGGTGATCGACTCCCCAGCCGCCTCCGCTTCAATCTCCTTCCACGACTGCTCCAGCACCTCCTCAGCCCGATCGCCGGACTGGCACGCTGCCAGAAAAAACGCTAAGAGGAAAACGGAAAGCGGTGAGCCCGAGAGCGCACGGGGCAGGCAAAGCAACTGTCGCATAGGAACCAAACAACGGGTGGGGAAGCGTGGCGTGGAGGGATGCCCAGCAGCGCCTAAAACAGGTACTGCAGCCCAAATTGAAATTGCCGCGGCGGCGACACATTCCGGGTGACGAAGCCGCTCCCCGCCGGCCCGGTCTGGATCTGGTTCGACTGCGTCAGGTTGGCACTAAAGCCTCCGAGGTTTTCGGCGTTGAACAGGTTGAAGACATCTGCCGAGGCCACGAGCCGGCCCGTGCCTACGGAGAAACCATAGCGCACGTTTAGGTCGAAGGTGACGGACCAGGGCAAGCGGTCGCTGTTGCGCCCTTCGCCGGGTGTGCGGTCGTTGTTGCCGACGAACTGCGTCGAAAAGGACCGACCGTCGCCATTCAGATCATCGGTGCCAAATACGCTGGCGTCCGGCACGCGGTTAATCGGCTGCCCGCTCTGCAGGAGACCGGCGATTGAGGCCGAGAGGCCTTCGACGGGAAAGTAGGTGACCGTGCCATTGATCATGTGGCGGCGGTCGTTGAGTGCGGGTGCCCATTCGTCCTCGAAGTTGTTGGCATCGCGCGCACGGAAGTTGATATCCTCGGTGTTGTTGCGCAGCGAGGAGAGCGTGTAGATGAGGCGCAGCGCATAGTCGCGGTCGCCGCGCTCCTGCTCGTAGGTGACGTTGGCGGCCCAGTAGTTGGAGCGGCCTTCCGTCTCCGACATGATCACACTACGAGCCACACCTCGGCGCTTCTCACCGTCAATCATCGCAAAGCCACCCTCCTCATCCTGCCCGATCACTACCGGGCGGGTGGCATCCGCTTCCCCCTGCGTGCGCGGCAGGTCGGACGGATCCCGGTTCGGGTCCGCCTCAGCGGCCGCCACATCCTCAGGCGTGATGGTAAAAGGCTCCGGTGCATTCAGGTCGCGCAGGCGAAACAGGTTGTACGAGCGATTGTGCAGCAGGTCGATTTTCAGGCGGCTCTCAGGAGCGATCTGCCACTGGTAGCCCAGCATAAACTGATGCGCTACCGGGTTCTGAAACCCGTTGGGGTTTTTGATGCGGAGCTCATTGCTAAAGGCCGACTCCCGCTGACTTTGCAGCGCCTCACGATCCGGGCCGTCCAGAAAGTCAGCATTTGCTACAGACGCGGAAAGGTTGCCCTCGTTCGTTACCCGGTTGAGGTCGGTATCCTCCGGCAGAACCCCTCGATCGATGAGCGCCTGAACCTGCGCCTTGAAGTCGTCCGAATTGGAGCTAAACTGCAGGGCATCACTGTGCACGGCGTACAGGATCTTGTCGTGGTGCATGCCATAGCCGGCGCGGATGGATGACGTCGCGTTGAGGCGGTAGTTGGCGCTCAGGCGCGGACCGAAGTTCGTAAAGTCACCACGGGTACCCCCGGCGCGCGTGAGGTCGTCGTACTTCCAGCGCAGGCCAACATTCACACTGAGCCGGTTTGTGGGGTTGAACTGGTCTTCCACATACAGGCTCACGATGTTCTGCCGGTCCTCAAAGGCATTCGGCCGCAGCTCCTGCGTAAACTGCAGCACCTCCACATCGTCGGGCAGATCGGACGGCCGCAGGTCAGCCCCTACGCTGGCCGAGCGCAGATCCTGTACCTGCTGCTCGGTGAGTTGCACGACCCAGCTGCCGTTCGGATTGCCACCGCCCGTCAGGCTAAAGCCCGACGACTTAAACTGCCCGCCCGCCTTGATGGTATGACCGCCAGCGAAGAGCGTGATGCTCTGCTGAAGCTGATGGGTGTTTTCGATGCTATCGAACAAAAACCCGGGATGGCCTACAATGGCCACGGGCTGCCCGTCGGGTCCCAGCGCCGTGACATTGGGCAGATCCGGGTTGTTGGGATTGGCAAAATCCCAGCGAAAGTGCGCATACTGGTAGCCGGTCTCGGTCAGAAAGTTACCCCCGTTGTAGATGTGGCGCTGCGCGATACGGACGCTGTTGCGGTTCTGCGCGTTACCCGCTGAGGGGAACGTCACCCCACCCTCAAGGCCGCCGCCCTGCCGCTCAATCGACTCCAGCCCCACATTCGCTCGCACAAACGAGCGGAAGTTATCCGTCCACCGGTGATCGATTCGCCCGGAGAGTAATGTAAACTGGTTGATACCCTCCACCGTGGTGTTCACCCCGAGGTCCGGCGCTGTCAGCAGGTTGTCTTTCGTGTCGGTGGTGTGCTCCGCGCTCACGAAAAACGTGGTGCGGTCGCGAATGATAGGGCCGCCCAGCGAGAAACCACCCTGATAGCGACTAAAGCCGTCCTGCACCTGATTGCCCGATAGGTCGCGCTGCGCAAACGGGGACGAGCTATCGAGCGGGGGGCCGGGCCGGGTGACGAAGAAGCCCTCGCCCTCAAATTCGTTACTCCCCGACCGCGTGGTGATGTTGACGATACCGTTTGCCGTTTCCCCATGCTCAGCGCTGAAGTTGTTCGTCAGCGTGGTGATATTCTGCGTCACCCCGACCGGCGTGCGGAAGGCCTGCTGCCCGAGGAAGTTCTCGTTGTTGTCGAAGCCATCCAGCTGGAAGTTGATAAACAGCGAGTTGGCTCCGTTGATGGAGATGGGGTTGGCCTCGTTGAAAAAACCGGTCGCCTGCGAGATGTTGGGCAGGCGAAAGAGCGCCCGCGTGATGTCTCGCCCTTCTACCGGAAGCGTCTCCAGTTCCATGGCGCTGAGCTCGGAGGACACCCGGCCATCCACCGTGTTGATCTGCGTGGAGCGGGCGCGCACCTCCACCCCTTCCATTTCCACCATCTCGGCGGAGAAGAGCGTCAGGATCACACTGGAGCGCTGGCCGGAGACCAACCGGATGGGTCGGCTCGCCGTGCCCAGGAAGGCGTCCGTGTCAGGGGCTTCAGCGATGTAGGTGCCGGACGTGCTGAGCCCGCGAAAGGTGACCTGCCCGTTGCTGTCGGTGGTGCGGGTCGCGCTGAAGCCGGTAGCCTCGTTTGAGAGCGTCACCTCATAATCAGCCACGCGTTCGTAGCTCCGGTTATCCACCACCGAAACCGTTAGCGCCGCTTCCTGCGCGGTGGCGAGGTGAACAGAAAAAAACAAAATGACAATTGTAGCCCAATACAGTCGCATAGACGTAGGAATCCCAGAAAAGGTGTACAGTAACGAAGCGCCCGGAGCGATCCCGAGACGCGGGGCCGTGCAGACACGGCGGTGAAGTTACTTGTACAGAAGCGGCGGGCCACGGCCGCTTTCGGGATGGGCTACATACTGCGGCGGACGATGACGCGAACGCTCGCGGGGTGGCTCGTTCGGTTCGAACAGCTGCTGCAATTGCGCGGCAAGTTGTGCGGCGGTGCCCTGCGGCCGGTCTGCCAGCAATTGCTGAAGGTCGGCCAGGCTGTTGAGGTCGGTTCGCGCGGCCAACTGAACAGGCGCCATCGCGGCCTGCCGCGTGAGATGCTCCATCAGCGCATCGCAGAAGGCGGCCGTCTGATAGGGCAGCTGCTGCAAGCGATGGGGATCGAAGTGCGCACGGCGAAGGCCGATCAGGTAGGTGCCCCCCTTCGGCGTCGGCCCCACCACGGGGCGGCCGTTCTGCAGCGTTCGTTCCACCGCGGCAAAATCCACCTCCCCCAGTTGCGGGCAATCGTTTCCCACCGCGATGACCTGATCGAAGCCTTCGGCGAACACGTCGGCCAGTGCGTTGACGAAGCGCTCGCCAAATGAGGTGCCGCGCTGACGATCGCTGCTGATGACGCGGACGGGCAAGCCTGAAGCCTGCACAACGGACCGCGCATGCGCCACAAGCGACACTGCTACATCACGGCTACGGGCAATGTCGCCCGGCACCAACCGCTTGTTCTCCCACTCCCGCGCAGGCGCGTGGGTGAACAGCAGAATTGCCGTACGTGGAGCAGCAGACGAGGCGGCCATAAAGAGCACAGGCACAGTAGCAGGGTAAGGCCGAGGACCAACGTACAAAGCGCACACCCGTGTGTCTATCAGCCATCGGATTCGTTACATCCGGCGGGCGGTGGTGTTACGACGTGTGCCACCGGTACTTTTTCAAGACCTCCGGATCGCGGCTTCGCTTCATGACGGTGCCGCAGGCTTCACACCAGAACACCACCTCTTTGACGGGTGCAGAGATGCCTATCAGAAAGAACAGACTGGCGAACAGGCCATACTTGGGCTCCGCCGTCACCCGTGGATGATCCAGGTCGTTGCCACAACTACACGTCTGGTTGACAGTGACGGAAGCACCGCGGGGCGGGCGGTGCTCCGGCTTCAGGGGCGGCATCGGCAACCCGTTGTCCAGGGCAACCTCCTGCGAGGAGGGAGGCGTGGATGATTCGTGCGTGGCAGACATAGCATCGCGGGCGTTGTGCGAGGGACACGAAAGACCTGCAGTACCTACTGCTGTGTCAAGTCTCAATAATGGGGTAAAGCCGTTTTAGCTTGATCCGAGCCTCATCCGTGCTGAACTGCCAATCGACCGTCGCTTCTGCAGCGTTGCGCCGCTCTTGCCACGCCGTCGTCCGCCACTCGATGGCCTCCCGGTCGGGAATGCGGCGGCTAAGAGCCTGCCGGGCCATCACCGATTGCTCAATCTCTGCCATATTCAGCCATGACCCGTGCTCAGGCGTGTAGTGAATCTCCAGCCGGCGGGCCAGGCGCCGCGCTTCGGCAGGCGCAAACGCTTCATACAGGCTCGACAGCCCATGCGTGTTCAGGTTGTCCATGACCAATACGACCGTCTCCACATTAGGATAATGCTTATCGAGCACTTCACGCACACATTTCGCCCAGTCGATCTTGGTGCGCCGCTCACGCGTCAGCACGACGCGGCGGGCGGCTAGCGGCTCAAAGAACGTGAAGAGGTTCACGGTGCCATTGCGTTTGTAGTGGTAATCATGGCGACGGGGCGTGCCGGGCCTTGCCTCAGTAGGCGGGTAGACGTGCCGGAGCAGCTGGCGCGACATCTCAT
>LFFM01001082.1_pt1 | contig 19351 bp, 16 predicted proteins | sample 643131 | NCBI WGS metagenome assembly LFFM01 (sample SAMN03777445, study PRJNA286221) | soda lake metagenome | biome: soda lake; feature: Kulunda steppe; material: water; isolation source: sample Tc-Br brine of Tanatar trona crystallizer | place: Russia: Kulunda steppe | collected 2011-07
GAGCCACTCACGAAGGTCGTCTATGTCGACCGATTGTGACATAGGTATCCATTCACGCACTCGCAGTAAAAGGATAACAGTGTATTCTCACCACCCTGTAATCACGGAGGCAATGTCGTGTGAGGGCGCCTGTAATGAGTCGTTCTGGTGTCTCGCCCGACGCCGCCTGACTGATACGCGCAAACCCGAAGCCCGTAAACCGCCCGAGACGGTACTAGTACCAACAGATGACTCGTAAGGACGATTACTACAATCGCGCAAAACAGCAGGGCTATCGCTCGAGGGCGGCTTACAAACTCAAACAGTTAGACGACCTCGAGCGCCTCATCTCGGGGGGTGACACCGTCGTCGACCTCGGGGCGGCTCCCGGTGGGTGGCTCCAGGTTGCCGCCGAGAAAGTCGGCCCGCAGGGACGGGTCATCGGCGTCGACTTACAGCGGATCAAACGCCTCGAGGACCCCGACCTCGCGGACCGAACCGAAACGCTTCGCGGGGATATGACCGAGGAAAAAACCCGAAAGCGAGTCCTCGACGCGGCCGATGGTCCCGTCGACTGTGTCATTTCGGACATGGCCCCGAACATGTCGGGGGAGTACTCCCTGGATCAGGCCCGGTCGTTGCATCTCGCACGCATGGCCTACGAGACGGCCCTCGAGTTGCTCGCCCCGGGCGGGAACCTCGCCGTCAAAGTGTTCGAGGGACCGGACGTGGACGCCCTTCGCGAGGACATGGGTACCGATTTCGAGTACGTTCGGGCGACGAGCCCCGACGCCTCGCGGAAATCCTCTTCGGAAATTTACTTGCTCGCGAAAGGGCGGATTACGGCCCCCGTCAGCGAGGGCGACGAACTCGAGGTCGAGATCGTCGACGTCGGTTCGGAGGGCGACGGTATCGCTTCCGTCGAGGGCTATCGGCTGTTCGTTCCAGGCGTCGAAACGGGCGACACCGTCACCGTTCGCATCGAGGACGTGAAAGCAAACTTTGGCTTCGCGGAACCGCTCGAGTAGCTCACCCTCCTGTATCCGTGCCTGTACGGCTCACAGCAGGTATTCTTCAGCTACCTCGTCCGGATGGATCAGTTCGATTGCACCGGCTTCCTCGAGGTCGGCAAGATGAGCGGCCGTTGCCTCGAGTGCCTCGGCATCGTCACCGTCCATCTCGTAGAACGTGATCGTGGTATACCCGCCGTATTCAGCCGTCTGGTTCAGGGCGTCGATCATGTCGTCGGCGCTCAGGTTTCGCTCGTCCACGCCGCCGGAAATACGAGTCAGGTTGTACGGATTGCTGGCCCAGCCCTGACACTGATAACGCCCCGCGTAGGCGATATCGTAGTTCGACTCGACGAGGTCGTAGGCCGCCTCGTCGTACCATCCGCCAGGGAACGCGAAGGCCTGCGTGTCGTAGCCGTGGTCGTCGAGCCACTCGAGCGGTTCGAGAATATCGGCTTCCCGATCCTCGGCGTCGACGGTCTGTAACTGCAGTCCTCGCGCGCCGACGGTGCCGACCGACCAGCCGGCGTCGACGAGTTCGTCTAGCTGGCCTTCGGTCAAGCGGTTTCCTTCGACGTTCTCGCTCCCGCGAACTCGATTGGTCGCCACGAACGTCGAGCCGGTGAGGCCGTGTTCCTCGAGAATTGGATACGCGTGGGTGTAGTCGCTCTCGAAGCCGCCCTGGAACTGGAGCATGACTCGACCCGTGTTTACCCGGGGGACGAAATGGAGGTCGTCGATCCAGAGATCGATCTCGTGTTCGTCGCCGACCCAATAGTCGATGTGGATCTCAGTAATGGCACTGGTGTCAGGGTCACCGGAGACCTGTGTCAGTCCGAAGTTGTGGCGCACGAACGGGTGGTTTTCGTGGACGAACTGCTGGTACTGGGAGTACTCGCCATCTTCGTCGTACAATTGGATGACCGGACTCGCGTTCCGGTCCGCAGCGAGTGCCAGCCCAGGCACGACGTCCGTGGCGTCGATCGATTCCTCGAGCTCGTGGACGATTCGCACCCGCTCTTCGGATTCGGAGGCGTACACGTGGGCGGATTGTGAACCCGCATAGACCGTGTCGGTGTCGGCCTCGAGCGAGCCCGCGATGACGTTCCAACCGTCGAGGTCCTCGAAGTCGTCGAAGGTCCCCAAGAGGTCGGAGTGGGTCTCTTCGTCCTCATCCTCGTCGGCGTCGTCTTCGTCGTAGTCGTCTTGATCGTCAGTTCCGGTGTCCGTATCGGTATCAGTCTCGTTGTCCGTTTCGTTTGTGGCCCCCTCGTCGTCGGTTTCTTGGCCCCCGACACATCCAGCAATCGAAAGGGTGAACGCTGTTACAGCGGTGCCTGTCAAGTATGTTCGTCGCTTCATCGACACACCTGACAGTGTCCCATCGGGGTAATTTGTTAATCCGGGAGTATGGTTCGTTGGCCTGGCGTACGGTTTTGCACTGGTCGAGTATGGTCACCGAACGTGGGTGGGTACACAGCCCATGTCTGGTGACTTCTCGTAAGCCGGACTTACAGCGACGCAGTTGCCTTCTCGACGCCTGATGGAGTTCCTGAGCCAGCACGCGAAAGGTCTCGCTACAGTGGGCGTACTCGAGTGAGCACTGCCCACCGACGAGTGATTGCTTCCTCGAGCTAGACTCGTGGTACACCCACTCAGTCTCGAGCGAACCATCGAAAAACAGGTGGCCAGACACTCGCGCCGTTACTCGTCGACGCCGACGAGGTCGAACGGCGACCCCTTCTCGCTGCCTGCCGCCTGTTCGTAGACGACGTGGGCCGCCGCGACGTCCTGGATCGCCAACCCCGTCGAATCGAAGACACTGACGCCCGTGTCACCGTCTCGGCCAGCTTTCTCGCCGACGACGATCTGACCGATCTCGCCGTAGATATCGACGTCAGTCAAGAGACCATCGTTGTACGGGACGTTGATCTCGCCGGAGTGGGTACACTGTTTGTGGTCGTCGATCACGACTCGAGCGTCCTGCAGCAAGGTCGTCTCGAGTTCCTGTTTGCCTTCGGCGTCGGCCCCCATCGCGTTGATGTGGGTGTGTTCGCCGACGTCTTCGGCGGAGACGATGGGGGTCTCGACGGGGGTCACTGTCGAGAGGATGTCACAGTGGCCGGCCTCGCTGATCGTCCCCGACCGCACGTCGAAGTCGTCCCCGTACACGTCGATAAACGCCTCGACGCGGGCCTCGTCGAGGTCGCTAACCACGACCTCTTCGATGGGTCGAATCTGTGCGATAGCGTCGAGTTGGGTGTACGACTGGACCCCGGCACCGACGATGCCCAGACTCGAGGCGTCCTCGACGGCTAGATAGTCGGTCGCGACGGCGGCGGCCGCACCCGTTCGTTTCATCGTGAGTTCGGTTCCGTCCAAGACAGCGAGGGGGAACCCGGTTTCGGGGTCGGAGTAGATCATCGTCCCCATCACGGTGGGGAGGTCAGAGGCGTCGGGATTGTCCGGGTGAACGTTGACCCATTTCAATCCGGCAGCGTCCCACTCGCCGGCGTTCATATAGGCCGGCATCGAGCGAAAGTCGCCGTTGTACTGGGGCAGGTCGATGTAGGATTTCGCGGGCATCTGTGCGTCGCCGCGTTCGTACGCCGCGAAGGCGTCCTCGACGGCGGCGATGACCTCGCCCATCAAGGCGTTTTCGTCGACGGCCGCACTATCCAAGAGGAGTGTTTGCATAGCCGCGAATTTTGCGGGCCCGTACTTATTTCATGCTATCGCATGCTAGGTCCGGCCACCGCCTCGAGTGACTGGCCGAGAGCTATCGTAGCCACTGCAAGTCATTGCACACCTGATCGCCAGACGTATCGGCGATCAGTGTGTGAACCGTTTCAGTTGTGACGATACCTATGGCGGCGCTGTCGCTCGAGGGTCAAAACAAGAAAAATGGGCCGATCACGGAGTGATGCTCAGTCAAGCAGTTCTGGTTAGGTGAACGGTCACACTGGTAGCTCGCGGGTCACGATGTTCCCCGCTCGCGTTAAGGCAGTTCTCGCTTCGCTCCGAACTGCCCTCACATCGCGCCGCCCATACCACCCATACCGCCCATGCCGCCCATGCCACCCATACCGCCGCCTGGTGGCATCTCGTCGTCCTCACCATCGTCGCTGCCGCCGCCTTTGAGCTCGCCAGCAGCGATCACATCGTCGATACGGAGCAGCATGACGGAGGCTTCCGTGGCCGACTCGATGGCCTGGCTCTTGACACGGAGGGGCTCGTACACGCCCTCCTCGCCCATGTCGATCGTGTCGCCCGTGTAGGCGTCCAACCCGGCAGCGACGTCGCCGCCGTCGTGGGCACTGCGCAGTTCCACGAGCGAGTCGATGGGATCGAGTCCAGCGTTCTCGGCGAGGGTGCGTGGGATGACCTCGAGGGCGTCCGCGAAGGCTTCGATGGCCAGCTGTTCGCGGCCACCGACGGAGTCGGCGTAGTCACGCAGGGCCAGCGAGAGTTCGACTTCGGGTGCGCCACCGCCGGCGACGACTTTGCCATCCTCGAGGGTCGTCCGGACGACGCCCAGCGAATCCTCGATGGCGCGGTCGACCTCGTCGATGACGTGCTCGGTGCCGCCGCGGAGGATGAGGGTGACGGCTTTGGCGTCGTCGACGTCCTCGACGAAGATGCGCTGATCGCCAGCGATGTCTTTCTGGGCGACGCTGCCAGCGAAGCCGAGGTGGTCCTCGGTCAGGTCGTCGACGGTGGCGACGGGCTTGCCACCGGTCGAGCGGGCCAGCCGTTTCATGTCGCTCGATTTGACCCGGCGGACGGCGATGATGCCTTCCTCGGCGAGGTAGTGCTGGGCCATGTCGTCGATGCCTCCATCGACGAAGACGACGTCAGCGCCGACCTCGACGAGCTGGTCGACTAACTCCTTGAGCTGGGCTTCTTCCTGCTCGAGGAACTGCTGGAGCTGGTCTGGGTCGGTGACGTTGACTTCGGCGTCGATCTCGGTTTCTTTGATCTCGAGTGCACCGTCGATGAGCGCGATGTTCGCGTCTTCGGTGAAGTACGGCATGTTCTCGCTGACGCGCTCTTTGTCGACGATGACGCCCTCGACGAGGTCGGAGTTCTCGATGGAGCCACCGACGACTTTCTCGACTTTGACGTTGTCCGTGTCGATGCCGTCGTCGTCGGCGACGGTCTGGACGGCGCTGACGACGAGTTTGGCCAGTTGTTCTTTGGCGTTCTCGGCTCCTTTGCCGGTCATCGCGGTCGCGGCGATCTGCTCGAGGATCTCGTCGTCGTCCGCGTCGACTTCCACGGAAATGTCCTCGAGGACCTCGCCGGCTTTCTCGGAGGCCTGACGGTACCCCTGGGCGAGGGTCGTCGCGTGGATGTCCTGCTCGAGGAGGTCTTCGGCGCGTTTGAGGAGCTCACCGGCGACGACGACGGCGCTCGTGGTGCCGTCTCCGACTTCTTCTTCCTGGGTTTCGGAGACTTCGACGATCATGTTGGCGGCGGGGTGATCGATTTCCATCTCCGTCAGGAGGGTTACACCGTCGTTCGTGACGACGACGTTTCCGGTCGAGTCGACGAGCATTTTGTCCATCCCTTTCGGGCCGAGTGTCGTGCGGACGGCCTCGGCGACGGCCTTGCCCGCCGAGATGTTCATCGACTGTGCGTCCTTTCCGGACGTTCGCTGGCTGTCGTCGGAAAGTACAATAAGCGGCTGGTTGCCCATCTGTTGTGCCATAGTCATCGATTGATTGTTTGCTATTCTATATAAAAGTTCTGTTCGAGTGTGTGCGAACGTCCGGCATACTCGACGGAGGCTAGCGGTTTCCGAAAACCAACACACCTAGTATAAGTACCTGAACGTCACTCCACATCCGAAACCCACTCCGGTTCGTCGATCGCGATTGGCTCGTCGACGTACTCGATTCGTACCTCGAGATCGACCGACAACGGCCGGTCCGTCTCCCGGAGATCGCCCTCGAGTGAGAGGCGCTCGATGTAGCCCTCCTCGAGAAGAACAACGGCGAACGTCGTGTTCTCGTACGGCGAGACGACACCCGAACCGGAGAGAACGTAGCCCGACGCATCGTCCAACTGATAGTTCGTCACCGACTCGACGGAGACGAACAAGGAGTCCGCGTGGACCGGAAACTCCGTTGCTGGGTTCGTGACGAACCGATCCTCGGTGACGGTTACGGTTGACTCGTTCTCCTGGGTCTTGAGGAGCGTCCGCTCGCCGTCGTGCCACTGGCTGGTCACCTGTTCGTGTTCTCTTGGCTCGTACTCCCGTTCGACGTACTCGAGGTGTTCGGTCCCGTTCGCCGAGACGAGCGCTCGTGTGGTATCGTGGCTCACGACCGTTCCGTTCTCGTCGGTGACCGTGCGCTCGACCACTCGTTCGTACGACCCGGCCTCGAGGGTTGAGACGTGTGTCTGCCAGACCTGTTGCCAATCGGTGCCGATACCGGGACCTGGCCCACCAGTGCCGATACCAGGGTTCGCCTCCGGCTCGATCGGTTCGTCGACGCTGTAGGGCTCTCGATCGACCGCGTCCCCGGCCACGCCGCTACAGCCTGCGAGCGCAAGCATGAGTGCGACGAGAACCACTCGCGAACCGCCCGGGGACGTCATACCTTGCAAGACGTACGGGAGGTGAGACATAAAAAGGTCCGGCCGAATCGACTGTCCAGTGGCACGTTCAGCACTCGAGTGCCCCGTTGCCCAGCCGATCCTGCCAGAAACTGCCCGTCGGAGTTATGACTCGCCACCCGGGTAGCGGTGGTACTGCATCCCCTGGTGTTTCATTTCGTTGTGGCGTTCCTCGAGGAACGAGTAGACGGCACCGTGTGGGGCCCCGTCGAGGAGCATCTCGGTTGCCGTCCGGGCGGCGTCGACTTCCGGTGGGGTGCCGATGATCCCCAGTGTCGACCCGTAGATGACCACGGAGGCCCCCGACAGCTCTTCCATCAGCTCTCGAGTGCGGCCACCTTCGCCGATCAGCCGCCCTTTCTGGCGCTGGAGATCGTTCTGGTTACGGGCGGCGGCGTTGATGTCGACCAGATCGAACAGCATCATGTCGTCGTCGAGCAGCCGGAGGGCGTCGTCGGGGGCGAACCCGCGGCCAATCGCCCTGACGATTTCGGGACCTTTGAGCCCGCGAACGGGGCCGCCGACGGTATCGATGGCGACCGACCCGTTTTCGGAGTCGATGTCCAGTCGCACCTCGGCTTCGGCTTCGATCCGACGCATCGTCGCCCCACCCTCGCCGATGAGGACACCGATCCGGTCCTGCGGAATCTTCACGTGTTGCATGCCCGCTCGTATTCGCTCGGGCAGGTTAAGGCCTTTGTCCGGCCGCGTGGGTGGCCGCTGCTGGTCGACGGATATCGGATCTACGAGTGGGGCGGTGACCCACTCGAGACTGGGGGTGTGCGCCGCCTCCGATGCCCGCTGTTTCTCCCACCGTGCGCAATGACTTTCAGCGGTTACTGTACTGAGGGAATGTGGCGAAACGGACTGGACCCGGTCAAATGCAGGTTCGGACCCGTGGGGGCCGACGTTTCCATCGCACACTCGGTCCGAGCGTCGGTGCTCAGCCTGGACGTGTTTCAGCACGTGACACAGTGTATCGACCGGAGAGATGTTGTCGATATCTCTGGTAGTCGCGGGTGACTGTCCAGACGACTGGACGGACGCCTCACCATCGAGGTCGTCCGCCAGTGGACCGAGACACACGGCAAGCAGATCGAGCGAAACACGAGTATGATACGATGAACCGAGACGAACGACGCACGACACGCACAGAAACGCGATCGATACGGACGGCGACAGCGCCAGCGCTGTCTCGCCGGGGGACTGGAACCGACCGGCGAGGCTGGACGGAACCGACCCCAATGGAGGTGAGCCAATGAACTTCTATTTCGGACGGGCAACCGGTGTGTTCCTCAAAACGCTCCCGTTTGTCGCCCTGCGTATCGCCGTTGGGGTCCTGTTCGGCATCGTGACGATCGTTTACTTCGGCATCGTCGGTTGGCTGGCTTTCAGGTTGCTGTCTGCTGGTGGGACGTCGGCCGTTATCGGCGCGGTCGGATTACTCATCGCGACTGGCCTCTTCCTGGCAGGGATGCGACTCGCCCGGCGGTATCTGCTCTACATGGTTGCCGCCGGCCACATCGCCGTCATCGCCCACATCGTCGATACCGGTGAGGCCCCAGCAAACCAAATCAGGTACGGGACCCAACAGGTCAAAGATCACTTCGCTGAGGCGAGTGGGCTGTTTGTCGTCGACCAACTGGTCAAAAGCGTCATCAAACAGTTCAACAACCGAGCCATCTCGTTCACCAACCTCGTTAATTTCGTCCCCTCACTCGGCAAGATCCTGACGATCCTTCGAGAGTCCATCGCGCTCGCCGCCTCCTACATCGACGAGGCGATCCTCGCCCACATGTTCCTCACCGAGGAGGAAAACAACTGGCGGGCCGCTCGAGACGGCCTCGTGCTTTACGGGAAAACCTGGAAACCCGTCCTGGGGTCGACGATCATTATCGTCCTCGGGCTCTACGCCGTGGCCTTTGCCGTGTTCCTGGCCCTGACACCGGTTGCGAACCTGTTAGGAGGGCTTTCAGTGGTGTTCGAGACACTGAGCTGGGTCATCGTCCTCGGGATGACCGTCACGGTCTATTTGGGGTTCCTCAAACCGTGGGTCAAAACGGTGGTCATCACGACCTTCTTGCTCGAGTCGGCGGAGATGAGCCCCGACAGCGAGACGATGGACTTCATCGCCGATCGCTCCGAGAAGTTCCGTGAACTCACGGCGAAGGCGGATGCCGGCGACGAGGCCGAACAGCCCGTCGACGCACCGGCAAGCGACTTCGTGGACGAACGGCCGACGTAAGCGAGGGTCAGTTCACTGTCTCCGATTTCGCCTCCTTCTCGGCTGCCCTCGGCGGTGAGGCGGTGAGGTGGCGACCCCACTCGAGGCGAGTCGGTAGCCGGTACACGTTTTTGAGTTGGCACACAAGTCAGTCTCGATGAACGTGCTGGGTGACCGCGTGGCAGCCCTCGACTGGGGACGAGTCCTCGAGCGGCTGTGTTTTCTGTTTCCACCGGTCATCGGCGTGGGGGCGATCGGTGTCGTTCAGGACCTTGACCCAGGGGTGCCGGGGCTGCAGTGGACACTCGTGCTCGTGGCCAGTTTCGGGTATGCGGTCGTGACGGCTGGCGTCCTCGTGGCCATCGGCCTCGATACACGCCGGCTCAGCCACCAGGGGGCGTGGCAGCCACGTCGGGTCCCGTATCTGCTCGCTGCACTCGTCGCCGCCCCGCTCGCGGGTGTCGTCTATCTTTCGAGGCGTCACCGCCGACTGGGGACACCTGCGGGCTGGTCAGGCTGGTGGGTCGTGCTTATCGTCACGCTGGTGACGTCGCTGTCCGGTCTGTTGGCCATCGCCATTGGGCTCGTACTCGACCTCCCTGGACTGCTTCTCACTGGCGCTGGGATCGCGGGGACGATCGCTGTCGGGGTGTTCCCCGTGGCGATCCACCAGGATGCGGCCTACGTCTCGGGTCAGGGGGATTCCTGGCAGCCAAACCCGGGGACGTATCTGGGCTTTGCGTTCGCCAGTCTGTTCGTGCCGGTCGTACAGCCGGTGCTCGTCGTGTACTATTTGGTTCGGCGGTGGCGGTGGCGTGGGGAGTGAGGACGCTTCCTGTGGCTGTGTTTACGGTGCTTTCTCCCCGAGTCCCTCCTCGGGCAGATCGATTCGTTCCGGCGTGGAGCCGTCACAGGTGTGGGTGTGGAGGTACGACGTCCGCGGGTCTCGATCTTCCGGGGTGGTGATCGTGTCCATCGTCACCGGTTGGATCACGGAGTACATGTCGATGGTCTCGAGTTCGATGCCGTACTCCTCCTCGTAGGTGTCACAGATGTGATCGCCGAGCAGTGTCACGGTGGTACTCCCGGTATTCGCCCGCCGGATGGAGTTCATGTAGAACCGCTCGCGGTAGGTGTCGTACTGCGTTTGCAGCTGATCGTCGGGCCGGTCGAACGCGAGGGATCTGTCGTTGTAGACGTCGATCACCTCACCCTCACTGGTCTCGGCAGGGAAGACGTAGTAGCGGTCGCTCGTTCCCGGGTTGGGTGCGAAGATAGACCATTCAGGCTGGTCGATGTGGTAATCACCGGCGGTCTCTTCGACCTGTTGCATGTGCCAGGCGTCCTGGTCCGCTACCACCCCAAGTGGCAGGTACGCCCCGACTGAAAAGAGGAAGATCACGAGGACAATGGTGGCGATCGAGAGCGTGTACATTTGCTTGCGCACCTGCTGCTGGGTAACCCCCGGTAACCGGACGTCCGGAACCGCGTACGCAACCCGCTCGAGCGCACACAACCGTCGATAGATCGCCTCGTGATCCACGCCGACGTACTCTAGGATCGTTTTGCCGTCCTCCCAGATCTGGGTCTGCACGAACAGGAGCAAGCCGGCGAGGGCGACGTAGGCGAACGCGCCGATTCTGACCGTGATGGCGAACGAGAAGTGCCCACCGGCGTAGACGAGCATGTAGAGAAAGCGGATTCGGCCGACGAACAGGAGCAACAGCGGCGAGCCGAGCAGGATGTAGTACCAGATGACGCCGCCGACGCCGAGGAGGAAGGTGAACTCACGGATGTAGTCACCGAGGAGGAAAGTCATCTCGTCACGGCCGAGTACCCGTGGAGCGGCGTCCATCGTCCCCCAGACGTCGGAGTCGGTCTTGATGTAGCCGTTGAGGAAGTACATGTATACCATCTGCGAGAGGATGAACGCCGAGGCCCAGCCGGCGAACTGTGTTCGAGGGACACGGTCACGGTGGACGGCGTCGATGGAGAAGCGCTCGCCGAGCGGGAGGAAGATGGCCCAGAACATGAGCATCCGGAACAGGACGTCGGCGTAGCTGGTGATGAACGGGTTGAACCAGTCGAAAGAGATGACGAAGAGGAACGCGAGAATCGTCGCCAGACGCGTCTTGTAGCCGACGATCAACTGGATGGCGACGAACAGGTTGATGAGGATCAACAGTGCCGTGACGTTCGGGTCCGAGGAGATGAAGAAAAAGGAAAATGCCCCCTCACGAGTGACTGCTTCGGCCCGTTCGGGTGTGACGACGCCTTCCTGTGAGTAGAAGTACCAGAAGTTCCGTGATCGAAGGAGGATATCGGCGAGAATCAGGAGGCCGACGAAGATGCGAAAGAGGCCGAGCGTCCGCGTGTCGACGGTGATACACTGGGTGAGGTTGCTCTTCATCCGGGTTGCCAGCGTAGAGAGCGTCACACCCACGTCACGGCCCATGCTTTCTGAACACCTGTGTACCTGCTGGTATATCTCTTGTGGTCTCCGCCGAAATCGGCCGCGGACAGGAGGCCCCTCTCGAGGTGTTGAGAGCTGTCGACAGCCACCTGAGCAGCCAGTACGGGTGGACGCCGACCGATGCGAGCGTTCGTGGCGACGTGGTGATCCGGTGCCGACGCCCTCGGCGATCAGTACGGGCGTTCGGTAACCCCGTCGTCCCTGCCGATGACAGTCACATCAGCCAGGTCGACGAACAGGCCGTGCTCGAGGACACCAGGAATTGCTGTGAGCCGCGTGGCGAGGTCGGCTGGCTGTGCCAGTCGCGAGGCGGGAAACCGACAGTCGATCAGGAGGTTGCCGTTGTCCGTGATGACGGGACCATCCTTCGCCGTTGCGGCTCGAAGCGTTGGTTCCCCCTCGAGGTCGCGAAGCCGGTCGGCGACGAGGCTATGAGCCGCTGGGAGTACCTCGAGTGGCACGGGCGCATCAATGCGCTCGACGAGCTTGGTCTCGTCGGCGACGACGATGAACCGGTCAGCCGCACTGGCTACCAACTTCTCGCGGGTGTGTGCGCCGCCGCCACCTTTGAGAAGGGTCCCGTGGGCAGGGCTGTCGGGAGCGTCGACGACCTGGTCTGCGCCATCGATGGCGAGGTCCACGCCGTCGACGGCGTCGAGTGCGGTGAGCGGGATGCCGTGCTCGAGCGCCCGTTGGCGGCTCTGAAACGAGGTGGGGATTGCATGGACTTCGAGTCCCTGCTCGACGGCTGCGCCGATGGCGTCGATGGCATAGGCCGTCGTCGACCCGGTTCCGAGGCCGACGACCATCCCGTCTTCGACGGCTGCGGCGGCGTGTTCGCCAGCGCGTCGTTTGGCGTGGTCGGAGCCGCCACCGGATTTCGCGCTCACGGTCGTTCACCTGTGGGCACTGCAGTCATACTCGAGACGAGTGCACGCCACGGGCAAAAGCGTAGCTCTCCCTGCTCTTGCCCCTGCCGCCTCGAGAACGCTTTTGTTCATCGCGCCCCGTTATTACACAATGGAATCGCCAGCGGACGCGGTGACGATGGTCGACGTGCGGAAAACCTATCACGTCGGCGAGCCGGTACACGCCCTCGATGGGGTCTCTCTGTCGATCCCTCGTGGGTCGTACACGGCGATTATGGGGCCAAGTGGATCGGGAAAGTCGACGCTGATGAATCTCGTGGGCTGTCTCGATACGCCGACAGCGGGCAGTGTCTCCGTCGGTGGGTCGGATATTTCGACACTCGACGAGCGCGAACGGACGACGGTACGGGGGACTGAGGTAGGGTTCGTTTTTCAGACGTTCAATCTGATGCCGCGGTTGACGGCCCTCGAGAACGTCGCCCTCCCACAGTTGTTTCAGGGGGTGAGCCGGGCCGAACGGATCGAACGGGCGGGTGGATTGCTCGAGCGCGTCGGGCTTGGCGATCGGAAAGACCACCTCCCGAAGGAGCTCTCGGGTGGCCAACGACAGCGCGTCGCCCTCGCACGAGCGTTGGTGAACGACCCGGCGCTCGTGCTCGCGGACGAGCCGACGGGGAACCTCGACACGGAGACGGAAGCGGAGGTGCTCGACCTGTTCGAGGAGTTCCACGAGGCGGGGACGACCCTGGTCGTGGTCACCCACGAGCGTCACGTCGCCGAACGGGCCGACCGGATCGTTCACCTCCTCGACGGCGAGATCGAGCGGATCGAACAGGTAGACGGTGCCGGTGAGCCCGAGAGCGAGCCTGGGACCGCGGGCGGCGATCAGGGGGCTGGTGACGAGCCTGCCACCGAGCAGGACGGTGACCGCTGATGCGCCCGCTCGAGTCATTACGGCTATCGTGGCGATCGATCCGCGGACATCGACTGCGCTCGGGGCTGACGACCCTCGGCGTCATCATCGGTGTCGCGGCCGTGATCGCGTTCGTGGCGCTGGGGGCGAGTTTGCAGGCCGGGATCATCGGCGATATCAGCCCCGACGATCAACGAAATCTGTACGGCTGGGCAGCCGACCCTGACACCGAAGGTGGGCCCCTCGCGGGTGCACAGTTCGTGTTCACCCAGGACGATATGGACGGGGTGAGCGACCTCGATGCGGTCGAGGCCGCCTATGGCTATGCGACGATCGAAGCCCAGTCGGTGACCTACGGGGGTGAGACGCAGTTACAGGGTGATGGGCTGGTCGCCGCCGGCCCCTCCTACATACGGGACGACTCCCTCGCCGACGGCCGACAGTTCGAGATGGGGGCCGACGAGACGGTGATCAACGCCGCGACGGCCGAGCAGTTCGAAGAGAACGTGTCGGTCGGCGACGAACTCGAGGTCCAAACCGCTACTGGCGGGGCTGAGACCCTGACTGTGGTTGGCATTACCGAAACCTCAGAGGGCCTGAGTCCGTTCGAAGGGTTCGAAGCGGCACCGCGAATCTACGTCCCCACGGACCCGTTTTACGAGCGACAGGCAGTGGGCCCGGCGGCGGGCCAGGATGGTGAGGATGCGGAGGCCGAGGACGGCGGTGCCCTGTTCCTCGCCATCGTCGTCGAAGCACCCACAGCCGACCAGGACGATATCGACACTACTCGAGACGCAGCGATCGCGTATCTCGAGAGCGACGAGTCGGATGCCAGTGCGTTCCTCGGCGACGACCTCACGGTCACTCTCCAGACCAGCACGGAACTCCTCCAGCAACTGGAGGACGTACTCGGCTTACTGCAGAACTTCATCGTGGGGATCGCGGCCATCTCGCTGGTCGTCGGCTCGATCGGCATCGCGAACATCATGCTGGTGTCGGTGACCGAACGAACCCGCGAGATCGGGATCATGAAAGCCGTCGGTGCACAGAACCGGGACGTGCTCGGCTTGTTCCTGGCCGAGTCGGTGATCCTCGGCGTGATCGGGGCCGTGCTCGGGACGATCCTCGGTGTCGCTGCCGCCGCCCTCGGGGCCTGGTACATCGATCTCCCGCTCGTCTATCCACTCGAGTACGTGGCCCTCGCAATCGCCGTCGGGATCATCGTGGGTGTGGCTTCGGGTCTGTATCCGGCCTGGCGGGCCGCACGGACCGACCCGATCGACGCGCTTCGGTACGAGTGAGTGGCCTCACTCGAGTCCGAACCGCTCAAGTAGATTAGCCGGCAAGAGGTGAGCGTGTCAAAGCAGGTCGCTGAGGTCGAGACGCTCTTCTGTCACCAGACCGGGAGTGACTACCTCATCGTGGTCATCCGCGATGGGAAACGGCTCTTCCGGGCGAAACTCGGCCTCGGTGAGACCTCAGCAGGGCCCCGACCGGCGAAATTTCGGGTCAAACGGGGCTCGAGCGAGGAGCCCCGTCAACCCGACGAGTTCGTCGACCTCGCCCGCCGGGCCGCCCGAATTCGGATTTCAGAACAAACCTCCCGTGAGGGGCGGCGAGCGCTCACGACCATGCTCGAGGGCTACCAACTCGAGGAGAAAGCCAAGGTCGTCCGCACCTGTCGGTACTGTGCTTCTGCGGGACGGTACTCACCGATCACGACGGAGACGGCGATCAAAGACGACGCCGACTGGATCTGCACGGACTGTGCCTCCCACGAACTCGAGCGCGAACTCTCCTACGTCGGAAACGTCACGGGGGCGGCGAAAGACCGGCTCGAGGAACTCATGCTCGAGGTTCAGGATCTCGAGCGGATCACGAACCTGCTCAAAGGGCGACTCGACCCCGACCTGACGAAGTTCGATACGATCTCGGCGACGACCGACGACGTCGATCTCGTCCCCGTCGAGACGCTGAACCTTCACCCTGGACTGCAGGGCCTGCTCGAGGATCGGTTCGAGACCCTGTTGCCAGTCCAAAGTCTCGCGGTGGACAATGGCCTGTTCGATGGCGAAGACCAGTTGGTGGTGAGCGCGACGGCGACGGGAAAAACGCTCGTGGGCGAACTGACGGGGCTCAATCGCGTGCTCAACGGGAAGGGCAAACTGCTCTTTCTGGTCCCGCTCGTGGCATTGGCGAACCAGAAATATCGTGACTTTCAGGAGGAGTACGGCCACCTCGTGGACGTCTCCCTCCGTGTGGGGGCGAGTCGGGTTGCGGATTCGGGGAACCAGTTCGATCCGCAGGCGGACGTCATCGTCGGCACCTACGAGGGGATAGACCACGCCCTCCGGACGGGCAAGGACCTGGGAGATATCGGAACGGTCGTCATCGACGAGGTGCACACTCTCAAAGAACCTGAACGAGGACATCGATTGGATGGCCTTATCTCGCGGCTGAAGCACACCTGCGAGCGGCGGGCACGGGAACGAGAGCACTACCAGGGCGCTCAATGGATCTACCTGTCGGCGACCGTTGGCAACGCCGAACAGTTGGGGGCAGCACTCGAGGCGACCCTGATCGAGTTCGAAGAACGTCCGATTCCCATCGAACGGCACGTCACGTTTGCGGACGGGAGAGAGAAAGTCGCTGTCGAAAACAAACTCGTGCGCCGGGAGTTCGATACCGAATCCTCGAAGGGGTACCGGGGCCAGACGATTATCTTCACTAACTCCCGCAGACGGTGTCACGAGATTTCCCGAAAGCTCGAGTACAACGCCGCACCGTATCACGCCGGGCTGGATTATCGGCGACGCAAGCGCGTCGAGGAGATGTTCGCTGACCAGGAACTCGCGGCTGTGGTCACGACGGCGGCGCTGGCGGCGGGGGTCGACTTCCCCGCGTCACAGGTGGTGTTCGACTCGCTGGCGATGGGCATCGAGTGGCTCTCCGTTCAGGAGTTCCACCAGATGCTCGGGCGAGCTGGCCGGCCGGATTACCACGACACGGGGAAGGTGTACGTCCTGGTCGAACCCGATTGCAGCTATCACAACTCGATGGAGATGACCGAAGACGAGGTCGCATTCAAGCTGCTGAAAGGGGAGATGGAGCCGGTGATTACCCAGTACGACGAGGACGGAGCCATCGAGGAAACCCTGGCAAACATCACCGTCGGCGGCAAGGGTGCGAAGGCCCTCAACGACCGGATGATTGGTGACGTGCCGACGACACACGCCATCGGTAAGCTCCTTCAGTACGAGTTCATCGATGGTTTTTCGCCCACGCCGTTGGGTCGGGTCGTCACTGAACACTTCCTCTCGCCCGGCCAGGCCTTCGCGATGATCGACGCGATCCGCAAGGACGCCCACCCCTACGACATCATCGCCGATCTCGAGACGCGCGACTCGAGGCTTTGATCCTCTCACGAGACAGGAAGCTGTTCAGGTGCCTCCGTGATTTCTGCGACAATGCTGTGTACTGGCCCCTCGAGGCACGGGTCACGGTGGCTTTTAGCTGACGTGGGATGTTCCGAGAGCGGTAGAAAAGGGGTATACTCGGCAAGCACACCCCCTGGAGTCGTCTCTGCGTGACCGAACGGCTATATCGATCCCCCGTGACGTATCAGTATGGAGTGGTCAGTCGTCCGCACTCGGCGTCATGCGACCAACGCGGCCGTCGTGGCTGTTATGCTGCTCGCGTTTCAACTGTGGTGGGGTGTCGTCGACCCACTGTTCGTTGCCGTCGTTGCCGTCCTGTACTTCTGTTTCATGTGTGGGTTCGACGTGGTGCGGGCGCAGGTGTCCGGAAGCAACGGGTGAGCGTCGCTCGAGCGAACAGCCGATTCCCCCAACCTTATCGGGTGTGCTACGGTATGGTATCTCATGACAGATGTCCTCATCGTCGGCGGCGGTCCTGCTGGGCTCAGTGCAGCACTGTTCACCCAAAAGAACGGTCTCGAGACGACCGTCTACGACACCGACGGAACGTGGATGCACAAGGCACACCTGTTCAACTATCCGGGGGTCCGGTCACTCGACGGCACGAACTACATGCACGTCCTCCGCGAGCAGGTCGATGACTTCGGTGTCGACCGGAAACAGGGGCTCGAGGTAACCGATCTCGAGGCGACCGACGACGGCTTTTCGGTCTCGGCGACGACCGACGATGGGGAGGAGACGGACGAGGCTGAAGCCCCGTACCTCGTGCTCGCAACGGGGGCAAACCGCGACCTCGCCGAGACACTTGGCTGTGCGTTCGACGGCGACGTGGTCGACGTCGACGTGACGATGGAAACCAGCCTCGAGAACGCCTATGCGACGGGGGCAATGGTCCGCGTCGAGGAGTGGCAGGCAGTTATCTCGGCGGGCGACGGGGCAGCGGCGGCCCTGAACATCCTCTCGAAGGAGAAAGGCGATCACTTCCACGATTTCGACGTTCCGGCGGATGCCGAATCGCTGTACGGGTCGCTCGTTAGTGAGTAACGCCGATACAGCGAGTCGATTTCCGCGTTCCGCATTTTAACATGCCAGACGACGTAGACGCTGGTATGTCACGTCAGACCATCACCCCCGCGGACGGCAAACTGTACGAATTTACCCCGGACCTCGAGGCGGCAGTAACCGTCGACACCGGGAGCCCACTGACCGTCGAAACCCTCGACAGCCTCGAGGGGGCGATTCAATCCGACGATGACGTCCTCGCGTCGATTCCCGACGAGGTGAACGCGGCGACGGGACCGATCGCCGTCGACGGGGCCGAACCGGGCGACGTCCTGGCCGTGCACATCGAGGAGATTCGAATCGCCGAAGAGTCCGGTCGGGTAATCACCATCGAGGGCTTCGGGCTCCTCGATGGCCACGAGGGTATCGAGGCCCCACGTTCGCGGATGACACCTGTCGACGGTGACACGCTCACCTTCGACGACCTCGAGATCCCCGTCGATCCCTGTATCGGAACCATTGGCGTCGCCACACGTGACGACGAAGAGGGCTACAGCACGCTCGTTCCGCACGACCACGGCGGCAACCTCGATACGACGGATATCGCGGCCGGGAACACCGTCTACTTCCCCGTGTTCCAGCCAGGAGCGATGCTCGCGATGGGCGACTGTAAGGCGGCGATGGCCGACGGTGAAATGTGTGGGACGGGTGCGGAGATCGCCACCGAAATCGACCTGCGACTCGAGGTACTCTCCGACCCCGGGTTCGACCTCGAGCGTCCACTGGTCGAAACCCCCGACGCCTGGAAGCCACTCGCGAGTGCTGGGACCCTCGAGGAAGCCTGTGAACTGGCCAATCAGGACGCAATTGCCCTGCTCACCGCCGAACACGGCGTCAGCGAGACGGAAGCGTACATGCTCTCGAGTCTCGTTGGCGGCCTCGAAATCAGCCAGGTGGTCGACCCCCTGGTGACGGTCAGAAACGCCATCCCGAAGGCGTACTGCTCGAGTCCGTTCTGAGTCGATATCGGATTACCACCAGTGACGACCGGGCTGGCTTCACTCCCCCTATCTTTAGACAGCGAGAGAATCCCGCCCTTTAGGGCGGGCGTGAATCGCGTCACTTGACTACGAAAGTCACCGTTCGACGGCAGACCGGATATTCAACGCTGCGCAAATATATAGCTATAAGTAGGATTAGTGACACTGTCTATGTATGGCGATTCAGGTCACTCGGACTTACGTTGGTTCCATCCAGAACCACCAACAGGTCTGCGATCGCCTCGATTCGCTTGGAGACTCCGCCTCGAAAATCTGGAACGTCGCACGATGGACAGCAGATCGCGTATGGGATGAGATCGGTGAGATTCCCGACGAAGGCTCGCTCAAATCGTATATGAAAAACCAGTCGTGCTGGAAAGACCTGAACGCACAATCCAGTCAGAAAGTCATTGAAGAACTTTCCGACGCTTTCCAGTCATGGTTTGACCTGCGACATAAGGTTGACAAGGCGAATCCGCCCGGCTACCGCAAACACGGCGACAAACGACCCAAGAGTACGGTCACGTTCAAATCAGACGGGTTCAAACACGATCCCGAAAACAACCGTGTCCGACTCAGCAAAGGCTCAAACCTCAAAGAACACTGGTCGGACTTCATCCTCTGCGAATACCAGACTCGCCCCGACGTTGACCTCTTGGAAGTCAACAAGGTGCAAAACGTTCGAGCCGTCTGGAACGGCGATGAGTGGGAACTGCACTTCGTCTGCAAAGTCGAACTCGAAACCATCGATTCCGCGGGCGACGGTGTTGCTGGGATTGACC
>LFFM01001084.1_pt1 | contig 19336 bp, 16 predicted proteins | sample 643131 | NCBI WGS metagenome assembly LFFM01 (sample SAMN03777445, study PRJNA286221) | soda lake metagenome | biome: soda lake; feature: Kulunda steppe; material: water; isolation source: sample Tc-Br brine of Tanatar trona crystallizer | place: Russia: Kulunda steppe | collected 2011-07
CCGTCGAGGACGCGATCGTCGCCGCGGTCGCCGAACAGTTCTAGGATCGGTTCTCGATTTCAGTGCCTGCGGGTTTCTGTTGGAGTTTGCGTCGTTGACCAGTGCGACGTGGCGGCTTCGGGTGTCGATGTTGTTTATAAATGGTTGCTGATGGATCTTCGGTGAATCTCTTAAAAGTGGCAGGCGTTTGTTTATGAGTGGTTGCTAGTGGATCTTCGGTGAACACCTCCAAAGCCCCAGCCGCGAGAACTCGCGCGGCTTGCTGCGCTCCTCGCTCGCGTTGCTCGCTGCGGTGCTTGCTACGCCGTGCTTCGTCCTCGCGGCTGCCCCTTTGAATCCCACCCCGCACCGCAACCGCACCTCAGACCTCCCCAGCCTCGTTGCGGTCGGCCTCCGCGTTGCTCCGGCACGACCGCAACTCCCTCGCGGGCTCCTCGCGCCCTTACAGGGCGCTCGGAGGCACGCCACCGCACGATCTCTCATAAATAATTACCTCGCGCTCAGTATTCGACGACGCCGGCGTACCAGTCCACCGCGAGGATGGCGGCCGCGCCGACAACCGCGGCTCCGGCGAACCGCGGAGCCGCGCTCCCCCACGTCTCGCCGGACTCCGCGAGTCGAAGCGAGACCTCGACGATCGGGGCACGAAGCGCGCCGACGATCAGGCTCACGAGAAACGCGAGCGTCGCCGCACGCGCGGTCTCAAGCGCGCGGCGAACCGCGTGTGCGACCGTGAACACGCCCACGACGCCGCCGGCGACAAAGACGAGCACGGGGGGTGCCGCCTCGAGTGCTGGGCCGATCCCGTTCCCGAACACGGCCTCGACAAGCCCGTCGAGGAATGCCGACAGCGACCCTGTCATGTACTCGTACTGGCCGAGGATCACGAGCAGGAGCGACCCGGAGACGCCGGGAAGCACCATCGCGCTGACGGCTATCGCGCCCGCGAGGAACACGACGGGGAGCGCGTGACCGAGCGCGGTCGCCGCGTATCCAGAGACCGCGAACGCAATGAGGAATCCGGCGACTGCGGCCGCCTTCCGCCCCGGCGTTCCGACGTCGACCGCGCCGAACAGGACGACCGCCGACGCACCGATCAGCCCGAAAAAGAAGCCGTACGTCGCGACCGGAACCGCGGCGAGCAGGGCGTCAACGAGCCGGAGCACGGCGATCACTGCCGTCATGATTCCCGCGAGGAGGACGACGAGAAACCCCCCGTCGGTCTCGCGAAACGCCGCGCGGGCGTCCGCGCGATTCTCGGGCCGGACGCCGGCGAGTACCCGCCGGATTCGGTCCGGATCAACCGCCGTCACCGCCGCGATCAGTCGTTCGTAGATTCCGACGACGAGCGCGATGGTGCCGCCAGAGACGCCGGGGACCGCATCCGCGGTCCCCATCGCGATCCCCTTCAGATACAGCGCCACCCACGCCCGGACGTCGGCCATCAGTTAGGGTGTGGCACTCGTCGTCGCCATCACGGGATCGATGGCGGCAGAGTCATCCTCGCCGGTTTCGTCACCGTTCGTGTCGTCGTCTTCGGTCTCCTCCTCCTCGTCTATCGGACAGTCCGGATCGCCCGCGGGGCAGTCGAGAATACGCTCCTCGAGCTCGACTGTCGGCGTCGTGTCGTCCTCGCCGATCACCTGTCCCTCGGTCACGTCGACTTCGCCGCCGCGCTGGGTTGTGTACAGGTCTTCGGTGGTCGGCTCCGTGGTGATCTCGTAGGAACCGTTCGCTTGTACGCTCGTGTTCGTGTACCCCTCGTCGGGGCCCCACTCGTCGTAGCCGGTCGTCGAGTAGGGGAGCGTGAGCGTGAACTCGCCGTCGGCGTCCGCCTCGGCGAACTGCGTGTACTCGAACGTCTCCTCGCCGTTCGGCATCTCCATCTCAACGGTCGCCTCCACCTCCTCGCCGGGCTCCGCACCGCTCCCTTCGACAGTCGCGGACGGAACGCGCTCGAACGTCTTCACCCAGCTCGGGCTGGTGTCCTGTAGTTGGTCGGGACCTAGCCCGGTCACCTGCTGTTCTTGGGCCAGTCGCTGGAGATACTCGCCGGACTCGAAGGCGGTGGTCTCCGTCGCGTGGACGAGCCGGTAGTGTTCGAGCGCGTCCACGCGCTCCGTCGGATTCGACCCGACGCCGCCGATCTGTGCCGTGCCGTCCTGCTCGTCGACGAACGCCTCAGCCTCCTCCATCGTGTCGAACTCGATCACGGCCTCCTCCTCGGGGGAGGTCGGGAACGTCCGCAGGTCGACCGTCTCGCCCGCCTGGTTCTGGAACTGCTGTTCGTCCCAGTTGACGACGATCGGCTCCGGCTCGGCCGCGCTGCCGTGATGCTCGTAGAGCCGGACCATCTGGCTCTCGTAGTAGCGCTGCGTGCTAATCTGGACGGTCGGCTGTGCGCCGCCCTCGACCTCCTGCCATAACAGCCAGTTGAAGTCCTCCTGGTCGACGTCGTCATCGTTGTAGAAGGTGACCGGCGCGCCGAACTTCGCGCCCGGCGTCACCATCTCCCAGTCCACCATCACGTACCGGGTGTCCGCGCCCTCGTCGCTCTGGCGGGCGAGGACCTCGGCCGCTTGCTCCTCGTCCGGTGCGAGCAGGTAGTTGGCAGCGTCAGCCGCGTTCTGCTGGAACGGGTTGGCGTTCGGGATGCGCTCCGCGCGGGTGGTGATCCAGTGGCCGTAGTCCCACCACGACTGTACGCCGTAGGCCCCCTCGGGGTAATCAAAGTCGTCGTCAGCGGGTCGCTCGTAGGTGCCGTACAGCTCCATCGGGTTGTCCGCGCCTTCGAGTTCGCCGGGGTGCGGGGTCTCGTCGTTCATCCACTGGAGGCTCTCGTCCCACTGGACGACGTCGCCGGGGCCGGTGCCCGCGCCCGCGGCCCAGACGGGCCCGGTCATGAACACGAGGGGGACGATGAGGACGACGAGCACCGCACCGATCGTCATCGCCTGCCAGCCTTCCACGTCGCGGACGTTCTCGAGCGAGGGCAGCGAGAGGACGTCGAGGGCGAGCTGGAGGAAGTACGCCGCGCCGATCGCGACGATGATCGCGAGGTAGTAGTTGAAGCGGACCTGGGTGAACGCCATCGAGGTAATAAAGGCAGCCCACACGACGAAGTAGAGCTCCTCGGTGTCGTACTCGACGAGGAACGTCGCGCCGACGAGGAACGCCGTGGCGATCAGTAGGCCGAGGAGCTGCCACTCGATCCCGACAAGCCCACCAATGAAGTCATAGAAGTTCGGTGCGGCGTAAACCGATCCGACAACCGCGAACGCGCCGATCGCGTACAGCGTGTGGTTCCCTTCCTCAGAGCGCCAGAGAGGGCGCACGAGGATGTACAGGACCGCGAACAGCGCGAGGAAGAACGCGAGCCCGTACTGTGAGAGGACGAAGTCGGCGAAGCCGGTGTTCTGGAGCGGCGGGGCGGCCTCGCCGATGGTGCGAGTCGTCGCGCCGGCACCGAAAGCGATTCGCTGTGTGAGATTCCCCACGAGCGTCGACCATAGCGATGGAAGGGCGACAGCGACAAATCCGGCGGAAACGGCGATTAGTCCGCCGACTGTAGCCGGGTAGATGTTTGTGTCGAGCTCACGGGACTCCCACTGGCGGGCGAGCCAGGCCAGGAAGACCGCACCGAGTGCGACCCCGAGCGGGAGGGCCACCTGCGTGAGCGAGTAGTCGGTAACGCCGAACGAGAATTCGTCTAGGGGAATGAGTTGCATTAGTCCGGCAACCGTCATCGACACCGCGCCCGCGAAGGCAATCGGTTCAGGGCTGTTGCCGTGGTAGACATCGCTCGTGATCTTGATCGCGAGGAAGATGCCCGTGAAGCCGACCATGAGAACACCGGGCTGCCACGTCCACATGTACAGTCCGAGTGATCCACCGGCTGCGACCGCATATGCGGTCGGCGTTTTCAGTGCGGTCCAGTCGCGGTCGACGACGAGCTCCCAGACGGGTTTATGACGCTCGGCCATCGCGAAGGCCGCGAGGAAGGTGAGAACGGCGAGCGTCTGGAAGAAGACCTCGCCCGCGTGGTGATCGTTGAACCCAACGAGGGTAACGCTGAAGAAGGTACCCGGAAGGAGTGCAAGGACACCGACCGCGGCGACTGCGGCGAACCGATCGACGAACTGCCGAGCGATCAGGTATGTCGGAATAGCGATGAGGGTACCGAAGATGGCGGCCATAAGGAGCATGACGCGCATTGCGCCCTCCTCGCCGCCACCGGTAATGGGCGTGGCGAGGAAAATGAACACCACAGTGATCTGATCCCACAGCGTCCCGAACTGTCCAACGTGGCTGCCGAAGGGAAAGCCGGTCCACGGATCGAACGGCATAGTGGATGGGAAATTCTCGAGAATATACGAGGTTTCCCGATAGTGATACCACGGGTCGTTGCCACGGAAGTACACTTCGTCGCCGACGATGAAGTTTCCGTACGATTGGACCCGCGTCCAGAACATGAATACCACGATTCCGAGGAGGGCAGGGACGTGGTACCAGCGTTCGAGGAGCTCGAGGGGATCCTCTCGACCTCCGCTGGTGGTGTCGCTTTGCTGGCTCATTACACGATAGCACTGGCAAAACGTCCATAAGCCTTGTTATATACACAGGAGTAGCGGCTGCGAACCCGTATTTGACGCCGGGATCAGAGAGTATCTATCCGAAATTGGAAACCCTCGGGATCGTCTCCACTACCGACCGGAACAAGGGAAAAGGCGGCGGCAAGTACAAATTACACTCGCGAGCGCAATCGATCGAGAGCGTTCAGCGGGGACTGGCCGACCTCTTCGACGGACCAGCCCAAACCCCTCCGCTAACAGCGGAACTAGTGGGGTGGGTGCGTCAGGGTATTTGATAGTGTCCGTATTTAAAACACAATTCTTATTCGCCGTTTTCGTCAATGTTCGGGCATGAAGGTCTCCGTCGTCGTCTGTACGTACACGATGGACCGGTACGACGTGTTCACGGAGGCCGTCGAGAGTGCGCTGGCACAGACCCACGATCCAATCGAGGTCGTGCTCGTCATCGACGGCAATCCCGATGTGTATGAACATGCGATCGACGACTTCGGCGACGACGATCGTGTCGTGATCCACGGCAACGACGAGAATTGCGGGATATCCTACAGTCGGACGAAGGGCGCGGAGCTGGCCGCCGGCGAGATAGTCGCGTTCATCGACGACGATGGCGTCGCGGAGCCGAACTGGATCGAAAAGCACGTCGAGACGTATGGGGAGACCGACGCGGTCGCGGTCGCGGGGTACGTCGCACCGAACTGGCAAAGCGAGATACCCGACTTCTTCCCGGAAGAGTTCTACTGGCTCGTCGGCTGTACGGAGCTCGGGTTCGCCGAGGATGGCGAGGAGGTTCGCAACGGGTACGGATCGAACGTCTCGTACCAGCGTGACGTGTTTCTCGACGTCGGTGGTTACGACGTGAATACGGGCCGAAAAGGCGATCGTCACATCCAGGCACACGAGGCTCCCGTCGGGATCCGTATTCGAAAAAAGTACGGGAAGGGCGTGATATACGTCGAGGACGCGGTGGTTCACCACACGCTGTTTGATTACCGCGGTGAATTCCGATGGCTCGTATTTCGATCGTTTTGGCAGGGGTTCTCAAAACGGGTGATGGAGTTGCTGTATCCGGGTACACAGGGAAACGAAAGTGAATATCTAAAGGATCTCGTGGTTAACAGAATTCCCAGTCGCATGAAGCGGGCGGTGTTTGGACCGTCGCTTGCGGAAGTGAAACGCATCGTCGCGATTCTTGTGTTCACGGCTGCGGTCGGACTCGGGTACGCGTACGGTCTCACGAAGCGAAACGTGTTACGAGATGAGGTTGACCCGTCGGACGCGACCGCGGACACGTCACCGGAGAGCTGATCGGCTGGTAACGTATCAGTGAGAGGTATCTGAAACGGGAAACCGGCAGAGACTGATCACTCCCTTATTGGATCGATGCCGCCGTCAGTTTCCACTCGTTTTCCGACCGGCGTGATCGCTACCGTATCGCTTCCGTGTAGATATCGAGAAGACGATCGCCGATCCGATCCCAACTCACCTCACGAACGATCTCGCGAGCGTCCGATCGACTCCTCTCTTGTAGGACGCGGTGAAGATGGTCGACGAGCTCTTCTTCGGTCGTACCGACTCCGGAGAGGGCGACGTCCCGTAGTCGCTTGCGAACGTCGCCAACGTCCGTCGATATCACGGGCACGTTACACGCCATCGCTTCTTTTACCGTGTTTGGCGATCCCTCATAGACGGAGGTCAACAACACTGTATCCGCCGCGTTGATGTAGTAGGCGACCTCTTCGTGTGGCACGCCCGAAATCGTGTGGAGAGTGATTTCGTCACCCAGTTCCGATTCCGTTTGCTCGACAACGCGCTTGGCCAGTGGGTAGTTTTTCCGCTCATAATCCGGTGCGTACGGGAATAACACGTGTGTCCCTTCAGCGTTCCATCCAACGTGTTCACGCGCCTCGGCCTGGTCGACCGGTCGGAATCGACTCAGATCGACGCCGCTCGGAACGATATGAGCGCTATCACGGCCCAACAGCTCTCGCATTTCCTCGCTGCGAACCGTAATCGCATCACATCGCCACGCACAGGATTTCGTTACCATCCCATTGAAACCGGTTACGTCCGATCCCCAAAGGGTCAACACTACGGGCAGCCGGAGCTGTGTTACCCCATACGGAGCAGTGAGTCCGTAGTTCGCGTGGATTAGATCGTACTCCCCACGACGTAGCTCCCGACGTACTTTCGGAATAAACTGGAGGTACTCTTTGACCCCGCGTGTGCCACCCATATCACCATCGATCTGATCTTCCCCCGGAACCACTAGCACAGTACAGTCGACGCCTTTCGCTTCTAGCGTCTCGATCTGCTGTGTGAAAAATATCTCCTCAGAAGTGGTGAGATGGAGTACGCGGAGACCGTCGGCAATCGACATTGTATGAATCGACTATCCGTACTCCTGTTCGGCCGTTATACTCTTCGATGCGGCTTTCAACGGAATGGGATTGGCGCTCTAACGGTTGCTGTCCGAAAATAATGTCCACCCTCTGGGGGCAAGCATTGGTCGCTGTTTCCGTCCCACAAGTAGTTAGTTCTCCGAACCGAGATTCCGCTCACAAGGTATTTCCCATCACGCCGATACCTCCTATTTATGCAAGCAGTCGTACTCGCCGCGGGCAAAGGCACACGCCTTCGACCGCTCACCGACGACAAGCCGAAAGTTCTCGTCGAGGTGAACGGTACTCCTCTCATCGAGGACGTCTTTGACAACCTCATCGACGCCGGAGCAAACGAACTCATCGTCGTCGTCGGCTACAAGGCGGAACAGATAATCGATCGCTATGGCGACGAATACGACGGCGTACCGATCACCTACACACACCAGCGCGAACAGTTAGGCCTCGCACACGCCATCCTCCAGGCCGAACCGCACATCGACGGTGACTTCATGCTGATGCTCGGCGACAACGTGTTTCGTGGCAACCTCGAGGACGTGGCGAGCCGTCAGCAGGAGGACCGGGCCGACGCCGCATTTCTCGTGGAGGAGGTTCCGTATGAGGAGGCGTCCCGCTACGGCGTCCTTGACACCAACGAGTACGGTGAGGTCGTCGAGGTCGTCGAGAAACCCGACGATCCGCCGAGCAATCTCGTGATGACTGGCTTCTACACGTTCACCCCCGCCATCTTCCACGCCTGTCACCTCGTCCAGCCCTCCGACCGCGGCGAGTACGAACTCCCCGACGCGATCGATCTCCTCATCCAGTCCGGCCGCACCATCGACGCGATCCGACTGGACGGGTGGCGAATTGACGTTGGGTTCCCCGAGGACCGTGACCGCGCCGAGGAACGCCTCGACGAACTGGCAGCGGCGGGCGACGACGAAGCGGACGCCGACGAAGCGGTCGTCGACTCGTGAGTCCGTCGTAACTGACGATCGATTTCTGCCGAAGCGGATCCGATCGCTGAGAGCGGCTCAAACCCGTGTTCGTCACGATGCGACTCTTGCGACTGTCATATTGTCAACAGTCATCTCACTCGACAGTGGCCGGATAGTTTCGGAACGAATCAGGTCACCGAGACAGTCGTATCCGCGCCTGTGAGCACGTCTTCATCCGTGATCACGACCGTTTGGCCACCGATTTGGTACTCACCGGGATGTGCGACCCGAATTACGGCAGTGCCATCGGCGACTGTCGCGTGCCGCGTGTATTCGTACGTCGTGTCTTGTAGTGACACCGACGTGGTCGCTTCCACGCGCTCCCCGGTGGTTCCGTCTACCCGAATCGTTGCCCCGGGGACGACTGCAAACGCACGAACACCCTCATCAGCGGTGAGCAGCTGGTAGTGGCCGGTCGCAGACGTGTTATTGGCACCGACACCGAGTCCGTCGTAGAGGGCTCCGTAGGTCGTGTTCGTCGCGGGTGCGTCCCCGCGATCCGTGATCACGACGTATCCGACGCGATCCTGAAACTGGTCGTACCATGCGTCCGGATCCTCCGCAGTGAGGAACTCCTCATGGGTGTTTAGTGCGTACCCATAGGACTGCGACTCACCGCTCACAAAGTAGTTGTACATACGGTTGTCGCCCCACAGACTCAACACGAAATTCTGTGGGTACTCTCGATCTGCGGTGTCCGCGTGCGTCTCGATCGTTTGTGTAGCGTCGAACTGCGCCTCATCATGAGTTATCTGACCGACGAGCGGAGGGACGAGAATGAGGTTAAACAGGAGTACGAGCGTGACCGTGACAACTAGATAGCCACGCATGCGGTTCCCGTCGGGAATTCGAAGGCTGGAGATCCCACGGGCCACGTCGGGTCCGCCGACGCGGTCGAGAATCGATCCGTCCCCGTCATCGGTATCGTGGCCGCTAGCGTGTCCTGAACGACGGGACACTCGCGTGTCATCGACAGCGCTGTTAAGACCGGGGATGCCAACCGGACGGCTAATATCGATCGCAGCGAGTAGGTAGAGCAACCCGATACCCACGAACGGAGCCATAACGATCGCTAGCTGCCCAGCGAATCGGGCCTGGACGGTCGCCAGTGCCGTGTAATACCACGTGAAACTAACGAGCACGAGCCACCCTGGCTCGTATCGACGGGCGACAACCCACGTCACTGCCGCGAGGACCACGATTCCGAAATAAAACCCGATCCCAAACTGAAACAGCGGGCCAAACACCACCGCAAAGTCCGGGCTAAACAGCGATGTGGTCTCCGTTGCCCCTTCACGGAAAAACAGATCCTCAGCGCGTGTTCGGAAGCGCTCGATTTCGGCGGGGCGGAGCAGCCGGTACGCGAGGAGACCACCGCCAGCGATGAGCGTCTCGACACCAACAAACGCCGTCGCGGGCAGGTCAGTCCGCCGCCACGCCTCGCCGGCAGCAACAACGATGAGCGCACCGGCGGCGACGAGCAGGGGCGTGACCGCCGCGATCGATTCGTGCCAGCCGAGCCAGCGGTGTGCGGCGAGTGCGATTCCAGCGCCAAGCGTCAGGCCGACCAGCAGGGGAGCGTTTCCAAACGCGGGTGAGGCGTCATGCCGGATGTCGAGCGCGACACGGAGTCCGACTACCGCGGCAACTGGAACGAACGTGAGCGGGGACCCACCCCACAGATGCGCAGAGGCCGCAACAGCGATCGCAAGCCCGGCTGCCAGCACCCATGAACGCGGGGCGCGTGCGTGAGCGCGGGCGGCAGCAGTGGGGTCCGTCTCACGTGCGCGAGTGGCCACTGCTGCTGCGAGCGCGGACATCGTGAAGACGAGCACACCGAGCCACAGATACTGGTAGGCGTTGTGATCGAGAAAGCCAACCGTCGTATACACGACGTTGACCGGTGCGACTCCGTAAAAGAGGACCGCAGCAAGTGCAATCCGAACGTCGCCGGTGAGAAGCCTGGTGAGTCGGTATACGACGTATCCGAGACAGACGGCACCAACGACTGGCCCCCATGCCGCGACAAACGGGGCGGCCTCGACACCGCCGAGTAAGACCGTCACCCACCAGTTGATGGCGTGTGAGAGCGGGCGTGTACTCGCAGCCCCTCCCATATCAGCGAACAATGCGAGATCACCGATTCCGTCGGCACGAGCGGCTAAGCGTTCTTGCCAGTACCGGAAAAAGTAGGGGTCGTTGCCCGGTGAGACCACGTGTCCGTCACGGAAGACTGCCGGTGCGGCGACGAGTCGCGCGGCAGCGACCGTGAGAAGTGTACCGACGAGTGCGAGCGTCGTTTGAACGTCGAGGGTAGCGAGAGGCGCATCGAGCGAATACCTGGACAGTACGGATGATTCGCCGTCCTCAGTCGTGTTGTTCCGCTGGGCGACGTCACCCGGATCGTCGGATTCGGACGCGTTGATCGCGGCACGGATCGCATCCGGATGCTGGAGGCGATATCCGTCCTCAACGGAGATCGCGAGATCTCGTGAGACGAGTTCGCCGAATCGACCGGAATCGAGCTCCGTCTCCGCGAACGTCCATGCGTCATCGTCGGCGTCGCGTTCGAGGAGGGCGACGAGCGCGTCTTCAGCCTCCGGATGGTCCGCGAGAAATGTCCGTGTGGCTTCGGTCGTCTCCTCGGGCGAGGGCATTGATTCGTATCTTGGGACGCCCCGGATTAGCGTTTTCGTTCGATGTAGCTACTAAGGTGAGTTCCCAGTGAGACACTGGAGAGAATCAGCTGGAGTCGCTCGGTATCGGCTGGGATACACTGGTTGCGTGACGCTTTTGTAGTGACACCGAACTCTTCGTGTATGCGTCGACTGCGCGTCCCGCTCATTCCGCGTACAGCACGATGGGTGGCCGTCCTCGCAGTTGCTGGAATCATTCTGTACTATTCCATTCAGCCGGGACCGGGAACCCAGACGATTCAGACTGGACCGCTTGGGTTGTTCCCGTACTCGGACTGGCTACATTTCCTCGCGTACGCCTGTCTTGCGGTCATGCTCGCGTACGCGTTACACGACTCGCGACTCCCGGATTGGCAGGTGTTCCTGCTCGTGTTCGCGTGTGCGGTCGGATACGGTGTACTGATCGAGCTGGTGCAGTCACAACTGCCATCCCGGACGTTTGCGATCAGTGATATGGGAATCAACGCGATTGGGGCCGCGGTGGCAGTCGTCTGTTGGCGGATCCTCGTACGATACGTCCGCTTTTATCGGGTGGCAGCGATCGCCGACCTCGAGCCGCCAGTCCGTTCATAAGGGACCGAGCGGAGTGGTGGTGTCTGATAGCGGTAGCGTACGAGGGCGTTTGATGCCGGTCTCACACGAGCACGGAGACGACGCCACCACCGACGATCGCGAGGCCACCGAGGCCGAAACAGACGGCCCAGAAGGGAACACGCTCGACGACACGCATGAGCGTGTCAATCGTGAGATAGCCGACGAGTGCGCTGACGACGAGTGCGACTGCCGCCGCGGTCGGACTGATCCCAGGCAACCCCCCGGCACTAAGGAGCGTGAGAACGGCTGCCCCGAGACTCGCCGGAATGGACAGCAAAAACGAGAGCCGAAACGCGGCTGGGGGTTCATAGCTGCGAAATAAAAAGGCGCTCGTGGTCATCCCTGACCGTGACACACCGGGTAAAATTGCGAGGCCTTGAACGGCACCGACGAGAATGGAATCGGGGAGTGTCGGGGCCGTTTGACCGCCCATCGAGACGGATTCGGAGGCCAACTGGAGAACTCCAGTCGCGAGGAGCAGAACGCCGATGACCGCGATAAAGACCCCGCCGGTGAGCTGTCCCGCCAGATCGACGGCGAACACGTAGAGTGGGATGCCGACGACCCCCGTCATGAACGAGGCGATTACGATGTACGACGCGATTGCGTTGTCGCCCTCGTAGGCTGCGCGTGGTCGCCATCCCGGTACCGCCGCCAGTGCCGTCCGTATCTCGTGTCGATAGTACGTCGCTGCCGACAGCGTGGTGCCGACCTGTAAAAACAGCGCGAGCTGAAGTGCAACGGCGGGATCCGTCCCGAGCAGTGTCAACACTAATGATAGGTTGCCCTGACTCGAAACCGGGAGCCACTCGACGATTCCCTGGACGACTCCAGCGATAACGGCGATAAACAAGTCCGAAAGCGTCACTAGTTACAATGAGTCGTGCCGGCTATCTAAACGATACCGATCACTCGTCAGTGCGCTCGTCAGGTATATCCCCGCTGGGGGGGCTCTCTCGGCGTTCCTCTACCGGATCAGCTGCTCGTTCAGTATCCTGTTTACGAGTCGGTGTCTCCGATGATTCTGGTGATTCTGGTGATTCGGACGATTTGGATGATGCGGGAGATTCGCTCGACTTGGGCGGTTCGGGGGGTTCAAACGCAGCGATCATGAACGCAACAGGACGCGTTGCTCGGAGTGTCGCCCAATCGCGATCATCTCGCATTGCGACCAACCCGGCCAGCACGACGCCGATACCGATCCCGACACGTCTCGACGACGTGTCACCGATGACGCCAGTGGCTGCGAGAAGGAGTCCGACGGCGACGATCGCTATCCCACTAACACGGACCGGGGCGGCAGACACAGCTGCGATGCCACGCTGGGCGACGGCAGCCGCACGAGACTCGTCTACAGCAGCTGCGATCCGACTGATACCAGAGTCAAGTATGCGAAGGACCGGGCCCACGGTTCGTGTCTCACGGAGGTCGATAACGATCACCGCAGGGTCGGGCTCAGCAGTGAGCCACTGGTAGAGCCTTGAGTGTCGTACCCATGACCCAACCCGAGTCTCGGCTGCTTGAAGTCCAGACACGACACGAGAGCCGACCAGCGTGGCTGATGGCTCGTCTTCACAAGCCGACTCCGGTGTCGTCGACGCCTTAGGCTCATCTGTGTGGGGGTCCGTCACAGATAACACACCTCTCTAAGCATACCTGGAGCAGGTCGATACCTGTGGAAATACGGACAGCCGCGATCGGTCATCAGGTAACGCTCACCACCTCAGCGACAACGATTCGCGTCCCCAGATCGAGAGTGATACTGGTCCCTCCACGGAGTGGTTCTCCTTTAAATTGGACGCCAGTCGGGGTCTCTCGAACTCGAATGTCGGCTGTAATCGTTACGTCCCGGTTGATCGGGTGGTCGACGACGTTGACCGTGGCGTCATCACCAGTTGCGATGATGAGCGATGGCTGGGTTTCAACATCAACGATCTCCGCAACGGGATCGTCGGTCGGCCCCTCAGTCATCCCTGGCTGAATGGACGCTGCGGCGTCCTCACGGACTTCGGTCATTCGAAGGGTAACCTGCCGGGTCGACGTTTCACCCAGCTGGAGATCGCCGTCGACACGCTCGATATGGCCGTCGATCGTGTAGTCGTCGGCTGGAAGTGTCAGTGGCTGCCCGCGCTGGAGCAGCACGCCGCCGAAGCGGGGCTGGTCATCCTCGCGATGGGTCGTGACAGTGGTTTCAACGAGGACTTGTGTTCGTTGTGAGTCGTCTGTGGCGTAGGTCGCGACGTCTTCCACCGTCGCAACAGTGCGGCCGCCGAGCCGAACTTCGTCGCCGGGAGTGACTGCCGTCGCAGTCTCGGCGTCAAGGGTGTCGCGAACGATCACGCGGCGGTCGTCACTCTCGAGTGCGTCCCCGTCGCCAACAGCGCGGATCTGGCCACTCACCTCATACCGCGAGGTCTCGAGCGCGATCGTTCGCCCGAGGCGCGGGGGTGCGTTCGCGTACGTGATCGCGTCACCGTTGCGTTCGCCTCGGAGCTCGACACGGAGCGTGACACCGATGTCGTCCCCACGAGGAGTTACGTGGACGTCCGTCACCGTCACGGTCGAGGTGTCATCTGGGGCGTAGGTGTCGCCCTCGTTGATCGCGTCGACGATGTAGGCTGGTTGGGTTCCCATATCAAGCGTGGCATGGGTGGTTGCCGTTTCCGTTTCGGGTTCAGGCGCTTGGTCATCGCTGAAAACGAGCGCCGCGCCCGCGACGACAGCTGCGAGAATAACGAGGACGACAAGCGCATCAACGACGTTGACGACACCGAAGAGGTTGCCGTCATCATCGATCATAGCCACGAGAGACCACCCGAGCGTCGCATTACGCAGAGGGAGTTAGTCGGGAAATAAAACGGTTCCCCTTCTTGCGGGCGTCGACTCACCCTGTACTCACTCCGTTTGTCCCCAGACGTGCTTGGCGAATCGCGTGTGTTTTGTGCTGTCTTTGTGACGTATGAGTATGCACATCCTCGTGACTGGCGGGGCGGGATTTATCGGCGGCCATCTCGCGGAGGCGTTCTTGGCCGACGGCCACGATGTGACTGTCCTCGATAACTTCGAACCCTTCTACGCAGAGGGGATCAAACGCCATACCCTCGATGTCCACCGCGAGGTGGCCGAGAGCCGAGATGTCGAGTACCGGTTCGTCGAGGGCGACGTGCGAGATCCGGAGACGGTTCGAGCGCTCGTCGCCGACGTAGATGTCGTCGTTCACCAAGCTGCGCAGGCGGGAGTGCGCGAGAGCGTGGACAACCCTAGGAAGGTGACCGACATCAACGTCGACGGGACGGTGAATCTGTTGGAGGCGTCAAAGGAGGCAGACGTGAATCGGGTGATCCTCGCGAGCTCATCGTCGGTGTACGGGAAGCCGCACTCGTTGCCCTACGAGGAGGACCATCCGACCGAGCCCGTGAGTCCCTACGGCGTGACGAAGTTGACACAGGAGCACATGGCGCGGGTGTACACGGAGTTACACGGGCTGCCGACGGTCTGTCTGCGGTATTTCACGGTGTACGGGCCTCGAATGCGACCAAATATGGCGATCTCGAATTTTGTCTCACGGTGTCTGAACGGGGAGCCGCCGGTAATATACGGGGACGGCAAGCAGACGCGCGATTTTACCTACGTCGCGGATGTGGTGGACGCGAACCGGACGCTTCTGGAGTCCGATGCCGCTGACGGCGACGTGTTGAACATCGGGAGTTCGGACAACATCTCGATTCAGGAGTTAGCCGAGACGGTGCGCGACCAGCTCGCGCCCGAACTGGAGATCGAGTACGAATCCGCGCGCGAGGCTGACGCAGAGCATACGCACGCTTCAGTGGAGAAGGCCGGCGAGCTGATCGGGTATGAGCCATCGCGGACGATCACGGAGGGGGTCGGGGAGTTCATCGAGTGGTACCAGGCGAACCGAGAGTGGTACGAGCCGTTGGTGCGATCGTCGTAGGCGGACCCGCTTAATTAGGAAGACGACGCTAGGAACTCGCGACACTGTTCGAATCTACCCGGTGAGCCAGCGGTCGGTGGGGCGGCGGGAGGCGCGTGCTCGACACCCCACCGCGTCGAGTGCTTTTCTCACTGGGGCAGCAGTCAGACACCCCACCCCACCGTGTCGAGTGTTCTCGGAGACGACCAACGACAGGTCTCGTGTCACACCCCACTGCGTCACATGTTCGACTTGGGTGATGCTCGTGTTCGAGCGGACAGCTCTGGCATGGAACCGCGATAGGTTGGATCGCATGCGGTGGCGGTGACGGGGGTCACACCTCGTTTCGCCTGTCTCGGAAACGGCCCCGACAGGGGTCCCTCGATTTCCACTCGCTCAGCAGCAACGCGAGAGAGTATGTTTCGTTTGTCTTTCCACCGAAGTGTCACGGATCGCGTTCCGTTTCGATCTCGGGTCTGATGTCGAGGACGATCGCTGGATCGAGATCGAGGCCATACTTGTAGTACCGACCGCCGCTCTCGCCACGATTCCGGTCGGTCCGTTGGAGAAAATCGAGCATGTGGAGGCCGAGAGGTGATTCTAGACGCTTTTCAGCGTCGTGAGCGGACGGGTTGGTGGGGTAAGCGTTCGACACCCCACCGTGTCGAGTGCTTTTCTCACTGGGGCAGCAGTCAGACACCCCACCCCACCGTGTCGAGTGTTCTCGGAGAGAATCGAGGACAGCTCTCGTATCTCACCCCACTCCGTCAAGTGTTCGACGTGGATGACTGGAGAAACCCATGCCCCACCCCACCGTGTCGAGTGTTATTCCTGGTTGCTATCAGTGAGGACTGACTGTGAGACACTCCACTGTGTCAAGTGCTAACCGGTAGACTTCAACAATCTATATCTTCATACGATACACTTGACGCGGTGGTTTTATAGGTACGGACCGAGTCGAACGTGATAGAGGATGGCGACGTTCACACGAGATACGGAGATCTTCCGCAACGAGGACATGCTCCGTGAAGATTACCAGCCGGATTCGATCACCGCTCGCGAGGATGAGATTTCGACGTATACGGCCGCGCTTCAGCCGATCGTCAACGGCGCACAACCCCGAAATATCTTCTTGTATGGAAAAACGGGCGTCGGGAAGACAGCAGTTTCTCGGTATCTGTTGAAGCAACTACAGCAAGATACGGAGCAATACGACGACGTCGAACTCTCGGTCTGCTGGCTCAACTGTACGAATCTCTCATCGTCCTACCAAGTTGCCGTCAACCTCGTGAATCAGCTGCGACCTGCAGACGACCGGATTAGCACGACCGGGTATCCCCAACAGCGCGTGTTCGATATCCTGTACGAGGAACTCGACCAGATTGGCGGGACGATCCTCCTTGTGTTCGACGAGATCGACCACATCGGCAGCGACGACGAGATCCTGTATGAGATCCCGCGAGCCCGATCGAACGGCTACCTCTCGAAGGCGAAACCGGGCGTGATCGGCATCAGCAACGATTTCGGATTTCGCGACGACCTCTCTCCGAAGGTGAAAGACACCCTCTGTGAGCAGGAGATCCACTTTTCGCCGTACAACGCCCCGGAACTGCGGGCCATTCTCGAAGAGCGAGTGTCCGGTGCGATGTACGACGACGCAGTGGACGACGCCGTGATCGCGCTGTGTGCCGCCATCGCAGCGCAAGATACGGGGAGCGCCCGTCAGGCGTTGGATATCCTCTATAAATCCGGTGAGATCGCACGAACGAACGCTGAGGAGCGACTGACGGAGGACCACGTTCATCAGGCTCGCGAAAAGCTCGAACAGAGCCAGGTCGAACACGGGATGCGCGAGTTGACGAAACACGGGCATCTCGCGCTCGTGGCGATGTTACAGCTCGCGTTCGAACGGGAGACCCCGGCACGGATCCGCGATGTGTACCCGCTATATCGACGTATCGCGGAGGAATCCGACGTCGACCCGCTCGTCCGTCGCCGAATGCACGACCACCTCGCGGATCTGGCGATGCTCGGCATCCTCGATCGGCAGATGAAAAACGAGGGGCGGGCGGGTGGGCACTACTACCAGTATAAGTTCGACGTCGACCTCAATATCGTCGGCGACGTCGTTCGGGATTTCGATTCCATCGCGCTCCCGTCGGGCGTGGCGGCACGGATCACGTGACTCGGTGAATTCAGTCGGGGTCCGTTCGGATGGTCCCCAAGCGGTCCTATTCGAACACTCGACACGGTGGGGTCTCAGAAGAGAGTGGCCACCCTGCCTCGGAGAACACTTGACACGGTGGGGTGGGGGTGGATTAGCTCTGTTGAAATCCTCAATAGGTGATACATTCTGACTCGACTGTGGTCAATACAGGTAGAGACGGGAATGTAGACGTGAAATATAGTATAATAACGGGAAAATTTTTGAGTCTTCCCGTACGACATGAGAGTACACCATGTCAAAATCGACGGACGAACGAGGGCGGATTTACCTCCCAAAAGACGTCCGAGAGAGGTTCGGTAACCAGTATCGCATCGTCGAACTCCCGAGTCATGTCGCTCTCTTCCCTGTCGACGAGGACCCGATAGCGGGGCTCCGTGGTGCCGTTGGCGATGCGTTCGTAGAGACGGAAGCCGCCGATCTGAAAACAGACGCGCGTGAGGCGATCTCTCGAGAGGTTCGTGAGGAAGCAGAAGCCCGGTCACAGGCCGGTAAGGAGTGAACTGTGTACGTCGAGACTGATTTTCTCACAGCGTTGATAAAGGATGATGACTGGCTTCAGGAGGCCGCAATCCGCGCCCTCGACGAGCACGATGACATTCACACATCGATACTTGCATATGCCGAGGTGCTGGTGTTGTTCTACGACCGTGAAACTGCCGAGTATGAGATCGACGCACCACGGGCGATCACCAACCTGCTCGAACTAGTTCCGATCGTCCCGAAAGAACACGAGGACGCGGTTCTGGCGGCCGCAGCGTTCCTCGATGAGTACGATCTCACACCATTTGACGCACTTCATGCCGGACTCGTCACGACCGGCGAGGAGTGTGTTCTTTCGACCGAGCAGGACTACGACACTGTCGGCCTCGACCGCACACCCTTGGAATCCGGATTTTCGGAGTGACTCTGTCAATACGCACTCTTCAGCGACCGGCTGTCTTAGTCGATAGTATGCCTGAAGAATGGATTTCAGCAGAGCCGACGAATTCCATTGTCTCGGGCTCGTACAATCTGTGAGTTGATCAAGTATAACATCTCGATCAACGAATTGCTCCATACGGCCGGTAGCACCCCCGATAGACGGAAGTCATGATTTCTGACGGAATCGGTCGAGCTACGATGACGGGAGGGTCGCGTCTCACTTGCGGCAACGAGGCCTCTGTGAGAGACTGTGTCGCGCAGGAGTCGACCCACGTCCGCCAGATCGACCCCACTGCGGTTGGATCCCGTGCTGCAACAGACCGCCGACGATCGAGTACTATTTCTCGATGGTCACGCGGGTGTGATCCATCGCGACCTCAACGGTGGCGTCCGTGTACTTGCTGACGGTGGTGACAAGGTCGTCGGCGTACGGTTCCGTCTTGGGAAACAGATGCGTGAGAAGGACACGATTGACATCGACGTCTGCGAGCAGTTGTCCGAGTGCTGTCGGCGTTGAATGACCAGAGGACTCCGTACCGTCCGGATACGCACACTCGTGGACGAGCACGTTCGACCCGTCCGCGAGTGTACAGACCGACTCGGTCGGTGCCGTGTCGCCGGCGATCGTCAGTCGCCCGTCGAACCGGTACGCGTATCCGGGCTTTGAATGATCAGTTGGAGCGCGTTCGATCTCGAACTCGTCAATCGTGAATGGGTCCGTGCCGGGCGAGAGTTCACGGACGGTAAGGCTGAGGCGATCTGCGAGGTCATCGACGGCAAACAACGCTTGACTTCCTCCCCGCCGTGAACAGTAGTTGCCGAACCTAACTGAGATTCATTTTGATTCGCTCCTGAGTTTGAGTATGGTTGAGACAGCCGAGGCAAAACAGGTTTGTAACGCTGCTTCGACGTTGCTGTTCCCCAAGCTGGATTTTGGGGTCAAACAGTGCGGCAAGTACACGAGAGAGGATTTTCTCGAAATCCTCTCTCGGATCG